>Ga0131853_10018309_pt1 | contig 12742 bp, 12 predicted proteins | sample TergutLab28metaG_FD_92764 | JGI IMG/M metagenome (GOLD analysis project Ga0131853, IMG submission 92764) | Labiotermes labralis P1 segment gut microbial communities from Petit-Saut dam, French Guiana - Lab288 P1 (version 2) (version 2) | ecosystem: Host-associated > Arthropoda: Insects >...
ACAAATATAGGTAATGAATATTTTAAACATGGTATATACTCTCCGTTTATTTCTCTTCAAAATGCAGTTTGTTTCATAATTCTAACGTATTTGGTTCCTGTATTATTCACATTTTATATACAGAGTGTGCTAAAATTTAAAAAATAATTCCGGCGCCAAAAGGTTAATCATAAGCAAGAAGTAATAACTTTCTTACATATCAACAAAATAGATATTTTACTTATTTCCGAATCGAAATTTCACTAACTTAACAGTCTTTAAAATACCGCAATACAATGTTTATAATACCCCCCACCCTGACAGTACCGCCCATGGAGGCACAATATTAATCATCAGCAAAACTGTCACCCATTACGAGCTACCCTCGTATCAAACAAATAAAATACAAGCAATTGTTTTTTAAGTAAAAGCCATGTTTTGGCCCTTCACAGTTGCCGCTATCTACAGTCCGCCGAGACATATCATATCAACTGATGAATATAAAGACTTTCTCCAGACCCTTGGAAACAGATTCATAGTCGTGGGCGACTGGAACGCCAAACACACACAATGGGGCTCAAGACTGACTACAACGAAGGGGCGCAATCTATGGCGCGCTATGAGTGACAGCAACTACGATTACATCAGTAATGGTGCACCCACATACTGGCCGACCGACCCGCGAAAGCTTCCTGATCTTCTAGACTTCTTTGTATCAAATGGACTACCTAGAACTAATTGCCAAATACACTCCAACAACGATCTCTCGTCCGATCATACTCCAGTTATAGTCAGCTTAAGCACTGCAGCAATCGACAAAACTCTCCCTCCAAAATTAACTACAAGAAATACCGACTGCAATACATTTCAGCATTATTTAGAAGAAAACACAAACCTAAATAGACGACTGAAATCTCCAACCGACCCTGACCAAGCAGCCCATTATTTCACCACGTTGGTTCAAAATGCAGCCTGGTCCTCTACTCCTGCTACAGAGCAACAAGCTCCTTTTATCCCAAATATGTCTATGCATATTCGGCAACTCGTCGCCCCGAAAAGAAGGGCTAGAAGAGTCTGGCAAAGATCGCGTCATGTAAACGACCAGCACCAGTATAACCGACTGTCCAGACGTAAACGACCAGCACCAATATAACCGACTGTCCAGACGTAAACGACCAGCACCAGTATAACCGACTGTCCAGACGTCTAAAAACTGCCCTACAAGAATTGCGCAACAGCAGTTTTGAACACCACGTCACACATTTATCGCCTACCGATAACACACTATGGAAGGCCACGAAACAACTAAAACGCCCTCAGGCTCCTGTACCGCTCATTCGCAAGTTAAATAACGTATGGGCGCGTTCCGATAAAGAAAAAGCCAACGTCTTCGCTACTCATTTAGCAGACGTGTTTAGGGCTGAGCAAGGACATATTGACGATGATGTTGAAGACTTCATCACTGCTCAATGCCAGAAGTCTCTGCCCATAAGAGCATTCACTCCAGCCGAGGTTAAAGCAGAACTAACTAGGCTAAACACACGCAAGAACTCTGGCTACGATCTGATATCAGGACAGATACTGAAACGACTACCCTGCAAAACAGCTGTTCTGTTAACCGTAGTCTTCAACCGCATGCTCACCTTATCTTATTTCCCCGTTCTATGGAAGTACGCTGAAATAATCATGATCCCCAAGCCAGGCAAACCCCCACATGAACCTACTTCCTATCGACCCATCAGTCTCTTACCTATAACCAGCAAACTGAACGATTACTCTTACAAAGAATAAACGAAGAAAATGATCCTTCGACACTTCTTCCGTCCCATCAATTTGGCTTCCGCGAACGCCATTCCACCACTCAGCAGGTTCATAGGCTAGTTAACGACATCGCCACGAGCCTGGAAGAGAAGAAATATTGCAACGCTGTGTTTCTTGACATCTCCCAGGTCTTTGACCGAATATGGCACTCAGGCCTACTCTTCAAATTGAAACACACTCTAACTAGTAACTACTACTTACTATTAAAATCGTACCTCGTGGATAGGAACTTTGCAGTTAGGCATAACAACACCCTATCTGACCATCATCCGATTGAAGCAGGTGTTCCACAAGGAAGTGTTACTGTTCTTAATTTTCACAGCCGACATACCTAAGGTAGGAAACACAACAACAGCATCGTTTGCTGACGATGTAGCCGTTTTATCCGTTAACGAAGATACTGTATCCGCAACCCGACATTACAAACCCATCTCAACTCCCTAGCGGAGTGGTACACCCGATGGCGGATAAAAGTGAACCAAGCCAAATCCGTTAAAGTCACATTTACGACCCGCAAGAATATATGCCCGCCCTTAACGTTCAACAATGCACCCATTCCTGTCACCACCGAGGTTAAATATCTTGGCCTTCACCTGGAACAACGACTCACCTGGAATGCACACATTCAAGCGAAACGCAGACAATTGGATATCAAGTTCAGACAGTTGCATTGGCTTCTCGGTCGCAACTCCAAGCTATCTCTGAACAACAAGCTACTATTGCACAAAGTGGTCTTCAAACCCATCTGGTCGTATGGAGTCCAACTATGGGGATGCGCCAAACCTACTAGATTAGACACAATCCAACGATTCCAATCGAAATTCCTCATAAACGTACTAAATGCACCCTGGTACATCAACAACCAACTGCTCCATACTGATCTCCACATACCCAGTATTACGGATGAAATTCAGCGAGTAGCCACCAAATACAACAACAAGACGCACAACCACGCCAACGACCTAATCGAACACTTGTACAATAATGTACCGATAGATAGAAGACTTCGTCGAACCTGGCCTGATGACCTTGTACAACACTGAAACAATATTCCACAAGGAGAAACCATGATGAAGGTTTCCCCTGCAAGGCCCCCCCCCCACTTGCAACTCACTTACTAATGGACCGATAGCTCGAAGACATCGTTGAACCTGGATTGACGACCTCGTACAACACTGAAACAATGTTCCATAAGGAGAAACCTAGATGGAGGTTTCCCTTGCAAACCCCCCACTTGCAACACATTTACTTAAAACTCCTAGTGAAGTTGAATGTAAATTCCTTAGTGGTCAATAAAAAAACAATCTATACCCAGCGCGATAATACAGACTGTAGCAATCAGAGAGGAGTGTCACTTTTGTCAACTAAAAAAAAAAAGGTTTCCAACAACTGCTTTGAAGGTTAACTGCATATGGAGTGGAAATTATCTGGGGAATATCGATGTGGATTTCGACGCAAAAGGTCTACTGCTGATCATATATTCTGCGTTCGTCAAATACTCGAAGAAAATGAGAATAAAATGAAGCAATGCTTCAGCTCCTTATAGATTTGAAGAAAGTTTATGATTCAGTTACGAGGGAGGGGTATCCCCATGAAGCTGGTAAGCCTAACAAAAATGTGTCTGAATGAAACCTATAGCAGAGTCCGGGTAAGCAAACATTTGTCTGACACGTTTCCTATTAAGAATGGTTTGAAACAAGGAGACGCTCTCTCGCCATTGTTTTTCAACTTTGCTTCAGATTACGTCATTAGGTGGGTTCACGTTAACCAGGATGGATTGAAATTAAATGATACATTTCAACCTCTGGTTTGTGCTGATGAAGTTAAGCGTACATTCTACGAAGACAAATGCATACACTTTAGTGGTTGTTAGTAAGGAGACTGGACTTGAAGTAAACGCTGATAAGAATAAGTACATGGTCATGTTTCGAGATAAGGATCCAAGATGAAGTCACAATACAAAGACTGATAATAGCCCTTCTGAAATGGTGGAAATGTTAATATACTTGTATTTGGGAACAAAATTAACAAAACAAAATTCTATACAGGAAGAAATTAAGAATTTTTTGAAATCAGGGAATACTTGCTATCATTCGATGCACGGTTTTTTGTTTTCCAGTTTGCTACCCAAACATTTAAATATTAAGATATACGGGAACTATAATTTTGTTTTTTGCCTTTTGTTTTTACGGGTGTGAAACTTGGTTGCTCACACTGGGGGAGAAGCGCAGGCAGAGGGTATTTGAGATAAGGGTGTTGAGGAGAATATTTGGGCCTAAGGGGAAGAGGTAACTGGAGAGTGGAGAAAACTACAAAATGAGGAGCTTAGTGACCTGTATTCCTCACCCAATACTTTTCGGGTGATTAAATCGAGAAGAATGGGATGGGCGGTGTATGTTGCACGTATGGGGAGAGGAAAGGCATCACAGGTTTTTGTTGGGGAAACGTAACGAAAAGAGACTACTTAGAAGACACACGGTTAGATGGGAAGATAATATTAATACGGATCTTCAGGAAGTGGTATGTGGGGGTATGGACTGGATCGAGCTGGCTCAGGGTAGGTAAAGTTGGAGGGTATTTGTGAATACGGTAGTGAAACTTCGGTTTCCATACAATGCGGGGCCCGCTGAGAACCGGCTAACTTCTTAGGAAGGACCTGCTCCATGGAGTGAGTAATTGAGTAAACAAGTAAGTACACGAATGTATGTATGTATGTATGTATATATAGTGTGCGTATGTGTGTATGTATGTATGTGTATATGTATGTGTGTGTGTATGTATGCATGTATGTATTGTGTGCGTATGTGTGTATGTATGTGTGTGTGTATGTATGCATGTATGCATGTTTGTACGTATGTATGTATGTATGTATGCGTGTATGTATGTATGTATGTATTGTGTGCGTATGTGTGTATGTATGTATGTGTGTATGTATGTGTGTGTATGTATGTTTGTACGTATGTATGTATGTATGTATGTATGCGTGTATGTATGTATGTATGTATTGTGTGCGTATGTGTGTATGTATGTATGTGTGTATGTATGTATATGTGTATGTATGTGTGTGTGTATGTATGCATGTATGCATGTTTGTACGTATGTATGTATGTATGTATGTATGTATGCGTGTATGTATTGTGTGCGTATGTGTGTATGTATGTATGTATGTATGCGTGTATGTATTGTGTGCGTATGTGTGTATGTATGTATGTGTGTATGTATGTGTGTGTGTATGTATGTATGTGTGTATGTATGTGTGTGTGTATGTATGCATGTATGCATGTTTGTACGTATGTATGTATGTATGTATGTATGCGTGTATGTATTGTGTGCGTATGTGTGTATGTATGTATGTGTGTATGTATGTGTGTGTGTATGTATGTGTGTGTGTATGTATGCATGTATGCATGTTTGTACGTATGTATGTATGTATGTATGCGTGTATGTATTGTGTGCGTATGTGTGTATGTATGTATGCATGTTTGTATGTATGTGTGTGTTTGTATGTACGCACTTTTTTTAAACATTTATTAGCCTGCATGCTCCATTAATATGGAGTAATACTACAAGCATTGGTGGTAACTTTTACATATTATTTTCTACCTATTTTATGTACAGTTTATGACCTTAACTGTCTATTTGTACTCTATTCTTTGTTCCATATTATTTTGTCTGTGTATTCTTTGAAGTTTTTTTAGTATTTTGTACTCAGTTTGTTATAACCCACTGGCCAGTTTTCTGTCCTTGTCACCACTGCTTTTAGTTCATCCCTTTCTTGCTCTAGGAGTGAGCAATCGAATTGCATGTGATCCACTGTTTGACACCTTTTTTTCAAGGTCACATTGGATTATCTCTTATTTTTTACTTGTATAGATAAGATTTGATATTTCCATGACCAGTTACTTTAGCAGTAAAGTTAGCGGTTTCGTTTAATCTCAATTTCAGACTATCCTTCATTTTGGGAAAGAAAGATTTTGCTATTGCTCCTTTTGAGGATCTTTCCCATTCATTTTGCCACTGCTGAACAATTTGTTCTTTTAATTCACACACAACAATGCACTCTTTGGTATTTTAGTATATCACTCTGCGATGTTCTTGTTATTTGCTGTTTCTTTCGCCAGTTGGTCTGCCATTTCAATTCCTCGCTGTCCCGCATGTGCCTTTATCCAACTGAATTCCATCCTCTATTTGTGCTGTTCCATTTCTATTAATTTAGTTCTGATTTGTTCTATGATGCGTCTATGTTTCTTCTGGTTTTGTAGCAATTGAAGTGTTATCCGGCTGTCTGTATGTACTAGTACTGATTTTTTCCTCGATACCGTATATTGTAAATATTATAACGCTTTTAGGATAGCCATTTGTTCCGCTTGATTGTTGGTGCATCGTCCATTTAGCCTGTATTTCAATGTTGCTGTTAGATTATTGTCTAAGAAAATTGCTATTCCGGCTCCTACTCTGAGGTCATTCTTGCTGCCGTCTGTCTATGCTTGTATAGAGTGTGAGCTATCTTCATATCCTTCAAATATTTTCATGCATATCGTCGGATGGTTCCAGTTTTCCATTTCCATTTCCCTATCATACTGGGTTCCCATTCCTTTTATAATTTCATAGAATTTCCCTGTTTCTTCTATTTTTGTGTTGATTGGTATTATGCCATTTATTGCACACAATGCCTCATTCGAAACCATGCGGTAGTCTTTGGCTATTCTAAAGTTTATGAGTCTTTGTAATGTAATTAGTTTAGATTTGTAACAAAACCTGTTCAACACACTTTTCCCCAAGTTACCTTAGCCGATGTGGAGAGTGAACATATTAATTTTGAGCACTTTTCTTCTATGTAGCTAATATGGTCTCTAAAAGTCAAAATATTCCTTTTCATACTTCAAAGTCATATAATAGAAATGTTATCTATTGTAATGGAAGACTGGAAAACGGTAGACGACAGCAGTGAAAAATATTTTCCATCCTTGAACATAAAAAAGTATGATTGTGTAAAATATCAATTTACTTCTGTGACATCACAGTTTCATTTACATTACGATAATGAGTAGGAGGAAGGGGAGGAGGAGAAGAAGAAATTTTCTATTCGTACGCACCTTAGAAGTAGTATAAAAATATACTGAACTGCGTAATCACATATTCTGGATTGCTATGAGAGAGGAGTGCCAGGAATTAGAAGTAAATTTTGTGTAGTTTTGATGCAGCTGTCTTCGTCTAACCCATACGAAATGGAGAATTCAACATTTAACAAATGATAAGAGCGGTAATATAAAAAAATCCGTTGTATCGGAGATCAAACTAGAGTTAGTCTATCACATACGCGTCCTTATATCAGCGAAAATCATTACGAAAAGCAGATATCAGATATAAGCGTGCTTTAATACATGTTTGCAAGGAAGTGTAAGATCAGTTGCATGTCTTAGCTCAGAAAATAAAATCCGCGAAATGACCGTAAACAAGTTTTACTAGCTTATTGTCTTCACTGTTAACAAAACAAATATCAAATACAAAACCGTATACTTTACTAATATTTACTCACCATAAAGTTGACGCAGTCAGTGTAGGATACGATACTGTTTGTATTATGTCACAGTTTTCTTCTCCATTTTACTTGAAGGTTACCAAATTTTCAACACATTTTCTCCTCCCTACTTGTTTTCCCGGTCTTTTCACATAGATTCCTCAACCAAAGTAGTCTTGTACAAAGGCTCACAACAACTTTCACCTCTCCCCTAACCTAACCTAACCTAAGCTAACCTAACCTAACCTAACCCCAAATCCACTACTGTTTTCCTCTTATATTCTGGATTAATAAAAGTAATTAACATAATCCTTTACTTCTACTCATCTCCCCCCGAATTTCCAATCATATTTTTAATTAAAGGTAACTCCTGCTTAAACGCCATTGAGTTTTTTTTTTAGCGCGTTTGCAAAACTGCGAAAGCAAATACTAGTTTCGTCATGCCCGTCCATCTGTCTTTCCGTCCGTCTATCCGTCTGTCCGCATGAATCAATTCGGCTCCCAAAGAACGGATTTTCATAAAATTTGGTATTCGAATATGTTTCGGAAAACTGTCGAAAAATCCAAGTCTCATTAAAATCGGAAATGAATAACGGGTGCTTTACATATAGACCAATATACTCGTACATTTTTGATCATATCTCCTTCAATTCTTCCTAGAATTAGAAGTTTTTCAAAAAAAGAATTTAGAGAAAATCAAAACACACATTTCTCTGTAACTGTTTTTTTTTTTCGAAAATCGTGTCGTGTATGGGATAAAGTGGAAAAATATTGTACAGCGGTTCAGGCTATACGTAACAATATGGCCCATGCTTATTGAATGTTTGATACCTAAGGCTACACACACACACACACACACACACCACAATAAGTAATACTTACTGCTTTTCCACTACAAAAATGGTTGCAAGAAGGCCCGTCAATATTACGTTATACATACATTGCCTGCCTTGTTCTTATTCACGTACATTGTCACCTTAAAATTATCGTTATGACCTTGATATAGATAAATAACCTTCCGCTGTCCCCAGTACTTCCTTCCTACTGCAAATAACAAGATGTATTTTTCCTGACTACCCAATGCAAAATCAATGTTATATAAAAATGACAGCTGTGCAGAGCAAATGAAAACAACAGAATTAGAGTAAGTTACATTCCAGTTTGTAAGTTTTTATGGGTCTAAGTGTTGACAAAGATAGTATTTCTCAACTAGATTAGTTTCAAAGCAATTACCGTACAAATTCATGCGTAATGAAAGAAGGCGATCGCATACCTGCATGGAGAGCGCAGAACGGCTGTCTGTCGCTTCTGACATGGAACTGTATGCGGAGTCCCTATGATGGGGCACGCGGCCAATCAGTGAGCCGGTGGAGCTTACTGAAACACACAAGAGAATATGTCGAAGGTAGGGAAAATACAGAGCAGTGTAGTGAAGGGCAGTACAGGGTGGCGCAATGAAACAAACCTACAAAGGGCACGGAAAGGGACGCGGTCGATAGTCTTGAAAAGCGCCTACTAGCTTCGTGATGTCCGTCTGTCCGTCTGACCACAGGTAATGGCGCGGCTTCCACTGGAAGGATTCCCGCGATATTTGGTATTAGGGGGGTATTTTATAAAAATCTGTCCAGATATTAAAAGTTTCTTTAAAATTGTACAAAATTATCGGGCACGTTACGTGAAGACCTAAGTAGTTAGTATTGTTGCAGGCGAAATAAATTCGCCATAAAACAATGTTGTGTAGCACCCAATAGTTTTATACCGTTGACTGACATGTAGCTAACACTGGTCAACAACATTTAACTTTTTTTTTGTCCCACGAACTTCAATATGTGAATTTAGCACTACTTTTTATGCTGAATTCAGATATGTATACAGAATTCTGCCATCAGGTACGGTTTCAAAGATAGACAGGAATTTAAATGTGCAAAGTAGTACTTTTGTGCCCATTAAACAGGTAGAAACTTTTCTCTAAAATATTGAGGCTTATGACTTTCGCCGGTGTTTGGTGTCAGGTACATCCCTCTTCATTGTTCTGCAATATTCTGCCAACATACTTGGTACGGCTTTTCCATAGACAAAATGTCTTGGTGAAATCTTTCACTGTGCTCGTCACTGACTTCGCCGAGATTTTCAAGGAAAAAAAATCCAAGTGGGACTCCAAAAAGTGGATTTTCAGACTCATATTGCATCCCATAGCTTCGTACGAAGTCAACAGTTCCTGCACAACATCCTGATAGTTCGTTGCTTTGTGATTTCCTAAGAAGTCCTTCCAAATCCTCTTAAAAGACAACCATGCATTTCTTTCAGTCTCATTCAGGTCTTCATCTAACTATTTGTCTTGCATCAGTTCCCTGATCTGGGGTCCTATAAATATACCCTCTTTGATTTCTGCGTCACTCACAGCTTAGTGTCCTGGCGCAGAAGATTCCAGCCTTTTAACCTGTAGCCTAAAATTTCAGCTTGCTTCTTTGACAGTTTCAAATCGCGAACGATATCATTCAGGTCCCTTTGAGTAAGCAAGCAGGTTTTGTTCATTGGAAGAACAGGCTCCTGCAAATGTTGGATCACAATCCATAATGCTGTTAGCTTGACCTACATCTGCATCACTTGACTCACTGTCACTCAGCTTTATGTTAGTTGGAGGCTTTGGCACAGGTAACTCCGCACTGTGAGGTACTGGCCTCATCGAAGATGGTAAATTAGGATATTGAACAGTGTGTTCGGAGTTTGCTGTTACACCAGTGATACCGGTCAGGCAGAAGTAGCAATCTGAAACATGGTCCGTGGGCTTTCTCCAAACCGTAGGAATCGCGAAAGGCATACAGCGTGAACCTTTTCCTCATGCCGCGAGAAGCCTGGCACATGTCACACAACAAAAATGTGGAGCTCATCTCTTGTCCTGATCACCCACTTTGCAGCCGAAATAATGCTCATAGCATTTCTTAATCAGGGGTGTCAAAGACCATCTTCGGTATTAGGTCACCTTAATACAGATATAGCAGAATACATCCGGTGTATTTACGCGCTTTCTTGGCACATTACTGGTGGAACAAACACTATGTACTTCTGAGACCATAAGAAACTGAACTATGGCCAGCAACCGGCAGAGAACTGTTAGTCACACGTGTATGACACGTGACTGTTTGCTTGTTACAACGTGTCCAGACTACCTCTTACAGACCCCCAGTGACTCACATATGTAGGCTTGTGTTTTCACATAGTCTGATGCAACGCAAAAGGTGTGGGTGACAGAGAAATTCTGGAAACATATTTGAATTCAGCGTCCAAAAATACATCAGAAACATTTTTTCTCATGGGACAAAATCTTTGTTGACCAGTTTTATCAAAACACACAGAAGGCATTGTGTCATTTAATCGGTAACAATGTGCAAGCGAAAGCTCCACATTGCATGTTCACTCGAAAGTAGCCTAACTTATTGCGTGACATGTAATTTGTTGATCTTCCAATTGGCTGTCCAAACTCAATGAATTGTTGGTATAACAAGACCTTTGATTAGACTGTTTGAACATTAGTCACTGCGTTAAACAATGACAGAATTTTTTATTTATTTATGTATTTACTCAGTCCGTTTATAGTCACTTCATCACTCTACAAGCCTATAATTTAGTTAATTTCTCATTCACATAATTTAGTCCAACTACTATAAATCAATTAGCTAGTTATGTCATTATATTAGATTTAACCACTTATTTTGTTGGTTTATAAGCAATTTAACTAAGTAGTCTGACAAATGTTCAGGTAGTCTCAGTTTCCTTAAAAATCTTCGATTAAATCTGCAATTATTACTGTCTTTAAACATTTTACACTCTACTTTGAGTAGGGCGTATGTTTCCACTTCACAAGTATGTTTCCACTTCACAAGTACGCAGGACTGCTGAATACACTAAGTCAAGAAATATTAAAGCGGAAAATTATGGAGTGGCATCATTTCATAAAAAATCTCCTTAAGTTTGGCCATTTCCTTCGTATAGTGTTGATAGCTGTGGCTGAAAGTAGCTGTTCTTAGAGCTGTCTCATGTGTGTTTGTGTTTTTCCTTGAAATTTTTGGCTACTTTGACACATGATTTTAAATTCACCTGTGTCATAGCTAGCATAGGAGGGTAAAGGAGTTCGTTTCCATCGACGCCCATAATCGGAGAGATTCAAAGCTTCTTCCGCGTTGTTATTACCTTGTCTTGTACGTCGACGTTCTTCCTCCTCTGGAAAATAAAAAACTTTGTTCAGAACAGAGTAACAAAAATTGAGTCTATTGTATCATCAGTTCTGAAACACCAACTACAAACTGTGTTACAAAAAACGTCCCTATGCTTAAGCTCTATAAAATAAATGTGTGACAGTTCAAGATCTTAACATCAGATGGAGATGACTTCAGTTTTCCACCAGCACACGACGTGGTCCCCAGAACCGACACCATATGTGATCCCCAGAACTGGCATCACTTGTTTTCCCCAGAACTTTCATCGTATGTGGTCCCCACAACTGCCATCACATGTGGGCCACAGAAATGCTATCGCATTTGGTCCACAGAATTAACATTATGTCTTCCCCACCACTGCTATCATATGTGGGCCCCAGAACTATCATCACATGGTCCCCAGAACTGCCATCTTCATGCCTACCCAGAACTGACATCCCTATGTGGTCCCCACAAATGTCATCGCTTGTGTTCCCCAGAACTGATATCCTTATGTTTTCTCTACAACTTACATCACATGTGGTCCCCAGACCTGAAATCGCATGGTCCCCACAACTGCCGTCCTCATTTGGTCCCCACAACTGACATTACATGTAATCTATAGAACTGATCTGAAGTAAGTCCCAAGTCACAACAATTACTGTCTATGACGGAAAAGCACAGTCTGTTGCCCTCTCTGTAGAGAGCTACGGATTATACGAAACTGCACCAGTATCAAGAAAGTGATTTCCATTTCCATCATTTTCTTCGGAAAACACGCTAAGCTCTTCAATGCTTGTCGAAAAGTAAATTCGTCCTCGTATAGGCCATGAAGTCGTATAAGAATAATGGAGATATAGATCCACTAGTTTTTAAAGTCGGCAATAATTCTGGTTCTGTGAGAATGCTTTATTGATTATAACAGCATGAAATTTTAAACGGTCCAGTGCAACTGTTAGTGGACTATCCTGAACAATTTGTGCAACTGTTTAAATCTTCAGAACTTAACAAATTTCACATCAAAATCACATTTGCTGTGACAAATCAGTACGGCTCAAGTGCAGACGTTTAACCGAGTTGCAATATGTCTACCGTCGCCTGTCTTTCCATGGCCAGCTGTATGTGGCATTTTCCTGATCCTGTTCGTTTTACACCGCTGCTGTTGTAATTACTGAATGGCATCGACAGCCTGCACAGAATGACGTCAAACACTGTATATCGAGAA
>Ga0131853_10018310_pt1 | contig 12742 bp, 3 predicted proteins | sample TergutLab28metaG_FD_92764 | JGI IMG/M metagenome (GOLD analysis project Ga0131853, IMG submission 92764) | Labiotermes labralis P1 segment gut microbial communities from Petit-Saut dam, French Guiana - Lab288 P1 (version 2) (version 2) | ecosystem: Host-associated > Arthropoda: Insects >...
ATCTGTACACTTATTTTTCACACTAGGACTAAAATTTTACTTTTTTACAGTATCCAAAAAGTACTGTGGTTGTGAAGTAAATGTATACTGAGGTTTTTATTATTTAGTACTGTGTGTTTTAGAAAGCACTGCAGTCCATTATAGTTTTGGGGTTCTAAAATACTCCATCTTCACTGCGGTCCCTGAACAGTCCCCTACATTTCATTCTGTTTTGGGTGTATACAAGTATTATATTTTATACTATAAATATAAACTCTAGTCTAACAATTAAGAATATTTACTTGAAGTTCAAAACGCAAGTCATTGTGACACGATGTGTAAATGATTAAATTCTATTGTATGCCAAATAATTGCATGAACCACATGTTGCAAACTATGACGTCTTGGAGTTCTGTATCTTGACCAAGTTTATTTGTTTACCTGTAGTTTACTTAATGTTGCTATCACCAACTCAGACTATATAACACTGAAATATCAGGTCTTCTGGGATGTTACGCAGCACTGTTGGTGTTACCATATGGACTACTTGACCCTGAAGGTGAAGGCACTATGATCCTTAGAAACGCGAGGAGCTATAACCGCAGTGACATGGCATAACATCTCAGAAGACTCGAGTCTTTAACAATCTCATGTCCTGTATTGATGGACGAAATAATTGACGTGAGAAATATATTTTATTGCATGTAATTGCCTATGGCATGAACCACTTCTTAGAAAAATTATCAGTTTTAATTTGAACTTCATGTATATTAGGGATATCGGACCATATGATTCACCATTAAATGGGTGTAGAATTTTAATAGAAAAATTTATCCCGATCCCTTCATGTAAATGGACAGGCAGATGTACACATTAACTACATCCACAAAAAATGTAACATACTCTGTGATAATGGTGGACTGCATTTTGGTTGTAGTGCCATATATAAGTTGGGTGTTTTGCTGACATTTTTCAGTTTAAAGTGTATTCATCTTGAGGGTGAAGTGTCTACCCAAGGCATTTGCCATACTTGTTGTGCACATTCAACTTCCATGCATCAGGTGCTGGCCAGTAGAGATGGAGCATATTAAATGTATCATGCTGAACACGTGTCTAGTGGCCGTGCAGTATGAATATTGGTGAGGGTCACTGGACTTTTGCTTCACCGTTAAGACAGAGATGGCAAGAACTGCCAAAAGATCGACAGTACAGTAAACTTGTATCCATAGGGCTGATCAGCTGAACCACCTTGAAGGCCTACGGTCACCTGTAGGTTGTTCTGTTTGTCACAAAATTGCAAGTAAGACATGCAGTTGCACCTTTAATGCTGGATGTAAAATTTTGTGACTGTGTAATATGTCACTGTACAGTAAAAGAGCTAAAGTTGTCCCTTTGCTTGCCATGAAGGCCTGGGGAATTGGAGTTTAAGTTCCACACGTCCTTAACTTTGGCTATATATGGAAGTGAGTGATCGGCTTTATGACCCGGCTAGAAAAATCACAAACCCCTACAAGGAATTCAACCACAGTTGCTTGGTTATCCGGCTCATAACCCAGTCACTATACTGAATAATGTACCTTGGCTCACATTATTGCAATATGTGCATTAAATTAGTGTGGCATATTCAGTATTACCTTCAAAAAAGAAAATTTGTTGAAGAGGATTTGAAACCACATGAAGTTTTACTATGTGGAGACTGCCCTTGGAAGTTGAATAAAGAGTGATTTCCTTAGAGGTTTATAAACCCAATTATTCTATAAACAAAAGGGTTTTTACCTCTGATTGAAACCTCTTGTAAGAAGCTACAGTATAAGCCATATAATTTTCCTGCTAGGCTGTTTCTTAATGCCTGAGTCTTGCCTTTCTTCACTGTCCAGCACAACTTTGGATTCTTTCCTATCTCACATTCTTCCACACACACACACACACTTAGAGTTCCTCAGACATATGTACATAGTTTTAGAAATCGTAGGTAATCATCTTCATACCGTAGTATAAGTTTAGCGCAGTGTATGTTTTTCTTTGTGTTTCTGTTCTTTTTGCCTTTAATTAACCACTTCCATTGGATTGCTCTTTGTTGGCTGCTTGGGTACTTATTACAGAATGATTACAACATTTTTAATGTTATGTAATAAGTTATTTGTTGGTAGTGTGATGCTTCATTTTCTCTAAATCTTTTGTTTGTTGCATTGGTCGAATGGCTCATTGTGTGGGTGTATATGTAGGCACGTGTTTATTTGTAAATCAGATCCAGTTTCTTACAAACATCTTTTGCATATGAAATAATATTACATTGAAACATTCATTTAAGGTTTCTGTGGTGAGCAGTGGGTTTACTGAGGACGATTGTAAATGGAGAAGAAATTTAACACTGGGATTATTGATAACCTGGGATCATTGAAGCTCACCGTTAAATGAAAGGAAATATTAAATTGAGGCACTAAATGGTAGTTCCAATGTATTTTAGTATTTACGTAGATGAAAACGTAAAAGTACTGGCAAAAAAAATTGTGTTTATTTTGAAGGTTTTATAGGCTGGGAAAAGACTGTAACTAACTTGTTTCTTTTTGTAATGGCTAGTGGATGTTTACATATGGGTGCTAGAATAACATTTTTATGAAACAATTTATTGTACTCTATTTTCAAAAATGTTCTTGTGCTTGATACTACCATCATGGCATATATGGGTTGGGCAGTATGTGTGTAAATGTTGTCTTCTTCTCCCTACCCAGTAGAAATGAGTGTAAAGGTGGACTATGATTAGGGCTCTATGTATCTTGTATGTGTGTTCCTTGTGGTGGTGTATAAATAATATGCTTTAATATTCATGTATTGCAAATGATTTATTCCTGGAACACTACTTACACTGCATCAGCATTATATAGGTTTAAATTACTTTTATCTTATTTTGTTAATATATTGAGACCTGTATTTTGTGTTTCAAGCAATTTTTATACAAAAATGTTAAATTTAGATTTAAACTTTGTATAGAATATATTACATATGTGCAATTTGAGGTTACATGGCATTGACTCTAAATACTGCATTTGTCTGCAGCCATGTTCATAGATAGATAGGTTTAAGAATTCTGAAGGAACATTCTGCTGCAGTGTTCATGGTCTAAGGATGAAGATTCAGGCAGCAGGTTAAATTATATTTGACTGATGTGGGGCAAAATGAAATTTGCCAAATAATTTTTAATTTTTTTGAAACCTACCAAGTAGTTCGATTGATAAGATAAGGGAAGTAGCAGAAATACAGACTGGCTGTCAGACTGATCAGAAGACGCATGATCAGGCCTCTGCTGCGAGATAGCTGAGAACTGCTGTCTTCTGGGTTGTTATGTGGTGAGTATTGATCATTTCTTACCAACATTTCGCGAAAACCTGTCACGCCCAAGAGCGACTTTTGAACCTCGGTGATGGGTCTGATAGGTTGTCCCAAGACGTCGGTAATAAAGTACCACTACTTGCTGCATCATAACCCAGAAGAGCACAGATCTCTGATCAGAAGATACAACCCACCAATTATGCACTCATTTTCTACATATGTTAAGAACACACAAACGCTTGTATAAGTGTTGTGATAAACATTTTTTAGCTTTGTGTATTTGGAGTTCATTAAATAATGCTGTTAATAGCTTATACTATGTGTCAAATGATAGGGTGATAAGGGAATGATGAATTATAAAGTATGTAGATATAAGCATTATCAATTCAAGGCACTACACTAAAATTTATCTGGAAGGGGTGGGGGGCTGAAGGAAACTACGAATTTCCTCAGGATTGTAAGTGTACTTGTCAGGCAACACCGCAGATGCAAGTTGGAAACATTATGCAACAATATGTCTTAGTGTGACCATATATTCCGGTCTCTTGGTATATGATGTTGTGTAGTTTGGTATATAGTTATGAATTCTTATAATAAAACTAACTAGATGCACTAATTTCTCAAATTTATTTTTGGAATAAAACTCTACATGTTTTGGACAGTTCCTCTGTCCATCAGCATGAGTTTTTCACTGTACACACAGCAATGGTGTATGTGCTGACAGCTTGCGAGCAGTTCCATCCTGCTCCTGCTCGCAAGCTGTCAGCAAACCTGTATGACATATAGCATTGCTGTGTGTACAGTGAAAAACTCCTGATGATGGACAGAGGAACTGTCCGAAACATGTAGAGTTTTATTCCAAAAATAAATTTGGGAAATTAGTGCATCTAGTTGGCTTTATTGTAAGAAGTGATCACGATGCACGGTCACCTGAACATCAAAATAGTTATGAATGTTTCAGATACTGAATGACATGTGAGCCTGATATGCATAGATGTTTGTAGCAACTGCCTATGGTAGCAACACTTTAGTTGAGTGGCTGCCCACCCTCCTAGGACATAGGGGAGCCCATCTTGAGAGTGCTGGTAACAACCACTGCCCTTGTGGGGAGGCATGATATCACAATGCATATTTGTGAGAGATGATCACATATTGGGGTAACATTTCGTATTCAATTTGGTCAGCATTCAGTTTTTTAATATTCATATATAAAGCAATCCCCAGCCTAATTAACATTATTAATCTCATGTATTGTTTGTTTCCTGTGTTATGAACAATGAATATGATTTTTTAACAACGATTAAGGCATAGAATGCCATGTACTGTGAATCCAAAATCTGTTAGTTGAATGACAAAGAAGTTGCTTCACATTTGGAAGTTTTATTCAGGAAATTGAATATCTTTAGGGAATTTTGATGTAACTTTCTCCTGTTCATTCTCGCATATGCCAGAATGGTATTTCCAAGTGAATTACAGCTGCTATGTTCTGTACATCTTTCAAGGAACCATTAATCTAAAGTCTGCCATTTCTTCAACCTTAGATAATGTAGGCAATGTATATTGGAAAGCGTTTTACTGGTGTTTTGGACATTGCCCATTGCCTTTGGCTTTTACACCACAGAATTTTGAAAACTGGCCCTCTTATGTCTTGAGGTTGTAAAGAGAAGAGACAGATCCTAACTTCATGTACCAATTCAGTGATAAAGACCAGCTGTTTGAAATGAGCCCACCAGATTAGTATCTTTTTCCTTCTTTTTCCACCTGATGGTGAAAACAGGACCAGTTTTCAAAATATTGTGCTATGAATAAGCCCAAGATAATGAGCAACCTCCAGAACACAAATTACACTTGCTACAATATCTTACTCAGTATTACTGACAGTGACATAAAATAAAGAGCAATGGAAACTTGCCCTTAATTCAAATACAGACTGGGGATACAGAGAGAATTAACATTCACATTTATGCTGGTACCTCATCGAGGGCATGTTGTTTCCTACATTCATCCTTTAGAATGGGCTAGATTATTGTAATTTTTTTTAGAAATAATTTGTCATTCCCAAGAATTTTTACTGGTGTTAGTGAGTCCTTGGTGTTTTATAGAGGATAGTGTTTTTCTAACATACTGTGGAGCCTCATGGTCTTATTAGGCAATGAAAGATTTCCATAGAGATATCTGACATGTCTTGAGACCCACTGTGTTATTAATGGGGCTGCTAGGTATGTGGTAGCTGATGTTAACAGTTGTTCCCTCCAAAGAAGGAAGTTCAACGCACACATTAAGAGTAGGATTATATCTTCTGATCAGCTGTTGCTGTTGGTCACAGTAGTCTCTTGACATTAGGAATCCCACGTGGGTGCGATGAAAACAGAATCATATTATCATGTTATTCTAATGCTCTGTATTATGTTATGTATGTTCACAGGTGAGGCTGGACGTGAGAAAGAGGAGTCATGTAAGTTTATTTCTTCATAATGTTTAATAAGCAATTGTTCTGCAGCATTACATGTGAAGTTCTTCACAAATTTACTTTTTGCCTAATGCGGTAAGGATCACTGTCTTGTGGGATGTGATACCATGTAGTCTGATACACAGGTCAAGGTAAAGTTGTCTCTGTTAATGTCATGAATACAAAAAGGGGAAGTAGAGATATAGTTCTATTTTTTCTTAACCTTGACACTAGATTGAGGTGAGAGGTCAATTTCACACCCATCATTTTACCTGAAGCGAAGAACCCTGATACCCAATGAATAGAGGGTGGTGGGCTCCAGAGCCAGTCTTAACACTTTGGGGATGAAAAAATCTCATGCCTCTGCTTGAATTTGAACCCTCGCCTCTCGCCTAGTTACTGCACTGACTGCACTAACCCACCTCATGGTATGGAGGAATGTCCCCATCTTTAGGCTAGAAGAGCCAGCTGAAATCCAAAGGAAGTGGTTATGTTGTATGAAAGGGGGACCAGGACCATGGCTGTAGGTGAACACATAGGAGACAATCACATCTTAGTGCCACTGTCATCCATTGGACCAACCACAGCGCTGTCAGTATTCTTCTTGAGAGTTTTTTAGTAATGCTTGACTTCTTCTTGTATTTAAAGATGGAAGTAGCACTTTGCTCTGAAACAGTGGTGCCTTGTCTACCAAAACGTGTGCACAGTGTCACACGGTAATCTGTAAATTCACTGTTTGGAGAGCCTTGCACTTCACATGGTTAATGTGGCTAACCACTTTCCTTGCCAAATGTACTGTGTTCATTTGCTGCGAGAGGGTGCTGTGAAGAATATTTGAACGTAAGGTGGAGCAGTGACAGGAGGATGGAGAAAACTGATTAAGGGGTGCATCAAAATCCATACAGTGGTGGTGAAGTTCTGTCTGCACATGCCATGATGGCATATGGGGGAGTGGAGGTACAGACCCACTCATTATTAACCTTGATAGTAAATGCAGGTGAATGGTTAACCCTTTAAATGCCAAGTTAAATCCCATCTGCCATTTGCTGGCATTATTAGGGGCAGGGACAACTTGACCTTTGCTGGGTACATCCCTTAACCCTGATTGGCCCAATGTCAAGTTCAACTCAGTAGCACTTTCTGTTGTACTAGGTCAAATATCATGATATAATTGACACATTTTACAATATTTTATTTTGATTTTTTGTAAGGTCCTGCCATCTAAGGGGACCACGGTAGCACAGCGGTTAAGGTGCTGTGCTACAAATTGTAACATCGCTGGTTCAATTCCAGATGGTGTCATTGGAATTTTTCATTGACATAATCCTTCCAATCACACTATGGCCCTGGGGCTGACTCAGCCTCTAACAGAAATGAGTACCAGGAGTATTTCCTGGGGGTAAAAATGGCCGGCGCGTAAGGCTGACAACTTTACCGCCATCCTGGGCCATTGTCACATAATCTGGGAACTTCAACTTCCTGGAACCCTCTGGGCATCTCGGGCCTGTAATGGGACTGATCTACCTTTACCTGCCATCTAATGGCTGCTTTTTAATTTTAAAAATTAGAGATTTTTCAGATTATTAATTTAGACCAAACTGTTGGAATTCACAATAACAATTTAATCTGAAAAGGTTGTTACTTCTTAACAATGCATGTATTGCTGCTTGAATTTTGTGTCAGGAATTATTTTCTATACCTGAAGTCTCCCATTCAGTCTGTATGTTCAAATCAGGTTTCTGCGTATGCATGGACTTATCCTTGTGAATACACAGTTTTCAGTTCTTTTGAAACTTATTTCTTTTGTGGTGAAGACATAACTTGGTATGTGTCATACAAATTTCATCTCTGCAGCTTCCAGTCAAGGTCCCCCCCCCCCGATTTTTACTGCCGTAGAAGAAGAGCCCATGTTCTGTACAGTTTTGTCTGAGCATCTCACAATTTTTTTTAGGGTCTGGATTCCTGTCATTTTTAAAACAAAATTAGGCCTTTACATGCTGCTACTGAGCTGCATGTTTGTATAGACACTACCTGAAAGTTACTGCACTGAGTTTTTACTCAACTTCCAGGGAAAAACTGTTTACAAGTTGACAAACAGGAAGTGTCCAAAGGAGCTGCAGAAAGTGTTCAGATTGTTGTCCACTAGGTTTAGTGTAGATATCACATCTCCTAAGCACTGATTCGTACATAAAGTAAATGTAGCACCTTACAGATCTAGTTCTTATCTGTGTGCTTGTGCTTCATGGACCTGTTCATTGCAGAACAAGTAATTGTATTGGTTTAGCTATGTGAGGTATGGTAATGGCCCCTCAGCAGTCACAAGTTTTACAGGCCTTGGTTTATGTTATGGTCAGCCCATAGAAATGTTCTGTTTGAAGTAACTGAAGTGTGATACTTGACTCTGTAGCATGTACTATCTCATCCCCTGTAGTTGTCATATTAACCAAATTAGCCGAGCGGATAATGGGAGTGAGCTCTTGCTTATGGTACATGTTGGACTTACAGTGATGCGCAATCATCGGAATACACCAACAGCAATGGTGAACTCCATGACCAGTAGCAAGCAGGTGAACAAGGTGAAGCCGACTGTGAATCGTTCAACGCCTGACAATGTGGCTGCCTCCCCTAATCAACAACCAGGAGGTGGAGGCTACAACAGGTAGGTTACACATGTCTCTCAGTTAGTTGTGTGTCTTCCTCTGCATCTGTGCATTTGTGTGTATGCAACTGATTGATTTATTGATTGATTGAGTAAGTGAGTGAGGGAGGGAGAGAGTGTTCTGTGTATGGCTTCTGCTCAGACTAATGCAGTTCATTCAGTAATCAGCAGCATAAAATATATATATATATCACAACAGAATGTGGCATACACAGAACCTAAATTCAGACAAATTGGGTTGAGAGTACATTAGCATGCTTTTTTGGTGGAAACTTCTATGGTGTCAAAAAATACTGATGGTCCATCAGACCATAAAATAAAAGCCACATATATGAAAATGTTAAGGTAGGAACATGACCATTTTTCATGGCTCATAACATAAAATATATATCTCGTCAGAGATCTGTAACTTTTACTGAAATACATTTTCATTGTGCTGAATATGTAGTGAAACACAATGGAAGATAGTTTGCAATTAGTGTGGCAGCTTCTGTGTAGGAGTAATTAATTTTCTAACAATTTATTTATATCAACAGTAATGGGGCAGGGACCTTTATATCATCAATGCCAGGTTGGCTGAGATGCCCTTTCTCCAAACTAGTGGGTGCTGGGCTTCCCACCTTGGGTAAAGCACTCAAAGTGTGAAGGTAGTTGTGTCCATCTATCATCAAATTTTAAGAATGTTTGCATTCTGCTGCTACTGTGTGGTGCTCTTACATGTAACTAAAATTTTTATTTGGTTTCCCCCAAAGTGATTGACATACCATTCAACATTCAGACAGACAGGCAGTTCACTACATGGAGTAATTATGTAATGATATTATGCGATTAAGAACATGTGTTTGTCTGAGCCGACCATCATGTGTGTGTGTGTGTGTGTGTGTGTCATTGGTAAATAAGATGAGCGTTGTGGTTTTTGTTCAGTTGAGTCGACAGTGTTCTGATGTCGACTGCTGACACAATGTTTCTGATGGATAGTTCCCTGTTGTGTCTGTAAGCGTCTTGTCTTTATTACATGTCTCTGAAGTTGGTAACAGTTTTATGCAGTTTAAGTAAACTTCATCACAGTAATTCAGTCTAGTCTTAATGATAGTAATTTATAGGTTAACACAAAGGTTTTTAAGCACTGAAGTTATTCTGTGTCATGCAAGTTAGAGTTGCCTGAGTTTAGGCAGTCATGGAAATTCTTTTGATGTGTTATTGTCAGATTAGTTGAAATAGTGGCTTCTAAAAATTTTTGCTAGGTATTTTAGTAGCTGAAAGATACGTGAAAGATCATGTATATATTTCAGATCTGTTTCAAAATACATATATGTTAATATATGTTACCTTTAGAACAGTGGCTTGTATCTATCTAATTCTAGCTGTAAGTGCAGTCTGTGTTGAAATTTAGAGAGTAAAAATTATTGAGGGTTGTTTGACCATGCATCTTCATCATGAAATAATGTGAAATGCCAACTTGATGCAACAAGATAATTTTATTGATGTATTCTTTGCTCTACATGTTTCGGGTACATATGCCCATCATCAGGAGCACTGGATGTTGAGTTGCAGCATATGGTTTTCTGCGCCAAGTTTTTGGGCGGGTGGTGGTCTTGAGAGCCACCGCGTAGGTCATGTGTATTGTGCGGATGGTGCCCCACGGCACCATCCACACCATACACACGACCACCACCTATCCAAAAACTCGGTGCAGAAAACCATATGCTGCAACTCAACATCTAATGCTCCTGATGATGGGCGTATGTACCCGAAACATGCCAAGCAAAGAATACATCAATAAAATTACCTAGTTGCATCAAGTTGGCATTTCACATTATTTCAATAAAAATTATGCTAGAAAAAATTAGTCATTTCCTTCATATACAGAAGGTAAGAAATTGTGTAATTAAATACAGAAGTTGTGGTTTGAAATTTATTATGTGATATCAGTTAGGCACAAAGAGCCATCAAGACCTTAGAAGCCACTTACTGCAACTAATGACAATAGTTATTTTGATGGGAGTTAAGAGTTGGTGCACACTACTCATGCCTTAGCATGTTAGCAAAATGGTAAAATGAAGAACTTGACTTCTCTCATGCAGCTCATTGTGCAAGTGATGAAGTGGTATTATCTAATGCCTTTCAGCTCTTTCAGGTGTCTGTTTGTGTAAAGTGTAATGCTTTATTTTGAATTTTAAGTGGTGCTTTATTCAGTTTCGTTTATTTTTATCAAATGTTTCTTGTATGAGAAAGAAATATTTTATCCTCTGGGGATGATCTGTGGGAAGTTTTAGTGGTCTGTTTGATTGTCTAAGAAATATGTGTTTTGTGGAGGTAAAATGCAGGCTTTTGGGTGGGGGGGGGGCATAGTAGTCTTGTATAGAGTGAGACAGAGAATGGAAATTACTTGTGTGAGACATGACGGTTGGCTGGATGGGACATGAGGTCTTCAAAATAATAACTTCCATTAATGATTAACATGTTACTTTAAGGTACATCACATCACTTCATGGAAAGTAGAAGCTTTGTTTTTGAGTGTGGTGGCAGCAAAGCTTTCTGGTAAAATAACCAGTGGGTTGCAGGTTGAGAATCAATGTATTTATTTATTCCCAAGGTCAGGAATTTTTTATAATTATCTGTTGCTATGGTAAGGATATCTGAGATACCGTGTGCATACAGTTGTGAATTACACATTGAAAAATGAAGGAAATTATTTGTCACGTTTTATTACTCAGTGCAGTGGTTTTTGATAGCAATGAAAGCATGTCAGTTGCTTACTAGTTTATATTTTATAAAAAAAAAAAAATTATCTGTTTAAACAGATTGGCGTGGTTTCTTATGTAAGAGACCAAAAATTCCTATGGCCTAGCCTGTAAGGTCATTACAGTCCCATTACAGGCCCAAGGTGCCCAGAGGGTTCCAGGAAGTTAAAGTTCCCAGATTACGTGACAATGGCCCAGGATGGTGGTAAGGTTGTCAGCCTTATGTACCGGCCAATTAACCCCCAAGAAATACTCCTGGTACTCATTTCTGTTAGAGGCTGAGTCAACCTCAGGGCCATAGTGCAATTGAAAGAATTATGTCAATAAAAAATTCCAATGACACCATCTGGAATCGAACCAGCGACCTTCCGATTTGTAGCATAGCATCTTAACCACTGTGCTACCGCGGTCCCCCATTTTCACAATACAGTTTGTTCGAAACAGCAACTCCCGAACACAATGTTTTGTTCTTTTACCTTCCACATTTATCTGAGGATCCTCAGTATCTCTTGGCAAGTTTCAGAATCCAAAACAAGGGTCTTGTCCACTTACAGGGGATCATAACGAAATGCACAGCATAAATTATTTTAACAGCTTGATGGGTTCTGTCCTGAGAGCCATATCTGGTCTGTGAACCCTGTTTTACCAATTTATTTCGTGCATGTAACTGAGAAGTATATCTTTATAATGGAGACATTCCTGGCTCCATTTGAACTGTAGTGTGTAAGCTGGAACACATTATTTATGTAGGCTTCGTACTTTGATAAATGCGCACTGGACTTCATTGTAATAGGACTAAGCATAGAGGGAAGTTGAGACATTCTCTCCCTAGCATTGTTCTTGCTGATGAAATTTTTAAGATTTGCATGTTATGTTCTGCTTTGGTGCATCGTGTGGTTAACTGCATAACAAAATCTTGCTGTAATTTTCTTACCAAGTTTTTATTCTTGATAATAATATTATTACTAAATTTACATAATATCTGGGCCCACTTAAAAAAAATACAATGAGCCTTCTGTCTCTGATGCTCCCTTTCACTCTAACTTGTTAGCTATTTATTCTCCCATATTTTTTTTTGGAGCATCAGTCTCTTTAAAAACACTGAGATATCGTAAAGGTTTTCCTACTGTTTTTTTTCCCCCTAAGAGTTATAAGTATTTTTACACCTGTAAATCTGTTAAATCTGAGTGTGCTACATTATACCGATGTATTTTCTGTGGTACTAATTTTTTGTGATAGATTTACATATGTACTGTTACTTACTGAGGGCTATATTTAAATATTTGTCACACTAGAGTGATTTCTTGTACTCCCACAGCTGGGAAGACATTACAGTTGTAATCTGTGAGATTTTGGCAACACATCCTGGATCACTTTTTCAGTTATAGTGGTGCCTGAATTGTCCCTGACACTAGAGGTGTATTGTAGACATGATTCTTTGGCTTAAAAGCTGTAATAAAATTTGAATAAAGGTTGACCAACTAGATGACACTTGCTTTATTATCTACTGCTCAACATGTTTCAGACGTTAATACGTCCATCTTCAGGAGCTTGCGACTACTTGTTGCGTTGTGTAGGCTG
>Ga0131853_10018312_pt1 | contig 12740 bp, 8 predicted proteins | sample TergutLab28metaG_FD_92764 | JGI IMG/M metagenome (GOLD analysis project Ga0131853, IMG submission 92764) | Labiotermes labralis P1 segment gut microbial communities from Petit-Saut dam, French Guiana - Lab288 P1 (version 2) (version 2) | ecosystem: Host-associated > Arthropoda: Insects >...
ACTAATGTAAAAGTACAATAGATTCAACACTGAAACTAACGATATAAGCACCATGAATAGTAACAGCAGAATAGCTGCAACACTGTATTCCCTAGGGACATAGTTTGTCTCAGGAATATAAGTGTAAATACCCTGCATAAAGGAGATGATGATGATGATGATGATAATAATAATAATAATACATTACGTGTAACACAAATTGTAAATACAAAATATCTGCAACAATATATACCCTAGAAATATGGTTTGTTTCAGGTATAAAATTGTAAAAATCCTGCATGAAAGTGATTATGATTATGATGATGATGATGATAATAATAATAATAATAATGTGTTCGTCAATTATGGGTGTTTACATACTCACTCAGCAGCCTAATGGCTAGTTAAAAAAAGCAGCACCAGAGATAGTTTAAAACAGTTCCGGGCATAATTCAAAAATAAATTTGGTTGTTTTAGCTACGTGTAATAATGAATTTACAGTGTAGAGAGGGCTGTGGATGAATTTGCTTTCCAGTTCTCTTGGTACAAAATCTGAAACACAAGCAGCCCTTCGGGGGGCTGCCGAAAGGTGGGGCAACTTTCGGCGGTACAGCCTAGGATAGAGTTAAACCGGCGTTACATAGCGCATTGCGATGAGACAAATCAAGACAAGAGCAAAGCCGGAGATAAAACAGAAACAAAGTTTTAAAAGTAAAATCAACTAAGATTAAATTTACAGCGAAAACAACACAAAAATGGGATTTTTGCACAGTTAAGGTGAACACGTAAAAACCGCTGTACAAATATTTTAACAATAATTCAACTCAACTCTATAAAAATGATATAAAAAATCTCTAAACAAACAAAAGAAGTAACCAACCAAAAAAAACAACAAAAGCAGGAATCGAAAAAAGTTTAATTAACTTCAATTTAATTCAAATCACAGTTAGTTGTAAGGAGGAAGAAGGATACACTCGCTACAATCTAAAACATTAAACAACATTTGCAGTATTTTAATATATATAAGATAGAAACCCCCATATAAAATAAAAATATCGTTTAAGATCTTAGTAATTAACCACCGCACCGGACGGCCACCTACAGAGTGTGACGATACCAGATGCTCTATAAAACAATTTAACCTCCTGATGATGAGCACAACAGTGCTCAAAACACGTAGAGGCTTATAATAAACTTATTATAAAACAAGAATTTGTGCATTAAGTTGGTTAATTACCAAGATTATACTGCGATGCACGGTCAGCAAAACATCAAAAAATCTTTTAAGATGTTTTGAAAGTAAAAACAGTCCACTGTTTAACCGTACCGGATTTCTCTTACCCTAACTGTTATTCCTTATAGTTTTCCTCAGTTTCTACAAGCAGAGGTTAAAGTAATATCTTAAATTAAATTTACATCTGTTTCCAAATCATTTCAAATTCATTATGAACAGATTTTCTGATATTCGACGCTATTTAATCCTATGTACTAACAGCGTCTTTAACTAGACAATAAATAAACACGTTTGTATTAAACATACGGCGCAACTGTTTTGTTTTCTTACACGTTATCTTTGTCTAAGAAACAAGTGTTAAACACAAACTCTCTTCCTGTTACGTCTGAACTCGACAAGAATACTGGTCAGAATTTTAGAAACTTTGTTTCCAGCAGGTGTAAGCCTATAAATATCTCAGTTCTTAGGTTTGCATCATCTAGTTTCCTGCTCTTCTTTCTGTTTTTCTTGAATATTACGTTTTAATTTCTAGAATTTTTTATAATATACAGTTGTGCTTAATGGCCCTCATAAAAATGTAATTACACAGCAGTAAAATTCTGCTGTTGATCGCTTTATAGCAACCCCCCCGTTGCAGTTAATTAGCACATTGCCACGTCGCTTGTACACAAAATTGAAAGCAGTTTGTGGTATTAAAAGTGCGTAATGACATCACCGGTGTACGAGTTAAAAGGACCTCATAACACGTATTTGATTTTCATTATTCTATTACGATACTTTTTTTTACGTTTATCAAACCAGTCTGTGTTCTTCACTCTACAGTGGAATTATTTTGCCGTTGTAATTGCTTAATTAAATGTCATTTATTGCTGACTTGTCTTGAAACGGGATAATAAAAAAAAAGCATTTATTTAATCGGGGGGAATTTAAATCTCTTTAAAATATTCAAGGAAATATGCAACAGGCATCGTTCGTACTTACTATTTCTACAAGTAAATCTTTCATTTATCATAATCATATCATCTTATATCTTTCATGAAGTTGGGCCACTTGTTAACCCGTTCCGGTCTCACGTATCCAGAAGTCTCTTCAAAGGTCCACCATAATTCCTTCTGCCAGTTGAGGAGTAGTATTTCATTACACTGGGTAACCTATTTCGAGGCATTCTGTTTACATATTTTATCCAACTTCTCTTGTATTCCAGTAATTTGTCCAAAATTGGTGTTATTTTTAACTCCTTTGCAATTTGTACGTTTGTTTTGTAATCTGTCCAAGTGTATCCTGCTGTTCTTCTCATATATTTCATCTCTGCTGCTGCTATTCTTCTGTCGTCACTTGCTTTAATAGTTCAAGGTTCGCTGCCATATAACAAGACTGGAAGGGTTAGTGTATTGTTTAGTTTTATTCTTGTTTTCTTAAGGATTTTTCTTACGTTTATCTACTGTCATATGTTATGGAGTAAGCGGTACTGATACTTAGAGGTAACTTCTTGTCAGCGACGGTGGAAGCAAAAGTGTCGATCAGGCCATAGCTGCCTTTCGACTGCCAAGACTTCTGTCACCTGGCTTAAGTATCCCTAATCATGGGAGATGTAATAAATTCAGTTTTTGTAACTCTTTCCTTTAATTTTAGGTTATAAATGAGGAAATTTATACTTCGAATGATTTATAAATTTTGATAATTCATTAAGCATAATGACTAGGTTGTCAGAGTTCCTTTCAATTTGGGGAAAGTTATATTTTTCTATTCATTTCGGTGTCCAGATCGGCTTTTGACGGATTTTGATAGTCAGTAAGCCTCCTAAAAAGTGACACGGGAGGCTCTTCTACTGGGAGTAGAGCAGCCGTGGGTTAATGCTATTTACTGTGAGCTATTACGAGAATTACAAACGCGCGGAGTTACATTTTCACGTCCCCCCACGGGCTTTCATGGTGTGGTTTTTATTAAAGTGCAGAGATGCTTTTGGCAATGACCTCTGAACTTTGACCCCTGAAGTTGTTTACTTCATCTTTTTCTCCGTCATCTTCTCGTTTTAATCTATTTCCGTTCATAGAGTGTAATTTATAATTAAATTATGAAAAAAAAATGCTTGTGATATGATGTTGAAATTTCCAAGGCGAAAAGGCTGGACCATAGTTCAGATAACTGATCGCCGGTAGCTCACCACGGAGGCCCAGGTTCGAGGCCAGGCGTGTTCATGTGGGATTTTTAGCGGACGAAGTGGCACTGGATAAGGGGTTTCCGAGTACTTCAGTGTTCCTCTGTCAGTATCATTCCATCATTCACTTACCTATCACCGACGCTACACAATTTCCGTTCTTGACAGCGTCCATAAATAGCACAAAAAGACGGCAATGGCAAAACGTGGCAAATTCATTCTACCTGTATGTTTTCCACACATACGTCTTCCTTCTTTACACTTCTATAGGCCTACATTACAGCACCCGATTGTCACTTAATTCAAGATTCGTTCTATGTAACTTTATTTTACAAATGTCATGCTCTCATTACTGACTGCAACACGTGTACCTCTCACGAACCTTTATTTTCACCTTAATTACTACCACTGGTCGTGGACCGGGATAGCTCAGTCGGTATAGCGACTCGCTCCAGCCTGGACAGCCAGGGTGTCCCGGTGTGGGCGATATTTTCCGCACACTTCCAGACCGGCCCTGGGGTTCACCCAGCCACCTACAAGATGGGTACCGGGTCATTCCCGGGGGCAATGCGGCTGCGGCGTGGCGTTAAACATCCACCCCATCTAACGCCGAGGTTAAAGAAAGAGTATAGCTATTCTTCTACTTCCTGTCTGTGCTTTCATGGTAGCTAATATGGTGAAATTTACTACTTTACTACTACCACTTATCGATATGTATTAACACAGGCAATGACCATAAAAAATCGTACCTTATACTGTAGAATATAAAATTATATTTTATTTCGTATTGACTGAGTTTATGTCGCTTAGACTTATGCAAACATGTTGTTTGTTGTATGGCAGTTCACCGTACCTCTAAAAGGAAATTAATTTTCCTTTCTTTCTTTAAATCAAGAATTGATTAGAGCAATGTGTAATGTGACAGGGGTTTTTCCGTGCTTTCTCCTCAGTTGTAAGGCAAATGCCAGGGTGTAACTCGCAAAGGCCGGGCACGGCCCGCACTCTTCCAAAAATGTTTTTTGTTCTATGTATTGTTTGTTTTGTGTCGTTCTGTGTACTGTTTGTGTGTAAATGTGTACTGTACTACTGCCACCGGGTGGCTACCCAATTGCAGTTTAACAAATATATCATATACTTAACTGCCACGTAAAACTTTACACACGTCGTGTGCACAGTTTGGAATGTTGTGAGGTTTGCTTTCAGTTTCATATGTACCTAATTTTTACACTGAATTTATAAGAACCAGAATTAAACGTAAGAGTAAACTTTCATTGGTCACAAATCCTGTTTTCATTTTATGTAATGTCTGTAATGCAAGCACGAAGTAAGAATCGATGAAAATTTCTTATAATCCAATTAAATATTTCTAAGATGAGAAAGTAAATATTATTTTTTCTTATTCCAATATTAAGACAAGAACCTTAATTCCAGGCAGAATTTGAACTTTTTCAAAACTACTTGGGCGTCTTTTAAAATTGTTCTTATAAAAATTTGATCACGAAGTTTGAAGACGAGTTGAAATCGTCTGTATTTCTGTGCTTGGTTTGAAGAGCTTCCAGTTTTTATATTCTCCATCTTTCTCCATTTTGTTATGATACGCGGAAGTTGTTTTTCCATTTTCGTTAATTTTTTTTTCCTTGGTATGGATTACCGAGGGACGAAGAGACGTTGGCATTGACTGTACATTTCTAAGAGAACAAGTACTAAAACTCGATGTCAGAGACAGTTCAATATCTGCTGTTACGGGTGGAATATATTGTACCCTTTGGAATCCATTTTCGTCATCCGGTCAGATATCGCTTCATAATATTTAAATACATTCAATCAATTTCGTAACATAATATATTTCGTTGTACTGCGATTTAAATTACCCACGAAATTATGTACGTTTTCCACAGTTAAATTTAAATCCATACTGAAACGAACAAAGAGAAATGTTATGGAGTGGAATACCGTTTTAAATAAACCATGATCATGCGTTAAGCTGATTAGATATGGAGATAAAAACCAACAAATGCATATAAATATTTAAAGGAATTTTATGTTTATTATAAACATATTAAGCCTTCTACATGTTCATGTTTCGACCACTCTTATTATGGCCATCCTCAGGGAGGTCCCATAGAAAGGATATATTACAAAAGCTTCAAGAAACAATACACTAATACAGAATATTAATTTTTTTAATGCATGATTTAAAATGAATATTAAAATGTAAAATGGGTATAAAAGTCTTTGTACTAAATTGAAGTCGGTAACAAATGTTCCATGTAGCTGCTGTGTATTATGTCACAGTCCCGAAATGAAATAAATATGTATGTGTAGGTGTTTATTAACCCATTAAACGCCGAGCTAAATCTAATCTGTAAGTCCCAGCTCGCTGAATTATTCTGCGGGGTATTTAAGTTTTGCGCATGCTTTTCGAAAAAATCTGACTGAGTGTTTACACACAAATATGACACAGGACGACTTTCATGATTGATTCAGTGTTGAGATATTGTGCAGAAAATAAAAAGAGAGGGCTGTTAATGTTGCCAAACCTAGGTCACCAAATAGTACACGTTAAAATTGCTGGCATTAATAGGAGCTCACCATATTCTCTTTGTTAGTAGGCTAAGGGTTAATACGTTGGTAGATAAAATTATACACTATACCATCTAAGTGAAACGGTTGTCAGTAGGATACGTACCAAGTAAAGCCTATTGACATTAACTGAAGAATAAAATCCAACTAGATGCCACTTATTACTTTATTATGCTTAGACGGCCTATGTGGTAACCAAACGCTATAGTCGTGAGCTCCTGATGATGGGCATAATGGTGCCCGAAACATGTTGAGCCTAACACAAGCATAATAAAGTAATAAGTGTCATCTAGTTGGATTTTATTCTTCAGTTATGAAGATGATGCACGGTCCAATACACGTCAAACCTATTGACATTGTCTGTTACCCAAGATGTGGCAATGATTATAAAACGTACTAGATCTCAAAAATCAATTCCTTTTCCGTCTTGATGTGGAAAGATAGAAGAAAAATTCGTAATCTGTTAGCCCCTATGTACAGCTATTCTTGTACCTTGACAGAGGTCTAATTAAGAGTCCAACAGCACAAGAACTTTTTAGTTTTCCCTCAGTCTGAAAAAGTAAATGGAATACTTCTATGTTTCAAGCTTTCGCCGTGTTGTAGTGATGATAGCAATTCTTCTGGGTATTTCCCCGGCGTCTGGTTGTTGTTAAAAGCCGACGTTTCCGAACCCTGTATCGGTTCCATCTTCAACAAGTGATGAAGTATGAATGAGGATTGAGAGAATTGACCCGTATTTATATCTACATAGGGGAATCAGTGGTGGGAAGTCTGACCAATCAGAAGAGGGGACTAGGTGAATGTGGTGGGCAGGAAGTGTGAGTGGGGGGGGGGGAGTATATAGGTCTACTTTTCGCTGGTGGAATACATTACCGAAAAGATGTTCTGTTTTTTTTTAACTGTTATGTATTGACGCCGTCTGTATGTAAGGTCGGTGACCCGTGAATTAATGAGCATGTAACACCGACTTAATGGTACTGACAGGGGAAAACAGAAGTACTGGGAATGAAATTTGTCCCCGTGCAACTTCATCCACCACAAATCCCACAAGGACCGTGCCTGAGGTGACAGGCCGACGATTAACCAGCACGGGCCCACCCGGTTCTATTAGGAAACTATAAGGGTAAGCGAACTCTAAGGGAATAGCTTTAGACTCTTGGTTGCGTCATTGTGAAGAATATTTTAAACGTAACACTTTTTCCTTTGGGGTACGTTTCCAGCGCGGATTCCCAGTATAACTCTGCTGTGATCAACACGAATGTCATCGTCACTTCCAGCGGGGAGGTCGTCTGGCTGAGTCATGGCATCTTCAGAAGCTCCTGTGATATAAACGTCGAGTATTTCCCCTTCGATGTGCAGAGCTGCAATATGAAGTGGGCTTCATGGACGTACGATGGTTACCAGGTACAGGAATGCACTTTTGTCACATCTAACCACTCTGTGACCTGTGCTGTTTACGTGTGGCTACAGAGAAGGTTGTACGACTTTATAGTGAGCGTTGTCAGTAGCTTTTGTTCCGAGAAAACAACTTATTGATAACCCTGATTTTACTAATTCCTATTATGTTTTATTGTCAGATAACGAACAATAATATGTAATTAATTTAAACAATGCATTTTATGTTGTCAAGGAGCACGAAGGTATGTCATTCTTGTACTTGTACATGGCAAACAAATAGTACACGGTGTAGGTTCAAATAGCATCAGACTATGAGCATAATGAACGAAAGTGTAATGCATTGTGGTCAAAAGAAGAATATCTGCCTTTGTCGGATTTTGAACCCCGGCTGTTCAGTTCGAAGCCAGTCACCACGGGTGAAATACTTCACCTGTGAAAGTTAAAATGGACCTAAGAATATGTGTGTGATTACGGACTGAATTTAGTTTGAAGAAGACAGAGTGAAGCAGTGGGCTTTTTGGACACCATAATGAAGCGGCTTCGGTGGTCTAGAGATAGCGTGCTGGCCTTTGGTACCCAAGTTTGCGGGCTCAAACCCGACCGAAGCCGTGTCGGATTTTTAGAGCGAAAAAATCCTTAGCACGCCTTCCTTCGGAGGGGAAGTAAAGCCATCGGTCCCATGTCGTAGATTTGCGACATGTAAAAGATCTCTAAATTTACGTGAAGTCGGAATTTAGGCAAAATTACTAGCGGACATCTTTCTAACCGACAGTTCCACCTTTCGCTGCTAGGATCTCTCGCGTCGCTGTGGACGCAGAGGCACGTGGCGGCGAAAGTGGGAACGTCTAAAGACGGGGGAAAGCAATGGCAAACTACCCCCAAGAACTTGCCTAGGATGCAGCGTGCCAAGAGCCAAATCGGTTCCATAACCGGGCTCTGGTTCCTGCCGGACTGGCCTCTAGGGCTGAATACTAATGAATGAATGAATCCCACTCCAGGTGAGAAAATATTTGAATAGCTGGGCGAATGAAACCTTTACAGGGGCTCATTATTAAGGAACCATATGTTAACTTAGTAAGGTTAGGTTCAATTCTGAAAGTCCGCAGTATATATTCGAGAAATTAGAAAGGGTGCCCGTGGAAAAGTAATTAATAACTACATCTAGCAAAATATCTTTTTAGAAGGTGAGATGTATTCGGCTATTCAAGAAATTCCCGCAGTTCATCACAATCGAAGGTTCATTATCGTGTGCACGTGAGCCCAAGACTGTGACGTAGCTTGTGCCAAATGAAAGTAGTCCAAATCCTTCATTTAGATTTCTTTAAGATTAACTTAAATATTATCCCCTTTTGCTTTGGTTATGATAATTTCTGCGTAACATGTGTATCAAAGTAGAGAACTTAATCATAACTAAGTGAATACTACAGGTAGATGTAACACCTGTTAAAGTTTATTACTTTTAACAATAGTTCGGCTGCAATTGCTGTGGCTTGGATCTCACCCCAGGAGTTTTGAAACTATTATCATTATCCTATTTGGCACGCCATGGCGCTTCAGAGTTTTAAAACTAGTGACTGTTTCATGTAAACATGAAAAGGGCTACCTATAAATATCAGCCGAACAACCGAAGGATTAGGCAGCCTGAGATGTTCAAGCAGCAATGAATAGAGCTCGGGATAATTACTACACAGCTTCATGAACGTATGTTCATGAAGGGTTTCTCTTTTTATCTTGTTGTTGTCATCAGTCCTCATTACAGGACGTAGCAACTAGAATCATTCACAGGGAAGGATTTAGAATGACGTCACCGAGCGTATACAAACTTTCTGTGCACGAATACGAAACGAAGAAAGTTATCAAAAGCATCTTCAGCACAAACAGGTCTAATTAAGCGTTGGCACAGGTAATATGCCCTTCTTCCTAGTATACTGTGTAATTCACATCGCCTATATACCATTTCAGAGCCATCGCAATGCTAAAATATATGTAGGTCGCTTGCCTTGTAAAACACACACACACACACGCGCACGCACGCACACACATACACACACGCACACGCACGCGCACACACATACGCACAAGCACACGCACGCACGCACGCATACACACACACACACGCCCATATATGTACGTATGAGTCTACAAAACTTTCTTACGGCCGGAGAAAATCTTGGACGTCTCCATACTTAATTGGATTCTCGATGAATCAAAATATCGTTAGAAGAATGTTCAGGTGGGTATGTGCCAGTCTTTCATTGGGAAGGTCTGGGTTCAATCGTAAGGCTTTCCGTGTAGGCTGTGTAATGGACATGGTGGTACTGGACAGGTTCTTGACCAGCAACTTTGATATTGTCCTGTCATTTTTATTCCATGAATGTTCAATACTCAGTCCATACGCCAGCTAGCGGACGGACAAAGGGTCCGTTAAAGGTCTTGATTCTACAGAAACATATTTCACCCCATCTAGTAGACACAAGGAAAGGAAAGGAAACGGCGGAGAGATGGAAGAAAGACGCGGAAGGAAAAAGAAGAAAGTAAAAAATGAGGAAGGCTGTGTATGTTTTTAAGTGAATGGTTTTGTACCATTCTTTCTTTAACCTTCATTCACTCACTCATGCGAGGTCTAATTTGTAGCAACAGGTATCAGCTACACATACAAAAATGTTTTTAAAAAGTAGTAGAAATCTCCACGACCTTAAGAAAGACTCTGTATGGGGAGTGGAGTTATAACTCCACGCATTCCTAATATTGGTACTAGATTGTAGTGAGAGGTGAGTCTCAAATCCCTCGCTTTTCAGCCAGGAAAGCCCCACCGCCCCCTTTCCGTTACCCACTGAAAAGAAGGAGGCTGGGTGGTCTCCAGAACCAGCATGGAACCAGTGGAAAAGAGAAAACTGTGTCCCTGTTCAGTTTCGAACTTCTGTTCTCCAGATCGTGGTCCGTATACTGACTGGGTTGCTTTGATTGCCAGTAATGAAGTGAGCGCGTTCTGCAGCAGTTCTTCGTGGCCCTTCATTGTCTTAATATTCCGAAATTAAAGCCATGCTAATAATGAACGCAAGTCTGTATACCTCCAGACCCTACGGCGGATGGTCGCTACTACTCTGACTTACTGAACACCTTAATTACTGATAAGACTGGGCTCTGAAGTCAGGTCGCACAAATAATGCAGCAGTACGGCTACTTCAACCAAGCAAGTTTCACTCGCGCCTTGCCTTCTTGGCAACTTCTCTGACACGATTTTACTGCAGGTTAGTCTGCACGGTCAGGCGTTGTGCCTCTTGCCCTAAACCACGACGTGTGACAAAGAAACAATTCCTGTATACCTATTCGCTTACTATGTATATATATATATATATATATGTATTTTTAATTTTATTTATTATTATTCTGCATGATCCATTACTATGCAGTAATACTACATGCATTGGTGGTTTCTTACATAATTACATAATTTCAGCTACAATTCCTTGTTCTATGTACAAGTTTGTTGAAGTAACTATAATTGTCTGTAATTTGTCAAGGGTTATATTGTTCGTAAATTTTTTAAAATTGTTGTTAAATTTGTTAATGAGTTTTTTTTTACTCACGGGCCAGTTTTCTGTCCGTAATGCTGCAGCTTTTAGACTGTCTCTTTCCTGCTCGAGTAGTTTACAGTCATACAGTATGTGGTCTACTGTTTGTTCTCCGCTTTTGCAGGAGCACATCGGTCTGTCTAAGATTTTGTATTTGTGCAGATATGACTTAATATTAATATTGTTGTAAAATATGGAATTACATTAATTTTCATTTTTAACCCGTTTGCTATTTGGGAGAAGAATGGTTTCGTGATTGCACCCTCTGTTGTATGGTCCCATTCACTTTGCCGCTTCGTTACACTGAGATCACTTAGTTCACTTATCACTGTACTTGTTGGAATCCTTTTGTAGCACTCATCGATATCTCCGTTGGTAGTTGCCTCTGAGATAACGATGAGTGCTACAAATTGTATGTATATATGTATGTGTGCGTGTGCGTGTGCGTGTGCGTGTGTGTTTGTTTGTATGTATTATGTGTGTGTATGTATGTATGTATATATGTATGTATGTGTGTATGTACGTATGTATGTACGTACGTACGCACGTATGTATGTATGTGTGCGTGCGTGCGTGTGTGTGTGTGTGTTTGGTTGTGGGTTTGGGTGTGGGTTTGGGTTTGTGTGTGTGTGTGTTCTTATGTACTTATGTAGGTACATATGGATATGTGTACTTATGTGTGTACATATGGAGGTATTTATTTATTTATGTAGGTACATATGGAGGTATTTATGTAGGTACATATGGAGGTATTTATGTAGGTACATATGGAGATATTTATTTATGTAGGTACATATGTATGTATGCATGCATGCACATATATATGTATATATTTATACAAGGATACGGGCTGGGCAGTTCGAAGTTCGAGTCCCGATAGGGGCAAGATACTTTTCTCTCCACCAAATGTCCAGACCGGTGGTGGGGCCCAGCCAGCCTCGGTTTATTTTCCTGGGACAAAGTGCCAGGGGGTGATGTTAACCACCCACCGCCATCTAGTGCCGAGGTTAAGAACGAGTGGAGCTGTTCCTTTGCTCCCTGTGCCGAGGTTAAGAACGAGTGGAGCTGTTCGTTTGCTCCCTGTGCCGAGGTTAAGAACGAGTGGAGCTGTTCCTTTGCTCCCTGTGCCAAGGTTAAGAACGAGTGGAGCTGTTCCTTTGCTCCCTTATACCCCTCCATGGCGTGGATAGGGACCGTTTTATTGTTTTATTATCGTAAAGTTGCAGTAACGATTGGCTTGTCAAGAAGAAGTTTGCTGCAGAATTTAGTAAGTTAACTGTAATTACTGAATTTTTAGTTATTTCCTTGTAATCACACACAGCGTAATAATGTCAAGGTCGATGGCACAAGTCTAGATTCTGATTGGTGTTGATATCAAAACCATACACCTACCCTAATTCCCTACCTCCTTTATACGATAAAGCTTATTTTCTATAATAATTCTAAAATTTGGACTTAATCGGTACGAGGTAAGGGGGAGGGGGGAAGGAAATTTCACAAAGAGGAGCGTCATTATCTTCACTTCTCGCCTAACATTATTCGGGTAATTAAATCAAGAAGAATTAGAGAGGCGGGTCATGTAGCGCGTGTGAGAAGGCGAAAGTTGCTAGAGGAATTTGGTGAAGAAATGCGAAGAAAGAGACTATCTGGAGGCCTTAAATGTAGGTGGGAAGGTAATATGAATTTGGACCTTCAAGATATTGAATTTGGGCGTGATTGGACTGATCTGGCTCAGGATTGGGACAAGAGGCTGGTTATTGTAGATACAGTAAGGAAATGCCTACAGGAATTTGGTGAAGAAATCCAAAGAAAA
>Ga0131853_10018313_pt1 | contig 12740 bp, 9 predicted proteins | sample TergutLab28metaG_FD_92764 | JGI IMG/M metagenome (GOLD analysis project Ga0131853, IMG submission 92764) | Labiotermes labralis P1 segment gut microbial communities from Petit-Saut dam, French Guiana - Lab288 P1 (version 2) (version 2) | ecosystem: Host-associated > Arthropoda: Insects >...
GGCTGAGTGGACCCCGTTCCAGATCCACTACTACTCAGAAAATCTGGTAGCGCCGGGGATCGAACCCGGGACCTCTGTATCTGTAGCCAGAAACTCTGACCACTAGACCACAGAGGCGGTCGATTAGTGCATCTAGTTGGTTTTATTATAAGTATATATATATACACACACACACACACACGCATACATACATACATACATACATACAAAACCGTCAGTTTACTTGACGATTACCGCTGCCGTGTAACGCCGCGCAATCTGGCAGAAATATACCGACGTTTCAGATAAACCTGTTTCCACATTATGGACATTCTGCACCCTCAAAAGTCCCTCTAAACATCCGCATATACCAACCGGGCTACACATGGTCACAGGAAATGACGTGAAATGTGGCTGCTCCACAACGAAGCAACAACTTAGACTGAGGGTTGTCTCGAACAGGGAGGCTAGAGAGAATACTGGCACCTGAAGGAGGGACACCAGTCCTTGAAGGCGCGGTTTAACACCCGCTCTAATATTAAACCCCACGTTTTTCCCACGCAGTGTATTTGTTACGTGATTTGTGTGATTAACACAGCACAGAGCAATCATCTCCCTGAACAGCGTTAACCAGCCAGTCGTATCCTAATGGACATGCGGTGTGTTTATAGTGAGATAGGAACTAATATCTGAATATTATTCATACGAACTGCAGGCCTCGACGGTTTAGCAAGACGCTAAACAACAGAGCATATCACGGACTTGTGCTCTTTTGTAATTCATTGTTAGGGCGAGTTAATCAAACGGGATGAGAATGAATAAGACGCACAGGAAAGATAAAGGCAATATACAATTTGTCTGTAATCCTAAAGAGACACGATTTGGGAAATCTAAGCGCAGATGGGAGATAATATTAATATGGATATTAAATTAATGTGATGGGAAGATATAGCCTGCACTCAAAGTGACCTATTGTGAGATAAAGCGGCGGTCTCCATGAACCTTCGGTTTCCACAGAAAGTGGCCACAAAGCTGACACTTCGAAAGATAATCATCTCTCAAGGATGACTGGAGTCAAGAGTGTAGACACTGGCACGAAAAATGACCGAACCCGTTCGAACCCCGGATCAACAATAATGCTCACACACACAGCCTACAATAGGCGTTTATACCTTACGCTATACCTGTGTGTTAGAGTGAGTCGCACTCTGGCTGCCATGGCAACAAGTGACGTCAAACCCCGGTTTCCACTGTTACGATAGACTGTTCTCTGTGAGGTACACGTTGAAACAGAAGGCACTTTTAAGCCTGTGGTTCGACCTGATACCCTTGAACAAAGAAATGTCATAGAGGAGTCTACTGTTGCCGATGATCCAAATGACAGAACTATACTCCAATTAAACTTGTTAACCAGACATGTCCGTCTGGGGTGGCGCCACAGTTGCTGAAGCTACCGGGGTGCTGATAAGTCCTTAGCCCGACCAGGAAGGAAACAAGCTCGGAAGCACGTCAGGGAACGCGCGCGATTTCAACAACATGGGGACGCGAGCTGTCATCAAGTTTTTTTTTTCTTGCAAGGCAAGGCGCCGAAGGAAATTCACGCCATTGTGACACAAACATTAGCTTGTTTCCTTCCTGGTCGGACCAAGGACGTATCAGCACCCCTGTAAGAGTGGGTGCTTTTCATCGTGTTAGCGAGGTATGTCCGTCTAGGGTGGCGCCACATTTGCTGAGGCTAAAAGTGGGTGCTTTCCATCGTGTTACGAAGGAATCAGAATCACAGAATGGCGCAATAACGGTCGTTATAACTGGCAACAACAGACGTGAGCGCGTTTCCACTACTCGAACTAACCTGGAACCAAGTGAAAGCTGTTTACTTCCTTTCACTGTGGAACATCGCAAAACGTCAGTCGATTGCGGGCTTCGCAATGACAGGGACAATCATTTGATTGTGTTTGCGTTTGTCTTATCGAGCCTGCTTTTGGACATGAAGAAGAAATATGGAAAAGGTTAATACACATTTTAAAGGAACCTTTTTTTTTTCAGATTATATTAAATTGACGAAAAATTTTGCGATAGAACAGCTACTGAAGAAAAAATTTAATAAAAACTTTGCAACAAAATTGTTACTGAGGAAACAGGCTTAAATATAAGTTTTGTCTCACGAGGTGTGCTTCAGTTGTCCGTTGTCGGAGAGAGTGGAATACCTAATACTTTCGATGTGAATGAGTGAGTGAGTGAGTCACGTCTTGATTTCCGCGGTTAGCAGTGCCGTGGTACCAGGTGCGACAGAAAGTTTAACAAAGCATTACCAGATGGAAGCAGGAACTCTGGTTGCGACTGTATGGTTTCTGAGTGGGACCACAGATGGTTTACTTGGTTTCATGGTTACGGTGTTCGGGTGGAGCATCACGTGAATATTGTGGCGACCCTACACGTGATGGAAACGTGACTTTGTGGGTGTGTGTGTGTGTGCCGCCATTTCGTCATACCCAAAACAAACAGCGAAGTTCAGAATGTGCCCAAATATGATGCCATGAAGGCAGGTACAAAAGTGGAGATAAAGCTCCATGCATTCATAATCACAGCATTAGGCGGAAGTCAAGAGACAAACTTTATCAAACAGTTGTCTGACCCTCGAATCCCATAAAAAAGTAGGTGGTATGCACTGCAGAGCTGGTCACACTGTGCTGGCGAAAAGAACTCTGTCCCTGTTAGGAATCGAACCCTTGTCCGTTTCACTGTAATGACTGAGGTAGGATGCTTTAAATGGCACAAAAGCAGACACACAGCACACCATCTTACTTAATCACCCACGACAGTACTCAGGGATTTGAACAACCGACTAACGTACTTGGTCTGGCCCGAAATTACCTTCCAATCGACCAGCTGCGACACACGTCTATTAGGCGGGCAGCGAAATCAGAATTGCACGCTGTACGTTTACGTACAGCGTACTTTATAAACAGGGGCACAACTGTCGAGTCGTAGGATTAAAGTCGCACCAAGTACAAGGACACAATCAGACCGGAAACGCATTTCACGTTTTTCACTTCAAAACGCCGTGTCTGTGAACGAACTTCGTATCAGCGAGTGCAAACCTTATTTTGAACTGCTGTATTCCAACAACAAAGGCAAAGTTCACCCTAGAACAGGCCACGAAGGTCCAGAGGGGGAGTAGAGGTACAGCTCTACTCTTTCTTTAACCTCGGCGCTAGATGGAGGTGGGCGGTCAAAGCCACGCCCCGGCCGCTTTACCCCAGGGAAAGGACCGTTACCCACTGTATTGGAAGCAGGGTGGGCCCCAGGACCGGTCTAGACGGGTGCGAAAAACCTCGCCCTCACCGTGATTCGATCCCTGGACCGTCCAATACGTACTGAGTCGCTATGCCGACTGAGTTATCCCGACCTGAATTCCAACAGTATGAATGTGAATTTCAGGGTGGTTGTAGTCCCACCCTGTATTGCTACGTTCATATAAATTGCACGACGACATTCTTAATTTGCTGTACCTAAAGATGGAGACATCAATCGACCATTTGAAAATTTTCATCGATAATGACGTTGTGGCCGTGGGGTTCGGCAACAATGATGATGATGATGATGATGATGGTTGTGGTGGTGGTGGTGATTTGGTCAGCCAGTCAAAATGACCCCCCACACTAAATTATGACCGCTTTACACCCCACAGCACGAACACAAACAAAAGGAGGCCTCTCTAAACGTTGGACAGCGAACAGTTTCTCTACACAACTGCAACATGCCATTTTCGAGTTCTTACAACAAAAATCACCGATGCCAGTCGATCAATGACTGCATGAAGAAGCTCTCTTATGAATAAGAAAAGCTCTACCGCCCGCACACACTTCCCCCAGTATGGCCAACTGCCGGGCACAATAGCACTAGCTGCAGTGATGATGAACCCTCGGGCTGCTCCCTAAACGCGTGGCTATTTTTACTGCCTTGTGGCGGATGTTCCCAACTACACAACAGCAACGTTCAGCACATTAATAAAACAGCCACAATGGGTTCAAGTTACGGTGACTAGTTACGGACTTGACGGCTAGGGTTCGAGTCAAGGAAGAAAAAGATTCTTTTCTCCGAAATGGCCGAACCGGCCCTTGAGCCCACCCAGTCTCCTCTACAATGGTTACCGAGTTTCCTTTCCGGGGGTAAAGCGGCCGAGGCGTGAAGCTGACCATTCCCATAAAATGCCAAGGATAAGAATGGACACAGCAATGCATCTCCCCCCCCCCCCAATATGCCTTCATAGCGTGGACAGGGAAAAACTTTACATTTTTCTTTAACCGATTTAAGTATTTAAAAACTGCGTTCTTCTGGACTATTACGCAGCGGGTAGTGGTAATACCTTACTGACGTTTCGGGACAACCTATCGGTCCCATCTAGGAATGGGAAGGGACCGATAGGTTGTCCCGAAATGTCGGTAATAAATTACCACTACCCGCTGCGTAATAACCCAGAAGAGCGCAGTTCTCATCTACTTCGCGGTGGAAGCCTGAAATCACGCACGATTTAAGTACAGTGAGGAACTTGCTTCATGTCACCCTTCTGGCACCTCGAATTTACAATGCTTCTGGATTTTTGGAAAATCTGTGGACCCCTTATCTATACATTTAATTTACATAATCCTTCCGGCCGCACTATGGCCCCGGGGTCGACTCAGCCACTAACAGAAATGAGTACCGGTAACATTTCCTGGGGAGTAAAAGGCGGCTGGTGAGTAGGGATCACAACCTTACCAACTTCAAGTGCCGAGTGTCTTCAAATCTGGGAGCCCCAACCTTCTGGAACCGCCAGGTGCTGTCCAGGTCTGTACAGAGATTGCTTTACCATTTTACCGCATCTGTACAGCATTAAATGACAATGAATGGTGAACTATGACCGAATAGGACGTGGAAGTAAAGGGAACAGAAAGGTGAAGGCTGCACGTAAAAAACACATCGAACTCGAAGATACGACGCCGTGTGGGTTCCGTACGGGTACAAACGTTTCGAAGGGGGGCTGTGTCCATCGTCAAAGTAGGCAGTTTTGAATTACACTGAATACGGAGGCAGCAACTTCCTCGGCAGCCGTTGGCAAATTCAGAGAGAAGCGCTGCTGCCAGAACCACCCCACCCGTCCTGCAAACTGTTCCCTGCTTTACGCTGATCTACTGCGGACAACCACTTTCGACCCACGGTGCACTGCGCCCACGAGGCAGACACGAGCCATCGAAACCCGCAGTGCAGGGTGACCTCGCTATGAATTACTGCCGATTTCATAATTATCACACCCCTCACTGGCACCAACTAAATGATAGAATGCACTGTCAGAGACTAAAATACTACAAATTTACATACTGCCGGACGTATTTCGCCCTACTTTTGGGCCACACTCAATAGCGTGTTATCACTGGCTGCAACTATTTTTACAATGATTAACACAGGCTTTACGTAAAGACTTAAAGACAGCGTCCATCATCTTCATAGCGCAGTGAAAACAACCGTAATCGGTGCTTCTTCGCACGCCAGTGTGGATGACATAAAATGGGTCGATACATGTCGGACACGATGTCAACAATCAATTAACTATGTACACTTCCATTCTATTATAAAATATGGAATAATTTTTTTTTCTGTAACTCTTTCAATAGCGGGAAGATTTTCACTTTACAAAAGAAGATCGTCAGAATTATGGTTGGTGCACAACCCAGAACCTCATGTAGCAGTCTATCTAAACACTAAAGAATCTGCCTGTTCCATGTCAGTATATCCTTTCATTAATGAGCGTCATTATCAATAAAATGGATATTTTTCAAACAAATTCATCTACACACAATATTAATACGATGAATAAGAATCATCTTCATAGACCAAACGCCAACTATTCTGTTTTCCAAAAAAAGTACGTTCTATGGTGGCATAAAAATTGTCAACAATTTACCACCAACTGTGACAATCGTCAAGAATGGCATGGCACAATTGAAAGCATCCTTAAGAAAGTACCTACATAAACACTCCTTCTACTGTGTACATGAATTTTTTATATGTAAAAATGATTTATAACACTGTTTTAGTAAAGTGTTCGTAGTGTTTTACACTGTAAATTTGTATATTTGTGTATTTGTAACTTATTACACATCCTGCTGTCTTTATGACACACTTATGGATCCATGGAATGTAGGTATGTAATGTACGTACGTACGTATGTATGTATGTATGTATGTACTAAGTATGTATTATGTATGCATGTACTAAGTATTGTGTATGTATATATTATGTATGTATTGTGTATGTATATATGTATGTATGTCACGTATGTATGTGTGTGTACGTATGTATGTATTGTGTGTGTATACAGTATATGTATTATGTATGTATGTATGTATGTGTGTGTACGTATGTATGTATTGCGTATGTATATATGTATGTATGTACTATGTATGTATGTACGTATGTCATGTATGTATGTATTGTGTATGTATGTATTATGTATGTATGTCATGTATGTATGTGAGTGTACGTATGTATGTATTATGTGCTATGTATGTATGTATGTATGTGTATATGTACTTGACGTTGCGGTAGCTGTATTTTGTTGGTTCGTTTGAAATTCCCGCGTGCAGGATAAACCTCGTCTCTATCCTTGAATCTCGAACCCTTCTACCGGAGTCAGGGGTTGCCTTGAGGGTGGACGAGCAGTCTGCGGTCGCCTGGCATTGGTGTTGGCATCAAAAATTCTGTCTCGGCCATCGGCCATGTTGTATTTCTTTCGGAAAATTGGTCTGGTGGGTAGGCGGCCGGTCGGCCGTTCGCTCCGCTTGCGGGTCACATTACAACTGCGTCACGGAGGTCTTAATGCATTTTGTGCTCTGTTTTGTTCTTTGTAAGTGGATTGCCTGAGGATCTTATTTTTTATTTGTTCCTGATGTTGCATTACTGTTGTATAGAATTTTATATTTGTTCATTTGGATAAATACTGTTAATGCTGTGGAGCCGTATTTCCCTCCCTTCCTCCCCCCCCCCCCCCCCCCATTGACCCATTTTGGTGCAATGCATCTGACATACTCCAGGAGTGGCCAGCTAGGCAAGCTTCGGGGGCCGCACTTTAGGAGGCAATTTAGGCACGAGGTATGCCATCAAGCATCAAGTCAACCGTACGGTAGCAACACCTGCTCACTGCCTGACAGCACACCAGCACACAACCAACGCCGCCTGTTACCAACAGAAGGAAATATCGTTTTTGAGGGACTCCAGAAATCCATTAAGAAAATAAAATATTTTCCCCTTATTCTTGGCTTTTTATTTCTCTTGAGTTTCATTTAATTACGAGTCTCCTTTCTCTAAAAAATCTTTCAAAATGCAATTCACAGTCGACCTCACGTGCATGTAAACTACCTGAGTGTTATTTTTACGGGCAACTTTCGCGAGCCACGCCAGTGACATCAGCAAGCATCGCTGTGGTCACACCTAATGCACGAATAATTACTGAAATGGACAGCAAAAAAATAAAGTACTGGACTTTAGAACTACTAACAGACTCCTTGATTCAGTTACGTATCACGCTTCCTGTGTGCTTCAATCACTCTTTTACCTGAAGACGGGGACGGATTGTCCACGAAACGTTACGTTGTTTATTTTATTTTACACAATGTCTGATGGACAAAATCCAAATAGTGAATTATTCCAAACGTGACACGTCATCGTCAGAAGCCCACACATCTGTAGCGCACCACAGTCACCGCCCTGAGAATCCCAAATCTCGTATCATTTCGTGAACTCACACTGCAGAGGACGGTCTGCCGACACGGTGGGCCACTGTCGCCGTGCTATGGTCTACACTTTGCTGACACGGTGGGCCACTGTCACCGTGCCACGGTCTACACTTTGCTGACACGGTGGGCCACTGTCACCGTGCTATGGTCTACACTCTGCTGACACGGTGAGCCACTGTCACCGTGCTATTGTCTACACTTTGCTGACACGGTGAGCCACTGTAACCGTACTATGGTCTACACTTTGCTGACACGGTGGGCCACTGTCACCGTTCTATGTTCTACACTTTGCTGACACGATGAGCCACTGTCACCGTGCTATGGTCTACACTTTGCTGACACGGTGAGCCACTGTGCCCGTACTATGGTCTACACTTTGCTGACACGGTGGGCCATTGTCACCGTGCTACGGTCTACACTTTGCTAACACGGTGAGCCACTGTCACCCTACTATGGTATACTCTTTGCTGACACGGTGAGCCACTGTCACCGTACTATGGTATACTCTTTGCTGACACGGTGGGCCACTGTCACCGTGCTATGGTCTATGCTTTCGGGCAGTTATCGATCTGCCTAAAGCAGGACAGAACGCACCGGAAAGAGAAGGGGAACTGGAGAGTGTGTAGTGTTCATAAAGTGGAAACAGTCTCATCTTTCTCGTCGCCCGTAGAAACAAGCAATAAAGGAGGAGCTGTCAATTTAAATGGTCGAGTAGCAATGTAAACTGATATTTGACCAAAAGACGCTGTTCTGGGAAGATATTTCAGAGCCTTACAGTGTATAACGTATCTTATCTATCGGTGCGGCAACCTATTACATAGACAGACTGCGCAGTGCCAGCTACCGTCTCAGAGACCACGTAATTTCCGACTGAGAAGTTAATATCAGTGGTTAGAAGTATCGTACGTAATAACACTTGGAGCCATTTGACAATTCAACTGTTCATCAAACCACAAAGTCATTGGCGTAAAGTACACATCTGCTGTTACGTTATGCACCCACCACGCATACTCAGAAGTATGGCTACCCAGAAAGATGATGCCACAAGACTACACGACAACTGCATTATTCTTCGGATTGCTACTCTCCGTGCATTGCAGCAGGTGGACTTTAGGAAGGCTATCAGATACGGTATCAGTGGAGCTTGTGTCGCACTCAGAACCACACACAACAAGAACAACTGCAGCACTGAAGATAAAGTCTTCTGGGATGTTACGTCGTGTCGTTTGGTTAATAGTTACGAGGTTTCAATATGCGCGGTGCCTTCATATAGAGGCTCAAGCAGTCCTAGCAGCAGCATGTCTCATTGACCTCGCCGCTTGTCACTGGTTAATAACTGATTTTTGACGTAAACCTGCCACAGGGCGAGGAAAAGGTTCGCCATCTCTGGTCAGAGAGGTGAGGCCAGCAGAAACTGCAGATTAATACTGACATGATACATTCCTGTCCAAAATTTCTGCAGACAGACAGACTCCCCCCCCCCCCACTACGTGACAGTTACCCGATTTCACCTCAAGACCAAAAAAAGTTAAAACCGTTGTCATATTTAACTTTTCCACGAAATATTCCATGTAACTATGTACATTCACGATTACATGATATCTTAAAGAGATTTACTAAAATCTGTTGCAAAATTCCGATTTTTTTAAAACCAGACAAAAACAGCACTTCGTATATAGACCTACTTGGTTTATGCTCTCGCCATGACTGGTATTCATGAGGTTGTAAGTACCAGTTCAGCATCGGGCACGATCGACTGTAACGTCCAGCCAGCATCGACGTTCAAGGGATATCGATTGTAAATCTGCCGCTTACGATATCTCGATGATGACGGTTGCAAATCTTTTGCTTAGATACGGAGAAATCTTTAGTTTTTGTTAGAACACTCGCTATTCTGGGAAAGTATTAATGAATTTAACATATATGGTCAATCACCTGGAGAACGCTGCACAGCTGTTAAGCTATGTACACATTTCCTAACTTGCTGAAATATTAATCAGACTATCTTCGTATTGAATGCAGCATCCTGTGAGAACGTTTGGAAATGGATGACGCGGACGAACGAACGGACAGACGATTTCCCGTGTATGCAAGTTACGGGAACGTATACAAAACTGGCAAGTGGTACAAACAAATACTTTGGAGTTCACTGAAGTCGTTTAACGTCCCTTTCTGGAGGGAAAGAAGTATAAAAGTCTAGTCGAAACAAATCGAGCTAACATTTTGTTGTTAACATCAACAGCTACACTGAATTCATCTCAAACCGGGTCGTGACAGGCAGCCGGCATCGATCTCTGGTAACGTGGCGTCAGTCTGACCTCGTCTCAGCTTCAGACAGCTGCCCTGTAATGATTGCTGTATCAACCGACAAACACCCATGCGCGAGCAATGGACGTGCCTCGTCTGAAGGTCTTAAGGCCCACCTCTTTTACTATACACTGAAAGACTTGAGAAACGAAGGAAGGTATAAAAATAAGCGAGCACGAAAAAGAATCCTGAAATCAAAGGGAAATAAAGAAACAGAAACGAAAAATGAAATACAAACACAAATGCGCACGAAACTTCAGTCCAAGAAGTCCAGACGCCTTCCTTTTGACCAAACTGTCCAAAATGGATGACACATACAGAGTGATCAAAAAGTCTCTGTGCACCTGATGATTACAATACAGAAAGCAGGTGCAAAAGATTTTTGATAACCCTGTAGTTTCTTGAAAAAAAATTACGCCTCTTTTCTCGTCATGATTACATTACATGGTGATATGCTATTTTATATTCAAAAAAATTAAACCTCTGTTGAAAATTGGGACGACAAATTTGACTTTAAGACCAAGGGAAAGGGGTGCGGCGACTGAAGAAGGTTCCCTCGGCAAGCATACAGACAGAGGAGTCACACAGCAAACAGCTGAGGTGTGCAGTTAGCATGAGAAAGCTGAACTAACACAGAAGCGGAGAGCATTATTTGATGAGTTTCAAATTCCTCAACTAAAACATCTCGCGTGAGACCATAACGGCGGGATAATACTGCGGGATAGTGTTACGGTAAGTGAAACAAGATCAGTGTGCAAGTACATTAAATGCATTCAACTCACTGAAGAAACGATCCAAGGAACGAATGTGAATGCGGGGATTCCACAAAGACAAGACAGTTTTTGGATAAGTTCATTAAACATCAAATGCTCAAACAAGACCCCACACGCGGAGTTACTGCTGTACTTGACTGTAGTTTCTGGTCTGCCTGAGAAGGTGAAAAGATTTAGTGGTAAGACACATGGAAGTAAAGCTCCTGTAAAAGCTAAAAGGTAAAGCAATCCCTGTACAGACCTGGAAAGGCCCTGGGGGTTCCCGGAGGTTGAGGCACCCAAATTCCAAGACAATCGGCACATGAAGGTGGTAAGGTCGCCTGTACCCCCCAGAAAATATTCCTTCTCTTAATTTTTGTTCGAGGCTGAGTCGAACCCCGGGACCATAGTGCGGTCCGAAGGATTATGTCCATAAAAAATTCCACTGACACCATGGAGGATCGAACCTGCGACCTGATGGCTTATAGTGCAGTGCCTCGACAAAATGCACCACCGCGTGCCAAATGTCATGTCAGATGGAGTTGAGTGGTTAGGGTAAAGCCATGGCCACCTTACCCCCAGTAAACAGCGCACAGTAACTACTGGACACTACGCTGGGTGGGACCCAAAGTCGGTCTGGGCGCGACGGCGAAAAGGATGCCCTTCGTCTTCGCCAGGACTCGAACTCCTATTGTCAAGCCTGCAGCTTAGTTATACTGTGTCAGCTACATCAAACGTGACGTAACAAACACAAAGCAATAAACTGTAGCTATATCTGGATTTACTACCAAACACAGGAACTTTCCACAGAATGAGTTCTTTCACACACTCTTCATCCCCACATTTCAAAGCCTTGAAATTCTAAGAAACTTCACGCAGTGGCACTTGTAAATAGCACAGCCAGTTGCCTTATAAACACAATGACGAAGAAATGTCGAAACGGGCAATTATCTGAAATCAATACATGGGAGGGGATGGATTTAACTGGCCTGCACGTAAAGAGGGAGTGGTCACCGAATTCATCAACTTAAAACACAGTAAAACCTGTCTACTGCGCTACATCTTTCTCGTACATCGAACAATTTCCAGCTAAGTGAACAACTAAAATAAAATTCAAAATTTATTTTCTGGGATAAGAAGCCGCACATTTTGGTAAACAGCACCCAAGTGTTTTGTATAAACGTGCTATCCCCACCTTCAGAATACAAAAGAACTCAACTCTGAAGCCGGACACTGCAGGCTTCTACAAAACCACTCAGTTATAGGGTATCGCACCGTAATTCAGAAGGCAGACAGAACTTCAATTTTTTTTTATTGCAAAGTACCGTCATACACAACAATTGAAAATCAGTTGTAGTTTTACAACTGGTTAATCGGGCTAAATGTTTCGGCCGTTTTATCCGGCCTACAGAATAATATTGTCAATTAAGGTATATTCGTTAACTCTACCAATGGGATCCCATTATTTACACTGGACCTTTAAGTGCATTTAAAAGCTTATGTTAGCGGTTAAAATATTATTGGATATAAAAACAGGTATAAAACTATATGTATTTTTTTAAATTTCCTTGTAGGGGTGGACGTAAGTAGCCGTGATATCACATTCAAATATCAGTGCCGATCTCTACATAAGACCGCAAAATGTGACGTAATAGGTAAAGCTAATCCTCAACAGGCCTGGAAAGGCCCTTAGGGCTCCAGAAGTTTGGGGTTCCCAGAATTTCTAAACAGTCGCCGCATGAAAGCGGTAAGATTGTCAGCCCAACGTACCTACCGCCTTTTCGCCCCAGCAGATACCTCTGCTACTCACTTCTGTTACAGGCTGAGTCAACCCCCCCCCCCCCCCCCCCCCCCCGCTCGGCCCCGGGAAAATATTTTAATTAAAAAAATCCAAGAAATAAATAAAAAACAAACCCCCACACCCCCC
>Ga0131853_10018315_pt1 | contig 12740 bp, 10 predicted proteins | sample TergutLab28metaG_FD_92764 | JGI IMG/M metagenome (GOLD analysis project Ga0131853, IMG submission 92764) | Labiotermes labralis P1 segment gut microbial communities from Petit-Saut dam, French Guiana - Lab288 P1 (version 2) (version 2) | ecosystem: Host-associated > Arthropoda: Insects >...
CGGGCCGGAGTGTGATGTTGGCCACACTTCTCGCGTCATGTTAAGAATGAATGGAGCCATACATCTACGCCTCATATGCATCTTCATGAAATGGACAGAGAAAACTTCATATTTTAACTCAAAATTAAGTGCACTATACTAGTATAATTTTACAACCCTGAATTAATATTCTTCCCTTAAGGTGAGAGGTGATATTTTACGTCAACACCAAACAACAGGGAAAAAAACGCTTAATCTGGCGGTCACGTGGATAGCCCCTTGCTTTGTGTTCTGGAGACCATGGTTTCAACTCTCGGTCGGGAAACCCAGTTACCCTTAACAAGACTTCCATGATTTCCCTCAGTCCCAGCAGAAAAACGCAGCTATAGTATCTCATATTGTGTCGCAATGGCTCCATTTCCTACGCAAATCACTAGTCAATAATCGTGATACATTCAACGCCAATTGTACTTTAAACTACTAGCATCTTTCTTATATAAATTATAAATAAAAATGTAAATGGTTAAGTTCTCCTTGTCCAAGCCATGAAGGCCTATAGGGATTAATAGGTATAGCTCCACTAATTCTTAAAGTCGGCATTAGACCCTCGTAAAGAACGCCGGTTCCCTTTGAATGCGAGTCTTGGTAAAATCCAATGTCGGTCTGGACTTTTGGAGAATTGGGGAATTTATTTCCGCTGCCGGGTGTCGAACCACGGATCCTCTAGCCCGTAGCGTAGTCTCTGTGTCTACTACGCCATCCCTGTTCAAATAAATTATAAATAAATATATATACCACGGGGTGCTGGTAAGTCCTTAGCCCGACCAGGAAGGAAACAACCTCGGAAGCATGTCACGGACGCGAGCGATTTCAACAACATCGGGACGCGAGTTGTCATCAAATTTTTTTCCTGCAAGCCAAGGCTCCGAAGGAAATTCACGCCATTCTGACAGAAACATTAGCTTTTTTCTTTCCTTTTCGGGCTAAGGACTTATCAGCACCCCTGTAAAAACATAACACGAAAAATCTTGGGTTTCGAAGTTTCAATCTTTGTAGTCGTCGAGAGAAATGAAGACAACGTTTCGACCATACCATTTTTCTCTGCACACTAACAAAGGACCATGTGAAAGGGGTTATTTTTACACTCATGTAAGGCTGTGAATTTCAGTCATGATGTTCTAATGCAGTATTTCTCAACCTTTGTGAGACCGCGGCCCGGTAAATTCTTTTTTCATACGACGAGGGCCCGGTCCCAACAAATTTACTCGTAAATATCTTTCCATTTTTTTAAGTTCATACATTAAACTAACCTAAGTATTAATAATTAATTATGGCATAATCATAAAGAGTATTAGTACACTTACGTATACGGTGTGGCATGTTGACAAATATAAAATTACATTTTAATTGTTTATCAATCACTGGACTAATGAAATCCTGTAGCATATTGTAGTTTCCTCAGGCCAACATCTGGGTCTGAGTTTTTCGACACATTTACGAATATTTTTCTCCTCAGAATATTTCCACTATAAAACATTTATTCATGAAAATTATTTTGAAAACTAAAATGACAAATTCCAGGAGAACCTCTCGCGGCCCTGCATAATTTATGCCAGAGCCCGGTACCGGGCCGCGGCCCGCCGGTTGAGAAACACTGTTCTAATGTCCCTGTGCCCGGCCAGGAACATATTTTCACACTACCAACACAGGTTTTCAAAAAAAAAAAAATAACTATTAGCGATACTGTCGCAGAAATTAACCACAAAGGCTCATTCACAACTTGTTCCTCCCCCCGTATTTCTCCCAAAACCTGGCCTCTTTTGTATATCGCTGCACCCAGTGAACAACTTCTGAAATTGGGATGCATGAGGGTGGGATCTAAAGACATCAATAATGTAAACCACCTTTTGTACATCTCCCCCTCGCTAACGGAAATCCCAAGCAGGAAGTAGAAGACCCAATGGTGAAGCCGGTTTCAAGCTAGTTGCAAGTGGGCTGTGAATCTGATGCAAGCTGACCTCACAAAACAACAGAGGCCCTGTAAAAAGGGATATCCGGTGTATTAATTGTATCTTCTCGGATACGGTGCGATTTCCAGTGCCTATTTCCTCAGTTCTCTCTGAACCATAATACAAATGAAAAGCGAACTCAAATTGTTTCAGTTCCTAGCTTATTAAAGCAACAAGCAGGAACTTCAAATGATAGACTCCGTTATCTCGCCCTCTAAAGCTGGCCTTCTTTCTTCTCTGAAGAACAGAAGATAAAACAATGTTTACATATTTAGTCGTCACAGTTGACGGACTCTGATGACCCTCGAGTAGCCAACCACATTATTTGAAATCACCGGCAAGTACTATGGAATGCACGTTCCTTCCGCAGCGACGATCGTGTGATTCTGTTTATATGGGATATAATGATGTGTAGCGCGTAATTTTTCATACCCCTACCAACTCTTGACAATAGAGACGACGCGTTGATTCGAAACCACGGGATATGTTCAATTGTCCGACAGACAGTGTAACGTTCCAAAAGGTCATAATACTCAGGATTACTAATTTTAATTTCCAAAGAGTAGAGACCAATAAAAAAGGTAAAAAAGGTACAGCAGTCCCATTACAGGCCTGGAGTGGCCCAGAGGGTTCCAGGAAGTTAAGGTTCCCAGATTTTATGACAACGGCACAGTATGGTGAGGTTGTCAGCCTTACGCACCGGCCGCCTTTACCCCCAGGAAATGCTCCTGGTACTCATTTCCGTTAGAGGCTGAGTCGATCCCAGGGCCATAGTGCGATCGGAAGGATTATGTCAATGAAAAATTCCAATGACACCAGGTGGGATCGAACCAGCGACCTTCCAATTTGTAGCACAGCACCTTAACCACTGTGCTACCGCGGTCCCCAATAGATAACAATACCGATATATGAAATTATGACTATTCCTTCTGTTCTGTATTGTTGCCAAAATTCATCCGCGACCAAAAACACTCAACAATGCATTACAGAGGGCCGTAAGAACCTAAACTCTCACAGGAATTATCCTGGATCCCCCTACACCATACATCAGTCTACCACCCGTAGAGAATATTAACACTTATAAGAACTCTAAGAATAAGTTGAATCAAACACAACTAGTTTTATTGTCACTTAAAGTGACGACATGTTTCGACTCACCAGTCATCATCAGGCCATTATTTGAATCACACGCAGGTATATCAAGCAGCTGTGTACATTGTTGGGATCACAGAATGAATTACAAAGATAAGAGGCAATACTATAACTGACATACGTGTATGGCAATATTACAGTTCCATTAAAATCATAACTCTGTGTGTTAAAAGCTCACTGGCTATGATGTGATAAAATAGTATAAAATGTTAAAAAAAAATTGTAAAAAACAAGAAGCACCAGATCCGTATAACGTTGATGTAGTCGTGCATACGGATCTGGTGCTTCTTGTTTTCTACCATCTTATACTATTTTATCACATCATAGCCGGTGAGCGTTTAACACACAGAGTTATGATTTTAATGGAATTGTAATAACTAAAACACAGTAGGTGTACTCGTCTAACACAACTATATTTTTTGGTAGAATATAAAGTATTTTCTACATAAGGTACAACTACGTGTTTCGGTGCTTGATAATGGCCATCTTCAGGTTGTATATGAAATATTTATTAAGTAGTTATACAAAACATAAGTATTTCATGTACAACCTGAAGATGGCCATTACTTATTAAGCAGTTATATAAAACATAGATACGACCTAGGAAGAGATGGAGGAACCAACTTCATCTTGAGGATCAAGGAACAGGAAACACGCCTAACCCTTCACGAACATGATGATGATGATGATGATGATGATGATGACAAAACATACATGGGCTGTTTACATGGGGTAGGGAGGGGGTAAAGTGGGCACGAGTTCTCGTATCTGTCAGAAAGGTTGGGCGGTGTGGGTTACATGGGGGGGGGGTCCATGCTGTTACCAAGTTATGTCTAAGCTTATTATAGTTAAATCTATGGTAGGTATCATATTATGTCTATGTGTGCTGTGTAATTACACTAAAGTATAAAATGTACAGTTTACAATAATATGTACTGTCTGTGACTATAATTTTAGGTTTATAAACATGTATTTGTACCTTATGTACAAAATACTTTATACTCTACCAATAAATACATTTGCGTTAGACGAGTACACACACTCTACGTTAGTAATTTCATAGAACACATCGGGGATGACGAAGCTCATGGAATTGTAATATTGTTATACACGTATCTCAGTTATAGTATTGCCTCTTATCTTTGTAATACATTAATACATTTTCGGATCCCAAGAATGTGCACAGCTACTTGATATACCTGCATATGTTTCAAATAATGGCCTGATGATGACTCTGGTGAGTCGAAACATGTCGTTACTTTAAGTGACAATAAAACTAGTTGTGTTTGACTGAACTTATTCTTAGAGTTCTTGGTATAACACATTGGGATGACTTCTATTATAAAATTTACATTTATATTCCACTTCACTTATAATTAAATAATAATACAGCTTTTGCTTCTCGTCAAGACACACCAGTTCTGAGTTAATTAATGTGTACTTCTCCATTACGAACAGACAAATTATATTACTCTAGTGACGTTTTTATTTCACAGATCAATAATGGTTTTCCACACAGAAATGTGTAGTCGTAAAAAAAACGGAAGATGGAGCCTTATTTTTAAGCGTTGGGATAAAAATCAACCAGTCAACAAAATTTAAAGCCACAACGCCTTAAATAACTCTGAATCATACGCAAAGATTCAGTTCTCACTTCACAGAGAACAAAGTGTGCTACCATTAGAAACGCAAATTATATAATGCTGTGTGCAGAAGTAATGGGTATTTATAGTGACCATTATACGAAACACAAAAATACACTGTGTAGGGAATAATGCACAGTTTACTGTTCAAACTTGGCGGTACGCATAGTAACCAATGGGCTTTAAAGGGTTAAATGTTCAGTACATCCTTAATTCTGTATCTCTCAGCACACTTGTGTACCGCCAGGAAAAATCATCAGCGACGGTTCCCATGGTGTTATTATTATCATGATTATTTTGTATTATGAAATACTCCCTTTCAGGGCCGTTCGCATTTCTGTGGAGCGCCACTTACACCTGATTCCCCCCTTCCGTCCATCAGCTGGTCAGTTTGCCAGTCTACATAACATAACAATTCGAAAAAATGTGCCATATTTCAGGCTTCCTTCGCGGTGTGGTTGAGGTGTTCGCTCTCCTGGGATTTTACACGGCTTAGGTTGGTAGCAGGTCACTGCTAACTCACGCCGCGTTGAATTGCAGATGGGCGAAGGCCTAAATTCGAGCACTGCTCAACAGATGGTCACGAAATTCCATATTGAATTTTACGAAGGAAAAAAGAAAGAAAGAAAGAAAACCTGTCAACTTCATCGCTCATTTATACTACGTCGGATAACTGAAACAACTTTACGTGCAAAACTACATGCATTTCAGCCAGCATCACTAACACAGCTCTCTAAATATATACTGGAACCAAAATGTTCCTAACAAACTACTGTACACAGAAATGCCTATGTTTCTAATACACACTTTTTTTTTCGAAAAATCTTACGCGTTTCCTCCAAATCATCACCGTCTCCAGGCCCACCCAGCCTCTTATATGTACAAAGGGTAACGTGGGCTCCTTCTATGGGGATAAAGCAGCCGAAACGTAAAATTTACAACTCATCTCAATACACTGCCAAGATTAAGAACAAGTGGAGCTATACCTCCACTAATCCACACATACTAGGCCACCAACAACTTCAATTTGCTTTTAAACCCCTTATCCTACAAAAACCAGTATAGCGACTCGCCACGGGCTGGATGGTTCCTGGACCGAATTCCAGCAGGGGCCAAATTTTCTGCAACCGTCCAGACCGCCCCTAGGGCCCACCCAGCCTCATATAAAATGGGTATTGGGTTATTTCCGGGGGGGGGGGTAGAGGGGCTGGAGCGTGAACCATCTATTCCCATCTACCGCTGAGGTTAAAGAAAGAGTAGAACAATACCTCTCCCCCCCCCTTCTGTGTCTTCATGACCTTTTCTAGGATGAACTTCACCTCTCACCACTTATCCTACGTGGCATTTCTGGTGTTGTACAGTAAACAATGTTTTATCACGTAATGAAGTGATCAGTTCAAATTTACAAACTTGATTACAGCAGTTGGCTAATGCATAGTGACATGGTGTTAAGAAATGAGACGTCACACATGGCATAGAGATTCTATGAACAAGTGTAGGTGGGAATTATGATCTTTTGGCTTGTGACTTCGTGTCCGTGGCTGACAACGGCTCTTCCAAGAGCCGTAGTACCTTCGAAAGGCCGGGAACCACTAATCCGGTGCAAACAGCATCACATCCCAGAAGAACTGAAACCTTCGATTCATAGCTGTCACAAATATAGAGTGTTTGTTGCCACTTGTGAAAGAGGACGACCTTGAAGGCGATCTGAGACGCAGTGCGTACAGGTACCTTAAAATGCTTAGGGAGAAAGGAGCCGAATCATAGTCCAAGACGCGTAAGAACGGCTTACAAAAGCACTGTGACCATGAACTTGCAAAACTACGGGGCATTTAATTGTGGCCGTGAGAACGAAACCAAGGCTATAAACAAGTTTTATTCTTTATCAAGTCTCAAACAAAAACAGTAAAGGCGCACAGAACAAATACAAACAAAAACAACTGCGACCTATGCATTTGATTATGGTCTGTCCTTTACGTTGGCTTTTAACTGGGTTATGACCGCCTCCTTCCTTGTCTGCCATCACACCATTCCATATTGTATTAACCGAGCTACTAACAGCGTCGTTAAATACGTCACAAACTTTTTTTTGTCTCCTTTATTGTGCCACCAGTCTAGTACAGACTATAAGTACACTTAACCTTACACCCTACGCTGATATCGCATGACCTGTGGAGTAATATTCCATTGAACATACTCACATCAGATATTCTCATACCTGTGTAGAGTGCTTATGAAAACCTCGTTGTTAGTTCAGTTGGTTTGAATCGTTTTATTCTTCTTGGTTCTTCTTCTTCTAGCAGTATGGGTATGAGTTCGTTGGGACGTGTGATTAGTTTTCTCGGTATTTGGTACCGAAGTTAGTTATTTCTGCTTTTACTGTGGGTATCTGTAGATCGGTGTGTAGAATGGTGTTCGGTACATACCATGGAACATTGACGATTGATCTGAGGACTTTATTTTGAAATCTTTGCAGTATTTCGGTGTTGGAATTACTTGCTGTACCCCAGAGGGGAATGCCATACGTCCAGATGGGCTTTAGGATAGTTCTGTATATTAGTAGTTTATTTTCTAGTGATAGCTTCGACTTTCGTCCTATGATCCAGTACATGCGATGGAGTTGCAATCCAAGCTGTTTACTTTTGGTAAAGATGTGTTTTTGTCATGTCAGCCTGCGGTCAAGGTGGATGCCTAAGTATCTGGCAGTTTCTCCCTGTGGGATATGTTGTCCATTTAGTCACAAACAAATGGCACAGTGATTGTTACTTTGTTATAACCAGACTTCACGATTTACAGGCTTTGAAAAATGACATGTTACAGAGTGGCTCTCTACATCCTTGTGACCTTGAAGTTATGCGTGCTGCAGTATGTGAAGAACTGCCTACGAAACATGGGGCTTTTGTGTACGCCTATTGAGGCTAGTCCTCGGAATGAACAAGATAGTCAGTTTACGTATAACGTTAACATACAGGCGCGTACGCGAAACATTTGTTGCTGTGGAAAAGGAATACATATTACTTATTCTAAGTGCGTGATTGTAGCCTTAGTTATCCAGCATGCAAAGCGCATGCGCCGTATTATATTGTCATCTGTGGCCTGTCTGATTCTATCACACTCTTCCGCTTTAACCCATGAACGTTGCGACTTCCGGGAAACAAAATATTGAACGTAAAATGTGTGTTTCGGTTTTTGTCGACAAATATTTTCTGAAATATTTCTCATTCTAAGAATAAATGAGCGAGATATGATCATAAATTTACATAAATCTTCATGTCAAGTGCCCGTTATTTTTTGTCACACTTTAATGGAGCTTCGATTTTATCGACAGATTTTCGAAAAATACTCAAATATCAATGCTCATGAAAATCGGTCCTGTGGGAGCTGAGTGGTTCCATGCGGGTGGACGGACGGACAGACAGACAGACATGACGAAGTTAATTCTCTCTTTTTTTACAACGCGGACGCGCCTAAAAATGAAACAGGGCCCATTTTCATGCCCTGCAACATCCCTATCCTAATTTCACACACCAGGTCTCCGGTAATGACGATGATGATAATGGCAATGATGACAGTGATACTATTCTGTAGTGCAAGATTAGTGTTCTGTTCCCGCGCCACCAATGCATATAGGGCGACTAGAGGTACAGTTACATTCATGCCTAACCTCGGCGTCAGAAAGAGATGAGATGTCAACGCAACGCCTCTGTCCCTTAACCCCCTACAGATGAACCCGGCTCACATTAAACAGGAGGTTAGATGGGCCCCAGAGACCGTCTGAACATTTTGTAGAAAAGAAATATCGCTTGTGCGCCTGCGGAGACTCGAACCGCAGACCGCCCAGTCCCTAGCCCACCTCTCTATACCGACTGGGTTATTCCGGCATCTCTAACCAGCTGTTACAGTGCAATGTGTTACAGGTAGACTCCAGTTGAGATATGATGGCACACGTTGACGCACGGGAGGGGAAGTGAAGGGGAAACTGAAGTATGGATTGGGTAGCCAGTACTCTTCACACTACCTCGAAACATGGTGTATCCAGCATTACTACCGCTGATGCGCACACCTCGGCTGCCATTAGTCGACTGAACTGACGCCCACGCCGGTTTAAAAGGACTCGTCCGTTTCGCCGAAAGACGAAATCTGGTTTCTGCGCGTGTGCCATCACATTTCAACTGGCCTCTATTTATCATGCACGTGCTTTCACACTTCTTACAACAGAACTACTGGATAATTCATATGTTCAGGGAAAATATCGGTTACAGTGAAGCATCAAGACCCCGGTATTGTGGGATGTGACGCCGTGTAGAAGAATAGACCGAGCGTGAAAAATAGTACATGAGTGAAATAAGGAAGGAAGGACACTGAAAGGAAAGAACGAAGATGGAAAATTAAAGGTACATTTAATATTGTTCCTGTGCACGCCATGAAGGTACACGGGGGGTGGAGGCGTAGCTCCACTCATACCTAACGTCTGCTATAGATGGAGGTGAAATGTTAAATTTATCCCCGGGGAAATAGCCTATGATGTCTTTTGAATAGGAGACTCGGTAACCCCCAGAGCCGGGCTGGACGTTTCGGAAAGCACAAAACCTCCTTGTTACTGCCGGGAGTCAAACCACAATACATCTGTTGTACTGTACATCTCCTAGCCTAGTCACTATACCGATTACGTTATCCCGGTACCCTCTGTATGCCGACCAACCTTAACAGTAGCAATTATGGGAGGCGTTTTAGTAACAGCGCTCAGTTTCAAGTCTATGAACAGCTACCAAAATTTCGCGTACGTACATTGGTAGACCTGAATCACAGTTACAGATACAAACGACAGATGGCGTTTCAATTCCGCAGAGCTAATGGCCGTCATTCAAACGCGATGGCTGTGTTCTCTCGCGTTCAGGTTTAGAAACAATTACTGCAGGAAATAGGAAAAATAACTTCTTGTTTTCTTCCTAGTTAATAGTCGCTGTAATGTAGGTAATGCAACCCGTTTTGCCACCTGCCACCTTGAAGGCCTATCTTTATCTCTGAAATCCTTGGAGACACACTGGTTCAGATGTTACGGAAACCTTTGCATCGTTACACACTCGTTCAGGTGCACCAGAGATAAGAGGCACGATCCAGTACTTCGTTATCTAAACACCCTGCACGTTCCAAACAGTCTTATCGACACAAAACAAACAACGGGAGTCTCATGTGTAAGAGCGCTGACTTTACACGCGTATCGTGTTACGGTTAGAGTAAATCCTTTCTGTGACTAACGAATTCGGCGAAACTTATTTTCACAGTCAATTTCTCCCTCTTCAAGGACAATATACATTGGAGTACAACTGGAAAACTGCGTTCGACAAAACGAAGCGGATATTTACAAATGCGAAACGATGGCTGAATGTACAATCCGCATGTGGCCTAAAGCGTAAACCTCGAAACAGATTCCCGCTTTTAATCGAATGCTTCACGACTTGTGAGGTACAAAAGCACTCTTATTTTTCAAGGCTAACAAAACCTGTCCTTTAAATAACCTGGGCTCATTTCCCTGGCCGTAAAGTGGCCGAACCCGCGCTAAACAATCACCTGCTCCTCCTAGATGAGGTCTAGATTGCGTGGAGCTTTATTTCCACGCCCTTTATGCGCCCGCATGAAGTGGTGCTGATGAGCTTTTAAAACCAGCGCATCTCACATAATAAGCCATTACCAAGGCGGCAAAATGAATGTAAATTTCAAGTGGGTGCACTTGTTGAAGTGGTGACCCAGCGTCGACAGACCGTGACGTGGCAGCGTGAAGACGCCCAGCTGACACGCCATAGCATTAACAAGGAAGAAGTGCTGTCTTGACGGCTGACATCCTGCACCTCTGACACCTATATTTGTCTCTCGTATTACATGTTCTCTGGCTCCGGCTTCATGAACATAACGTAATGCAAAGAGGAAGTGAGTTCTGTGGAAAATTGGCAATTGGGAGGCAGTCGGTTTAGCGACTAGGATACGGGTTCGACGGTCCGGGGGTTCGAATCCCAGTAGAGGTGAAAAATGTTACTCTTCACCAAATCGTCCAGACCGACTCCGGGGCCAACCCAGCCTTTTGTTCAGTGGGTTTCCTCTTTCTTTCATGGAGCTAAGGCGGGCGGGACGTGGATCCGACCTCTCTCCTCCATCTAGCACCGAGGTTGAGTGGAAACTTAATGCAGAGGCCAGGGATAAATCTATCTTTCTACACTAAGCCAACGAATTTCAGCTTGGAAAAAGAAACACTCTATACAAGCCCGTGTTTCTTGCAGGGACCCTTTACATTTCAGTGGTGTGTCATATTTATTCTAAAAGTTAGTACAGTTTTAACCTGAAGAATGAAACAGAAAACTGTCTGGGACAGTGGGAACTTGTCAATGCCACGACACTGGTTCGTTCCGGTAACGGACAGCGATGCTGTGGGGTGAACAGGATCACTGGCCTGGAAAGGGAACATGGCGCCGCTTACGTGCAGGAAGATTGACACATCCTATTCTTTGCAAAACTGACGTGGGTGAAATAGGCGACACAGCAGTGGCGGCTCGTCCGTAAGGACTTCGCCCATGCTACGAAGTACTGCAAATCCCATTATCTTTCATGTTTCACTGTTCAGCATTACAATGTGCACAGCATCAGCCTCTCATGCCCACCAGATATGCCATAAGCATTATAAACGCGAAATACTTTACATCCGAATAAGCCAAACAAACGTTTACCCTCACTGTAAAATAAATGTTTCTCTGTCAAAGCCATGAAGGTATACAGGTGGACTGGAGGTATAGCTCTACTCATTCTCAAACGCATAACCAGATGGAGGAAAATTGTCGACTCCACGCACCGGCCGCTTTATCGAAGGGGAAGAACCCCGGTACGAATTAAACTGGAGGCTGTGTGGGCCCCAAGATTTGGTCTGGGGGTGTCAGAGAAAAGAAAAATTAATTATCCCCTGCCTGGATTCAAACACCTGATCGTCCAGTCCGTAGACTAGTCACTATATCGGTTCCTTACGGAATGTTACTTTGCATTACATAATGTAACATAAGGGAACCAAACCAAACATGAACAGAGCGGATCGCTGCAAACATAAATATTATTCTCGTACTGTGACGTGGGGGAACATCGACTGTATCATATACAAATGCAATGGGTAAGATTTTATATATATATATATATATATATATATATATATACACACACACACACACACAATCTCTCGCGAGAAACGAACTCACACAGTTCATCCTAACAGTAAAGTTATATTTGATATTCTTACACTTGTATTGGTGAAGATTCCAGTTTTCTAGGACCTAACGTCATACAGACTGACAGAACGTTTCGGAAGGATCGTGTGCTCTGCAACTTCAAGGTCCAGAAGCAAAGTAACTCTTCTTGGACAGAAGGCAGCAAGATCCTCCAGACCGTCGACTATATTTCACCAGTCGACGCGGCTTCGCTTTCCAAAAGGCTTGAACACTTGTCAAGAGAAAATTCGTTAAGAACGGAAGAAAATGAAGACCTCCAAAAATGGCGCATATCATTTTAAAATTTCGGAATGTGTGACTTCCAGGTTGCTATCCAAAAATTTAAAGATCAAGATATATAGAACTATAATTTTGCCTGTTGTTTTGTATGGGTGTGGAACCTGGTCGTTGACATTGCTGGAGGAAAGGAAGCTGAGGGTGTATGAGAACATGGTGTTGAGGAGAATATTTGGACCTAGGAGGGACGAGGTAACGGGAGAATGGAGGAGATTGCATAACGAGGAGCTAAATGATTTGTACTCCTCACCCAATATTGTGCGGTTGATAAAATCGAGAAGAATGAGATGGGTTGGGCATGTGGCGCGTATGGGTGAGGAGAGGGGGTGTATAGGGTCTTGGTGGGGAAACCGGAGGGAAGAAGACCACTGGGGAGACCTAGGCGTAGATGGGTGGATAATATTAGGATGGATCTC
>Ga0131853_10018316_pt1 | contig 12739 bp, 5 predicted proteins | sample TergutLab28metaG_FD_92764 | JGI IMG/M metagenome (GOLD analysis project Ga0131853, IMG submission 92764) | Labiotermes labralis P1 segment gut microbial communities from Petit-Saut dam, French Guiana - Lab288 P1 (version 2) (version 2) | ecosystem: Host-associated > Arthropoda: Insects >...
AAGCTCGAAACATGTAGAGAGTGAATGACGACTACCCATGAAAATAAAGGATAGTCCACAAGTGACATTGTGTTGGTTATTTTTAAACAATGTTCTTTTTGTATCATCATGTATATATTGTGGCTACTGCTGCATCCTTGCCATTTTATCATTCACAGTCAATTTTACTGCCGTCTACACTATGCAGTGAGAAAGCTTTGTCTAATAGTCCAACAATCAATTTCAAACTTCTGTTTTTCTCACAGTATTACTGTTTTCATCTGTATGTTGTAGGGGTGTTCTCTAAGGTTCCCTGCATCGTAAAAATTAAACAATAAGTCTTTAAGAAGTCAAATGTAGTTTGTTCATTTTAATGAAGTGTTGTTATTTTTCATTGCAATCCATGAGGATATAGATGCATTTGTCTCATCTTGACTATAGCTGAAAATTCTGTTATAATTCGGACTCTTGCATTTGGAACCATCTGCAGTGAGTTACTTTCACTTTGTCATTGTTGTGGACTTGACATCCTCCAAAAGTGTTGCTCCAGTGGCCATAATGAGTTCCTTTATGACTTACTACTTTCACATTCATCCTTGATGTGCTGGGCTGATTGGTCTGATCATTATCGTGGATGCCCATGGACTATTTTTGAACTGTCTGCACTACCAAGTTAGTTGTGTCGACTGTTGTTATTATGTTAGTTATTAACTTGAAATACAATGGGATTTCCAACCTTAAAATTGTCTGCACCATTTTCTGACATGTAGCACTCTCACTGTGCCATCACTGAATACCGCTGCTGCTAACTTAAGATGAATTCTTTTGGGGGAAATATGTTTTGCATAAAAACCAAACAAAAGACATTACTTGAACTTCTTTTTCACACAAAGTTTCCAGTGTCATTGCACATCTGCTTACCCTGTGTAGCATCTGACTGACTCTAGCACCATCTCTTGCAAGTTACCCTTACATATGGTAGTACCATCTACCATCGGGTTGCAAATATGTCTTGTAACATGTCTTACGTATGGTATTCATATTTCAGCAGTTTATCAGCTTGTATTCTTTCTGTAAGGCTAAAATAGGCTTATGAATTGACCATTCTGTGATTGAAAATCAAATAGAAATAGGCTATGTAGATGATGGCTTGGATTGAGCTGGTTCAAGGTAGGTTTCACTGAGAACCTTCAGGACCCATACATGGTAGGGTATTTCTTGACCAGATAACAACTCTTAGATTCTAAAGAAAGAATTAGTCATAGGATATTTACGTTACAGAGATATTCCCTTGTACAGTGAAATTGTTGACTTAACTTTTGAAAATCTAGTAGCTTCTGAATTCAAATCAGAGTGTTAGTAGTGATGTTATGCAGAGTGTGCCTCCATGTTAACAGGTTTAACTCTCAAGTGTCTGATTAATGTAAAGAAAATAAATAAGAATGTAAGAGGTATTTACTGTAGCAAGGACCTATAAATGTGTTTGTGGACTATTGCTGTGTTATTCCATACACATAAGGTTTTTTTTTTTTTGTGAAATGGAAAAGGAAAACATTAGACGATAAAGATATTAAGAATTCATAGTATTGTTAGAGAAAGTGATGGAAGAAAATGTAGTGAGGACATGCAACATACATGGTGGAAACAAGAAATGGTTAGATTTTAGCATACTGAGTTCAGATATGTGGGTTGACACTGATGTGTCAGAGGAATGTGCTTCCTCCATCTTCAGGGTGAAAAAATTAGAGTCCACATTGGCACTGCAGTGATCAGGGTGAGGATGAAATTCAGTTGCTTTGGTGGGTTGCAAAGAATGTGGCCAATCAGGGCCATGGGAATGGGGGAGGAAATAGAGTCTGTCTGGATTGTTAAGAACTGTGAAATGGGTCAGATGAGAAACCAGATTGCAAAATATCCAAAGACAACAATTCCAACATTTCCTGACGTAAGAACTTGAGTACTTATGAGAAGTTCCTAGTTGGGAAGATGTGTGTTCTACCTCCCAGGTGTGCAGGTTGTTTTCCTTGCAGCTGAAATTGGCATAATGTAGAACTTGCCTTTAAGATTTGTTTGGGAGTTTGGCTTGTACTTACAATCCAAAAAATCTTAAGTTGGGAGTTTTGTCACAATGAAACGTAAAATTATTGCTGTTGTTACCGAAACATTATATTGTCTCTCAATTTAAATTTCATTATGTTTTTCTTCATGACTTTTATATTTATTTTGTGTTTATTTTGTGGAGCATAAAAAGAAATGAACTTGAAAAATAAACTAAAATGAGAGTGTCACGTACAAGCCACCGTGTGAATCCATATATCTGTCGTCACTGCGTACCGTCACCAAATGTGAGACAGCTTATGTCCGTGATTCGTGATCAGCCAGTAATAATGTTGATTTAGAATTGTGATTATATGTAAACTGCTTCCTATACAGGCTTTTTGATCAATTACACACACACCGACTCATGAGAATTGATGGTATACTGTGATGATAGTTTGCAAATATTTCTAATATTGCTTCACGTCCATTGCGCATAATCATGACATTATTCGTGCATCCCAGTCACTGAAGCTGTAAAGAGAGGCCCTAAAATGAGGCTGCACAATGGTGTAGGGACAGAATGTTTATGTCATAAATGCAGGAAACCTTAAATTGAGAAAAATTATACAGTATTTATGGCGGGTTTTGGCTAGGACCACAAGAAATTCAAATGGTATGTAAATCTTAAATGAAGAAACCTTAAGTCAAGATTCAGCTGTAATAATATACTAAGGTTATGAATTTAATTATTATTTATTTACCCTACATTTATTAGCCTGTGCGCTGGAAAGAGATATTCCATTCAAGATGTATGTGTGCTGAAGTAATGTCTTTTAAGGTGTGCACAGCTCCTTGTACCAGTGTCCATGGTTTGGCGTGGGCTGTTTGCATGTTGTCTCAGACAGTTACAGGAATGTATTTTATATATGTGGGTCCATGCTTCATGAATCGAATTTAATAACTGTCCAACAAGATGCGACTTATTCAGTTCCAACTCAACAATGAGAGTGGATGGTAGTAGATCCAGTTAATCAATACCGGAAGCTGTAATTACAGTTGTGCGAGCTCCTGATGATGGGTATCAACACCCAAAACATGTAGAGCTGCCTACAGAAATGTAATAAACTGAATAAGTTGCATCTTGCTGGACAATTATTAAATTCAATTGCAGGAATGTACTTGCAGGTTTCCAATTTTAAACATGTGTATCTTTTATTTATGTAATGTGTAAATTTGTTATACAGAGTATCATGTTGTGTTCATAGGACTTATATTTATTTTTGTAAATATAATCTTTTAAAATGTATTCTTGGTCTGTAAATCAGTTCATATATCAGTTCATGTTCAGAAGGTAAATGGAAATGCTCTCAGATTTACAGTAACAAAAACGCTATGCTAATATATTCTGTATTTATATGTATATATGTTTAAAGTGAATGTAATTTTTAATTAGGCTGCACACATAGTGTATATATTGTGTAGTATCATAACAGTGTACAGGTTTATTGTTGTGATATATTCATTTGTGTTCTGACCGTCCATTGCCCTTTGTACAGTAGGCTTATCAAGTTGTTATTTAAGTAGCATAGGTTGTTCAGTTGCATTTGCATGCTTATATCCACAGATTTTTAACACTGCTAAGTGCTGAGTGTAGCTACTAGGCTATGGGGTGACCAACCATGGAATCATGGTTTTGATTCACAGCAGGAGCAAAAGATTTTTCTTTGCTCCATTGTATTCAGACTAGCTGGGGGGCCTACCCAGCCTACTTTTCACTGGATACCAGGACAAACTGGGCCTTGAAGCTGACCTTTCACATCCTTCTAGTACCGAGGTTAAGAATGAGTGGAAACATACCTCTGTTCCCCCATATACCTTCATGGAGTGTACAAGGACAACTTTACTGTACCAAGTATTATAATCCAGTGGGTATCACAGTTGTTTTGAAATTGTAAGGCCCCAACTTCAGATCTCATATTGGAAGGATAATTACATAAACCAAAATTAAACTGGAATTTACTACTGCTTTTATTTTTCTGGTACTGTGTGTACTGTTGTTGGTAAACAGTACTAATGTGTTTACTGCTGTGGCAGATATTAGTGTCTGCTGGTCACTGTTGTAGCAGATATTAGTGTCTGTTGGATGCTGCTGTGGCAGATGGTAGTTGGTGTTGGTCGCTACTGTGGCAGATGTTAGAGTCTGTGGGACACTGCTGTGGCATTTGTTAGTGGGTGTTGGACACTGCTGTGGCAGATATTGGTGTCTGTCAGACACTTCTGTGGAATATGTTAGTGGGTGTTGGACACTGCTGTGGCAGATATTGGTGTCTGTCAGACACTTCTGTGGAATATGTTAGTGGGTGTTGGACACTGCTTTGGCAGATATTAGTGTCTGTCGGAAACTGCTGTGGCATATGTTAGTGGGTGTTGCACACTGCTGTGGCAGATATTAGTGTGTCAGACACTGCTGTGGCATGTGTTAGTGGTTGTTGGACACTGCTGTGGCAGATATTAGTGTCTGTAAGACACTTCTGTGGCATGTGTTAGTGGATGTTGGACACTGAAGTGCCAGAATTTGTGTCTGTTGTACATGGTTTCTCTTCTGCAAAGGAAGGTGCCATTTCAGATGTGACAGACAGGTCGACCTGTAATTTTATTCAAGTTTTTCAGCAGAATGTATTTGCCAATGTATCGTGCAGAAATGACAAAAATTAGGAACTTTAATTATAATTAAAGAATATTTTCTGCATATTCTTACCCCCATTATTCCTTAATTTTTATAAGTGTGTCTCTTTTTTGTTTTTAATGACAAAGACATGCCATTGTGTTACAACAGAATAAAAGCTGTACGGCTGTAAGAGTTGTTCCAGGTGATTTGTCAGCTATATCAACTGAATGAACTACTTAACACATAATGAGTCTTATATGCCGTGGAGAAGACAGCATGAAAGCATTTGTTTATATTCTCTTATTCATCTGGAGGCACTAAGGAATATCAAAAAAGCTTTTGGACAATACCCATCCTTTCAGGCTATATCTGATGTGCCCACTGGAGTAGATTCTCTCTTTTTCTGTCTTCCACCTGAAGCTAGAGGTGGATCCAGCCTATACATTTTTTTGGGCATGAGACAGTGGACATTGTCCAGAAATCCACTGTTACCTATGACTGTGTAACAATGTCAGAATCTTTTAAAGTTGTGTAGAAACTTTTTTGCTTTGTCCATGTGTTGAACCAAGTTCCTCTTAAATACAATCCAGACACTTTGCACTGACATGTAGGTTACCATTCTGTGCTGTAATTTAACTCCTTTTCTTCACATCACTCCAACATGTTTGCTGATACACTTGTCCCAATCTGCAGGCAGTGTTGTTGCAAGAAGATGTGGGGTAGAAAAAGCTGAGAGATACTAAACATTGCCACACAAGCACTTGTAGTTTTATTGCTAGGTGTTATTGTTATTTCATACAACACTGGACTTGCCCTTTTTGTCTCTTTGTTGAAACACCAAAAATTTGTTAAGCTTGTATATCTGAGCAAGTTGTAATGTTCTAGATTTATGTGTGGGTGGAGGTGGCTTAAATCTTAACTACTGCTGTGTAGCCTAGGACTTTTTGTTTTTGTTTCCCTGGGTAAATTTTGAGTTCATTGCAATAGGTCAGCCAATTTCACCAGCTTCTGAGTATGTGTCTACCTACTTTTCATGACCATCTGCCAGTCCGATGTGATGTGTGTGTACGGGAGTCTGGGTGTTGTGATCGGCGGGAGAATTACTAAGTAAGTTGGAAAACTTAGTTATGACTACTGTTTGTTTTGAGTAAAGTTGCCGCGTTGTGTCTAGGGACTTTGTTCATAGATGCCAGCACTATGTTGCCTGGCGTAGTTGTAAAGTATCAAGTAATCTGTGACTAATACTGACAAAGCAGTCGAAACTCTTGCACATTGCTCGGCTGTCCCGCTGGTTACCGCGATTGAACACGTCACTTCAAACACGTAGCCAATGAAAAAGACTTCGATCACCTGAGTATTGTTTTGATGTTGACAATGTTTGGTGTGTATTGTGGAGCGGAATGTTGACCTTACGCGCACAGGCACCGTGTTTATTTTAGTTCATCTCATGGCGTTTTGTAACATACTGAGATTAACGAAAGTTGTTGCTCTTTACGTAGTAGCGTTTATTTTCACCGTCAATAGTAATGAAAGTGAAATAGGTAACCTTCCATTCTGCGATCCTGACAAGTTGACAGCACAACACAAGTAAGTTTGTTGTATTGGTATTCTAGGATGTCAGTAATGGTTGTTCCTGAAGTAGAATATAATACTTGTGCGTTCAGTATTCGTGTTACAGGGAATAAGTTAGTGCGTATTTATACATGACGGAAATATGATATAACCGACATTCGCTAAATGGAAGTTAGTGTGTCGTAAACATTAAAGTCTACGGGGAAAATATGGATATATTTTACACTAACATGCTCAGTGAAGGGAATTTTTACGTGAAGATTTCAAAAGCAGTTAAATAAATATAACGAAGTTATTATAGCACGAGTTACGGTAGCCAATAAGTCTTTTCCTAAAGTAGCTCGAACGTGTGCAGAAGAGTGAAAGAAAATTGTCGGAGTAGTATTTTATGAGTGTAACCGATACACTTGTCAGAAAGGTAGGTATTGATAATTATAGGTGTGAACATAAGAGGGAAGTCTTGTCTCATTGATTATGTCTCAATATGACTGGAACATTCCCTAAACGAAACCGTAGAAGAAGCAGAAACTGTTCAGATAATTATTAGAGCAAGATAGTGAGATAGCTTAAAATGACGTGAATACAGAACACATTACTTGGAGTAGTTCCCATTGGTTTCACAAAAGCAGAGTCTTGTCCCTCACAGCCTGAATTGCTACCAGCTCTTGCTGTTATTAATAGTTCACCGCCCGGAGAAATTCTTTAAGTTAGCTGCTCTTCCCCAAAAGCTGAATGATATAATTGGTGGTATGTTACCAGATAATTATAAAATGATGTGAAAAATGAATATTCATTTCTACTCTCTTATGTAAAACATACAAGCGATACAAACATGTTACTTTATTAAATATGCAAGAAAGGGTTTTAACAGAAATGCATTATGTAAACAGTGGGAGAGTAACATTTTTCTTGCCTTTGTGTTCTTGTCCCCCCTCTCCTCTGCTATTGGCTAAAAGATGCCAGGATATTGAGGTGCGTTGAAGAACATTTTGTGGGGATAGAAGGAAAAATGACCCAAGTTGAAAGTTTTCCACCATGGCAATCAAACCCTACCCAACAGGGGGGGGGGGGGGGAGGGGTGAGGGCGAGTATCCGGTACCTTAAAACCGGACCCCTCACCTAAGGCATGCTAACCCTGACAGAAGAGTCCCTGGCCCTCCAGGTTGGGGGTTGGGTGCAAGGCCAGCCACCTAGCCACGGAAAAATTTAGCTGCTAAAAAGTCTTAATCAAGGAAGGCTAGATGAATAAATGGGCAAAGACTAAAGTGAGTTAAACGGAACATGAATCTATGGTTAAATATTGGCACATGAAACATCATGACAATGCTCATATCAGGTAAAATGAATGAAATAGCTGAACAAATGCTTAGTACCCAAATACACATCATTGCATTGCAAGAAATAAGATGGAAAGGGCATGAACAAATAAAAAAAAATGAGTATTCTCTATATTGTAGCTGTTCCCAACAAAGGATGGGACAACTTGGAACTGGATTTATGGAGAGAAAAGAAGTTGAAAAGAATATTATATCTTTTACCCCAATAACTGAAAGAATATGTATACTTGGACTAAAAGGAAAATTTCATAACATAACACTAATCAACGTTCACGCCCCGACTGAAGAGAAGATGGAAGAAGAAAAGGATAAATTTTATGATGATCATCAAAAAACATATGATAGAGCACAAAAGCATGATATTGTAATGATTTTAGGAGATCTAAACACAAAAATAGACAAGGAGAAAGCCTATGAGAGTGTAGCAGGAAAGAACACACTACATGACATATCAAATCAAAATGGAGAAATGGTATGTAACTTTGCAATTGAGAATAACATGACAGTAATGAGTACTCAATTCCAACACAAAACAATTCATAAAGGAACCTGGATCTTGCCTGACTTAACTGCAGTAAACTAAATTGATCACATACTTATAAACACAAACAAGAAAAAAACAGTACAGGATGTATGAACCCTAAGAGGACCCAACTGTGATTCTGACCATTTTCTTGCCAAAACTATAATAAAACAACAGCTCATAGTAACACCTAGAAGAAATACAGAGAATAAAAAAAAGTAGAATTTGGATAACATTAGAAACCCAGTAAAATTAAAGCAATATAGACAGACGATATATGAAAAGCTCCTCCAAAATAATGGAACAAAAAGAAGTAAATTATGAATGGGAAAATATAAAAAGTACCATATTAGAATCGACTGAAGAAATTATCAAAACACGAGAAAAGAAAAGAGTGGTGGGATGAAGAATGTAAAGAGGCCGTCTCAAAGAAAAATATTGCCACGAAGAAATGCTTACAAAAAAGAACCAGAGCAAACCAAGAACAATATACACAAGCAAGAAAAGAAGCTAATAAGATCTGTAAAGAGAAAAAGAAGCAATGGTTAAATAATAGGATAAAACAAATAGAAGTAGCACATAAACAAAATGAAACAAAGTTTTTTAAGGACATACAAACATTCCAGATCGATAGCTCTCCTCCCATATTGCTTGTAAAGATGAAAATGGTACATTGAAAACAGATAAGCAAGAAGTTCTGAATAGATGGAAACAATATTGCAGATCTCATGAAAATGAGTAGGAAGATCGCTGATCAAACTCAAGAAGAAAGCTTCAAAGAGAATGAAATAGAGCTAGAACAGCTGACTTAGAAAGAATTAAGTGATATAATAATAAAATTAAAAGAGAATAAAGCCCCAGGTACAGACAGTATTCCTGCGGAACTAATTAAGTATGGAGGATATATACTAAAACATAGAATGTACAAATTAATATTACTAATTTGGAATAAAGAGTAACTACCTACAGAATGGCTGCAAGGGATAATTTGTCCATTATACAAAAAAGGTGACCGAGCAATATGTTCCAACTACAGATCGATCACGTTACTTAACATGGCGTACAAGGTGTTCACAATTCTTCTGAACAACAGACTGTCAAAAATTGTGGACTCTGAACTGAGTGAAGTTCAGGCAGGATTTAGACCGAATAGATCAACATTAGACAATATATTTATTATACATCAAACATTTGAAAAATGCCATGAATATAATATAGATCTCCATAACATATTTGTCAATTATCTACAAGCCTTCGACTCTATCAATAGAAATAAAGTAATAGACAGCTTAAATGAATATAATATTCCATCCAAGTTAATAAAATTAATAGCATTAACACTGTCGGGAACAAGCGGAATGGTAAAAATAAGCATCGAACTCGCTGGAAAATTTGATGTTCAAACAGGGGTAAAACAGGGAGACCCCTTATCAGCTACACTCTTTAGTATTGCCATGGACTCTATATTAAAAAAAATGGAATTGAGAGGAAGCATCTACACCAGACTAAGGCAATGCACTGCTTATGCAGATGATATTTTAGTAACTGCTAGAACAACACAAACAATGATAGACACATTCATAAAATTGAAAAATGAATCTCTAAAATATGGCCTATCAGTAAATATACACAAAACAAAATATCTTAAATGTTCCAGGACACAAGACCAATTAAAACCCATAAATTTTGAAAACAGAGAAACTGAACAAGTTAGATCATTTAAATATCTTGGGTCAAAGTAAATACAGACAATACAATAGAAAAGGAAATAAAGGAAAGAATTGCTGTAGGAAATAAAGCCTTCTTTGCAAATAAAAAGATATTTCCAAGCAAGCTTTTATCTAAAAATGCAGAACTGAAATTATACTTCTTAGTAATTAGACCAGTAGTCACATATGCATGCGAAACATGGATATTAAAAGAAACAATAACCAATAGACTTACGGTTTTTGAAAGGAAAATTTTGAGGAAAATATTTGGCCCAACCCATGAAAATGGATCCTGGAGAATAAAAACTAATCAGGAATAGGATAAAGTAATAAAACACAAGAACATAATAAACTTCGCCAGAGTGCAAAGGCTAGGATGGTACGGTCATATCGAAAGAATGCAAGAAACAAGAATGGTCGAAGCAATACACACCCGGAAACCCAGTTCAAAGAGGCCAATGGGGAGACCAAAGATACGCTGGGAGGATGATGTTAAAAAAGATATATAGAGGTTAAAAGTGCCAAATTGGAAGACCTTTGTCCAGGATAGGAGAAGATAGAAGGAAATGGTTGAGAAGGCCAAAACTCTGCACTACAAGTTGCAGATCTGTACTAAGAAGAAGAAGAAGGAAAAATGATGATAGATGGGACTGGGGGATCAGGAGGATCTTCAGCATGATCATCACATAGGGGTGTACAATGGTTGGGGCAGTGATTTGGAAGTGCTTCTTGGAGGGAATTTTGGCTTGGAGGGTCCAGGTTTCTTAAGTTCTCCACTAAACTATGAGCTGCTGCTTTCTTCCACCTATTCAGAGTATAGCAAGCACAGATATTTCTTGATGCACCATTCACTTTGGAAGTTCCTTCAAAGTTGGGGTTATATTCAAAAATTGCCATTGCTCTGTTTAATGCTAAGCTATTATGGATGGGAGAGGTGGGGTGTCTGAATTGCTACCCTCTTCATTTTTCTTCCATTTCTGCTCAATTATACCCTTGCTGAAAGTGACAACACCACCAACCATTGCTTCCCTACCATATTTCATTGCGGAACCCCTGCTGTTTTGTGAGGTCTGCAAACAAACTTGAGGTCTTGGCCTGGATGCCACCTTGTGGTATGTCAGACTGTGGTATGTGTACCGCTACTGACACCAGCCATTGTTTGCTGGTACACATCCTTGGTATAAAATTAAAATATGGAAAGGATAAGAATTTTTAAAATAAATAAAAAAACATAAGTGCCGTATACAGCATTGCTGGGAACATACAACTCATCCCTGTTCTCCACCAGTCTTTCCAATTTCATCTTGTTTATTGAAAGACGAATAAGTATTGATGACACATTGAAATTGTTAATTCTGAATTCCAGCCAATTACGTAGACTGATGGTGTTAAAAGAACAAGGGGCTGAGGAAAGTATGTCAGCTTTAGAAAGAGCAAAAGGAGGATAGAAAGGGGGTCATGTGGCATGCCTGAAAGAGAGAAAGAGCACTTGGAAGACCTAGGCATAGGTGGGAGGATAATACTAAAATGGATCTGAAAGAAATAGGATGGAATGGTGTGGACTGGATTTTTCTGGCTTATGATAGGGACCCGTGACAGACTATGAACACTGTGATGAACCTTGGGTCCAATAACAGGCAGGGAACTTCTTGACTTGCTGAGGAGCTATCAGCTTCTGAAGAAGAACTCTGCTGCATGGAGATAATTACTTCCATGTAGATATAAGTCAAGGCAATTGTAAGTAATATTCAAAATCATTTACCATTGTTCGTTTATGGCGCTGTTTTGACTGTATTTCCACAGATTGTGTTCTGTTTTAGTACAAATTGTAGTACATATAATTATTTATTCCTTTTAATTGTGAAGTTTAATGAGTTGGTAGCAGTTAGTATGGGCAGACGGAGAGACCAGTGAACATGGTTGCCGACTGTATAACCTACCATGAAGTATGATATGTAGAATTGTAATGTATAAATTAGCTTAGTAAAAGGACATACCATAAGCATAATTGGAAGCCAAGTTGAGTTTTAATTTCAAATATAATTATTAATCATAGTGTTTTCCCTGATTAACTGGTTAAAGAAAATATCATTATTTAGAGAATTGATGTATTGCACTCAAGTGCTTAATCATGAAAACTGCATGAATATGTATTTTGTTTGAATATATGTGTATGTATTTTGTGTCTCTGCTTACATTGTATATCTTCTGGGATGTGAATCTTAAAAGGTGTTGTTGCTGAACTTTCGTTACATGTTCAGTAGGCTTTATTGAGCTTAACATGTGTGCAGGTTGGTATTTGTGAGTACACTAGATGGACGGCTGTCAGCACTGGATCCATCCAATGGGGGTTCGGTTAAATGGAATATTGACACTGGACCTGGCCAGATGCTGTCATCCAGCATACACAAGCTTGAGGTAACAACATTATGCACAATTTTAATGCTTTTGCATTGATAATTTGTTATCTTAACACTGTTCATGATACATGAAATAGATCATTTGGGTAAGCAGTAAAGAAGGTTTTTAATCGTCATCGATGATGATGACAGTTGGATTCATTTTTTGACTATTTATATGCTTATTCAGCAGTGTAAGGTCATTTATTGAAACAGCACAGAAAATACAACCCACATAGTTTCAGTGTAATTTAAAGGAAAGTAATTTAAAACACATTTGATTTGTTCCTGAGTACCTAAAGATCTCTTCAGACATATATTCATTTCAATCAAAACTTTGTTAGATTTAGTGGGTTTTCCTTGTATGTGCACAATATCCTTCTTGCGTCCGTACTTCAGCCTCCTTAGATCCCAATATTTCTTTTGGCACTTTGTTTCAATTACTCCTGTCCTTCTCCCAAGGGTCAGAGGCAGTGTGTCTTAAACCTGCACAGTACATCATCACTTGGCTG
>Ga0131853_10018317_pt1 | contig 12739 bp, 7 predicted proteins | sample TergutLab28metaG_FD_92764 | JGI IMG/M metagenome (GOLD analysis project Ga0131853, IMG submission 92764) | Labiotermes labralis P1 segment gut microbial communities from Petit-Saut dam, French Guiana - Lab288 P1 (version 2) (version 2) | ecosystem: Host-associated > Arthropoda: Insects >...
ATGAACCTTGTCGGTGTTAAGTGAAGTGGGGCCAGCTTGCCAGGAGGCGTAACCGTATAGTCACATGTGCAGGAAATGGTACCGCGAATTGACTGCCGAAGCCCAAAGCCGCAAGCAGTTCTTTTGTGGAAAATGCGACCGAACCTTCTCCTCCCCACGACAGCAATTATGCCATATTTTAGGACGCCCATTGCACCACATCGCCTTGAAGTGCAACTGCATACAGGCACTGCAGTTGCTCTTAGCTAATTATGTTTCTTGGGTCTTATATACACAATGAATGGCACGGTGGACAGCGATCTACAGACATGCCAACGGTGAAGCAGTTAGAAAAACGTAAAATTCCTTCTCAAATATACCACGTTCCAAAATATAAAGTAACAATGTAACGTTTAAATGCAATAAAATACTGTTCATCCTATAAGAGGCCACGAAGGCCGAAAAGGGGTGCAAAGGCATAACTCTGCTCTTTCTTTAACCTCGGCACTAGAAAGGGGCGAGTGGTCAACGCCACGCTTTATTCCCGGGAATGAGTTTCGGTACCCACTGTACAGGTGGGTGGGTGGGCCTCATGGCCGGTCTGAACGGGTGCGGAAAATCTCGTCCGCACCGGGATTCGATCCCCAGGACCTTCCAGCTCGTAGCGAGTCGCTACACCGACTGTGCTATGCCAGCCCACCAATAAACCACCGACAGAATTCAATACCACGACCATCCCCTGCAAGAGATGTTACAATGGAAGAAGTATGGAAGTGAGAAACCATGTTCACGTCATGAGTTCCACAAAAGTCCTTGCCTCACAACGATTATACACGCTACAAAACTTTTCATACGGAATAACTCGCTTTCAGTGCTCATTACCACCTCGCCTGTGGCAAAACAGGCAATCGAGTCCACCAGATAATGCGCCCGGAAAAAATTAGACAGCTACACTTGATACGATACGCCCAGCTGATGCGCTGCGAAGACCCGCACTGTTTATCAACCGACTATTTCCACTGCACAGATAGTGTGTTAAATGTGGTTAGTACTCACTCTGCACTACGCCGTAGTTCCACGCACTAAAAAACTTGTGACGATAGACGTACACTGCACGGATTCAAACTACGGCCGCGTTATCAACCACACGTTAAATATATACCGTGTGGGCCCGGGAGCCTGTCTGCGTGATGCGAGGAAGAGAAATATCTCTACCCCAGTCTGGAATCCGAAGCGATTTCCCTGTAGTCCGGCCGCTAGCTTGCCCACGACAGTAGCTGTGCTAATTGGAAATACAATAAAATAGCACACTACAGACTCGACAGGTTTAATACAGCCATAGACAGTATGTCGAGCAAATATGTACTGAAGCAGTGAACAGGTGTCAACCGGGCAACGGGGGGCAGTAATTATCCAGTGAACACAGGAAATAAAACACACGAAACAGGGGTAAAATCAAAGAGAACGAACACTGACCGTATCACTGGCATTATGGAAAAGGCTAGTGTTTAAAAAAAAAGGGGGGGGGGGCTGCGTTTGGCGGCCCGTCGAACATTTCTACTAATGGCAGGATTCTTTAGCGTTACAAGCCAACGTACGCATAACGTAAGAATGAACGGCGTGCGCGTTCGCGTAATGAATGCTGCCGTGGGAAAACAGCATTTAATATTCTGTGCGTCTATTCTTGCCCTAGTTAGTTACATGCATCGTTAAGGCAACTTAAATGAATTCCTGCGCTTAACTACCCACACAACATCGATTTGCTGGAACTGTGGACTCGAGCAATATGTGAAATCCAAATGAAACGAAATCAGCGGTCTTCCGTCCACACGTTGCTCACAAGGTATCTAATTTTATTACCTCCGAAACACAATTCCCTACACGTACGAAACTGCGTAATACTGCAGCAACAACAGTAACAACAACAACAACAACTACTACTACTATGATGGCGTTTCGACCAGTTTCCGGATACCATCCCCACTATCAACCCCCCCAACCTGGAGAAACATTACCTCAAGTCCCAACAAAATAACTTGCCGATAATAACCAGTAGTGTGGATAAGACTCCCCCTCCGCAACCCCGCGGAGAAGGCATCCAGAATATTATAATGTACTGTGGGCTCTTTCGTACTGGAATGCGTTCTCACAGCAGTATACCGCATTCCTGTTACGAGATCCGGCATTTACGTTCGCTTATAATTATAGGGTGGCTTTTGATTATCGAGTCCCGGGGGCCCCGGACCTGTTACCTACTACACTGCCGATGATGTTCGATTGTGGCAAAATAATAGCAAATTTCTTATATATTCTGCGAGGGCGGATTTCTCTCTTCACCGCCGCGTCTGGACCGGTCCCAGGAACCACTCCCAGCCAGGAGATACCGGAGGCTTTCGCTACAAGGCGAACTGGCTCGTGGGAGAAGGCAACTACTCCCTCCACTTCACAAATCACGAGGCAGTGCCTAAGCAGGGACTGCCTTCCTGTATTTCAGATTCCGCACCGTCAATAGTTCCCTAAAACTAATGCACTCGCTTTTTTTTTTCGCTCTGAAATGACGCAATGTATCGGTCGAGTGGGTAGCACGTTTCGCCATTCATGACGGCCAGGTTTCAACCCTCAATCTGGAGTTCGATCATCGAGGTTCTAAACGCGACCTTTCTCCGCCTCTCGAGACAAATGCCGTTAACAGTGCCACAAATCTCGAAGTTACGGCCGCTTCCATTTGTTCCTACCTAATTATCCATCCGTCCTCACACCACTAGACTCTTTATGCCTAAATTGCAACTCGCTGAATGCGCGCCAACTTGGAAAATCGGATAGCAGACAACAGAGTGGTTCATCTTACCGCCACCCCGACGCAGCGACACGCTTTTAGCGACATCGTTCGGCGTGGGATGGCGCTAGGGACTATTTTCGGACAGGCGGTAGGCCGTTACCTTCATAAACGAGTCCTAGTAAAACTTTACAGCACACACACTTTACCTTCATGCACGGAACGAGGGATGCGTAACGAACGACGCTCAAACAATTCTTAACAAGTTCACATCATTAACCTTTTACAGCCTACTCGTTACTCGATTCACAAAGAGGTTTAACATTCACATTCTGCCCATACTGTATTTACGTGTTGTGTATCTCGGAAAGCACAGCGGATATTAGCATAAATTGATTGGTTTTTACAACCGAGATGAAAAGTGTTTACAGCGCGGTACGAACTGGGTATTTAAATAAAACCGTTCACGTTTCGTGTTTAAAGGGTTAAATCAGGCACGTTAAAGCCATTTAGTGGAACTGACCAAGTAATATGTACATGAAAAACGCTTCACCAAAGAAACAGAGGGCGCCACTAACTAATCCACTTACAATAAATCAATCCATGGAAGGAACCTTTTACCCTAAACAGACCATGAAGGCCCAGAATGGGACTAAGGCAAAAGAATAACAAAAGTCTACTCCTGCTTTAACCTCGGCGCTACATGGCGGTGGGTGGTCAACGCCACGCTCCGGCCTCTTTACCCCCGGGAAAGAGACCCGATACCCAGTGTACAGGAGGCTGGGTGAGCCCCAAGGCCTGTCTAGAAGAGAGTTGAGAATCTGGTCTCCACCGGGATTCGACTCCCGAACCGTCCAGCCCAGATCAAAATCCTAACCACACACTAAGAAATAACTGGGCCTGTTCACATGAGAGTGAGTCCCCTGCCAGAAAACAATTTCAACATTTATTTCCATTTAATACGTAAGTCTCTTAAAGCTGTGATCTTCAAACCTACCTCTCTTTCAGATTTTAAAAGTCTGTTCATGCAGCACACCTTGACAGTGTGGCATTCCATACCAGACCCTGATGAGAATGGGGTGATTGTCAGGCTGTCTTGATTGAACAAAAACAGAGAAAATACACAATGCTCAAAGTAACCCACTGCCACTTTTGTCCAGCATGAATGTAACAAACATTACACTGGGAATGAACCAGCATCTGCACAGTGAGACACTAGAAAATATGCACCCTACACATGACACAACCCCGACCCATAATTCCTGTTATCAGGAGCCACACAAGCCATGTCAAACAACCCCTCCTAACTATTAAAAAAAAACTGGAGATATGTGAAGAGAAGGATGATGGATTTGGAACCCTAAACAGCAAAAACCATTGATCCTATCCCTTTTCAGGCATTAGACACTCAAGAATATCACATCACTCCCATCACACCCAAACATTTACAAGCAAGAGGAGATATCCCCTTTACAACATCCAGCAACATCTATGTTGTCACATGGGTTTTGACAACCTAAAAGAGAGAAATAGCAGCTTCTTCCGCTAACAAATATATGGTGTCTCATCCCCAAAGAACGTACTACTTATAGTCCCTGCCATGAGAATCTCTTTACTGTCACGTAACTGACAAGAAAGGCCTTAGGAGTTTGCAGATCAAACTTCAGACCTGAATGTCGATATTGGCTTAGCTCTAAGTATGACACAATAGGTGATTCAGGAGGAAAGGTCAAGATTTTGGGAGGTGACAGTACTGGTCACTGTTATAAAAAAGTGCATACAAACATGTGTCTAATTCTGAGTGGTTACTGAGTTACAGCTCTTTGAATATACAAATACAAAGCAATGGTTATAAAGAAAAATTAATTACTTAATTCCATTCCAATATTAATTTCATATTTCAATGACAGGTTTGTTACAATTCACAATGAATGTTTGAAAATCCCATCAACCTCAGTGCCCTTTGCAGTTTGTGAGCAGAGTTATTGCTCATCTGCTTTGATTTTCCCATTTCTTTACATGGGAGGCAGCATCCAAAATGTTAGCAAGCAATTCCTCCCATGTAGCCACCTCCCTTTTGTAAACTTCCCTCTTTGTCCAACTCCACAAACAAAAATATAATGGAGTTAGGTCAAGAAATCAAAGATATTCAAACAGCTTTATTTCAGTAACCATTCACAATCAGGCACATGTTCATATAAACTTTTTTTTATTATGGTGACTGATACTATCACATCACAAAATACCAACCTTTCCTCCTGATCAACCCTATTTCATCAAGACAGAGCCTGGCTTGCTGCATCAAACCTTCAAAACAAACTGCTTCACAAATGATAATTCATAATTGTGTATGGGTGTGGAGAGGGGGGTGTATAGGGTCTTGGTAGGGATACCAGAGGGAAGGACACTACTGGGGAGACCTAGGCCTAGATGGGTGGATATTAGGATGGATCTCCAGGAGGTGGGATGTGGGTATATGGACTGGAATGGGCTGACCCAGGATAGACAGGTGGTGGACGCTTGTGAGTGCGGTAATGAACCTTCGGGTTCCGTGAAATGCGGGGAATTTCTCGACTAGCTGCAAACCAGTTAGCTTCTCAAGAAGGACTCTGCACAATGGAGTAAGTAAGTACGTAAGTATTCACTACCTATGAAGTCACACAAATCACTTAAAAATTTATACAGGACACATGGGAGCAACATGAAGTCACTACATCAATCTGTTGTTCACAACAGTACTAAACCATCCTTAAAAAATAAAGGGCGAATTCTATGAAGATAATTCAGTGTTATGTGTGTAAAATATTAAGAGCAGTGTCTAATACCGGAGGTAAGACGTGTTTAGTTCTGCTAGAGATAGAATTTTTCTTTTCACCAGACTGAGCACTGCCAAGCTGGAAGCACTGTCAGTCACAGTCGCTAATAATGATACTGCCTTTACAGTGAGCAGTAGTCTGGTGATAAAAGAACTACTCTCCACATAAAAGAGAAAAGTTGAGTCACATACTGTCCTGCAACATTTAATCACTAATTCCTACTAGTTACACAAAGAAAAGGACATGCAATCCATGGTACGACTATGAATTTTTATTTTAGTGAAAACCTTTGGCCTTTAGTTTCACTTTAATGACAGTTACGATGCAATAAAAAATAAACTGCAATCCATTATGGCTGTTCTCTGCCTGGTAAGTTTAGTGAGAAATGTTTGGGTTTTCAGGTTCATTTTATGACAGAGACTGAACTTCAAGAAAAATACTAACTGTGTAAAAAGGTGAGGTTCTGAGGCTTTATTATGAGATACCCAACTGTATCAAAAACATCACTCAAAGTTTGAATGACCCAGCCCAAGCTCATGCAACACCTTCCTTTTCGCACTTTCACAGGTGTAATATACCTTATAATTGCTATCACTGTTGGCAATCCCGTTTTCCTATGACTTGCAACACTAAACAGAAGTCACAGAATATGATAGTGCATTCCGTCATGAACACTTCCCTTACATAAGTGTTGCAAAGTGTCTGTGCCATGTACACTGTTCTACAGAACAGAAATAACTGGCTCTCATATTCTGGCCCTAATCCATCATTTTCAATATGTAAGTACATATTACCATCATATACATGTTGCCAAGAATTTCATCAGAGATTATAGTGGAACACTTGATAATGGAACCAGAAAAGGCAGACGCTCTGCCCAATCACTTTTAGTTTATATATATATTACTGACAAATATCGTCAAAAGAATTCCTGAATAATTACGTACCTAATTCATGGATAGCTTAACGACTGTTATGAGATACTAAGCAGGCTACATTTGCTGTATACTACCAATTCCAAGAGGCTGAAAGAGTGGTGTAACTACCACATTAATGTAAACAAACTACGCATTTATACTTTGCATGTGTTGGTTCAGATTTATATCTTACGCGTTGGGACCAAAAATCACACGTGACCGTTCCTATGCATGGTCATACTGGCTAAAGTAACACACCTCACTACATAGCACTAATTGCTCTCATCTCAAATTGGTCGACCGTTTACTTATCCGTCACAGTACGCACTTTCAGCCCATAATAGATTTAAACTTATGCATGGGTTACTCAAACGTGTCACTAGTATTCAACCAACAGTTAAAGAGTTCCATCCGTAGTGTCGACGAGTGAAACCATGCAGATCCAATATACTTTTAATGGCGTACGGGGGCACCGCATAGCTCGACATTCTGCAAGTAACATTGTACTGATAAAGAATCCATTTGTGTTATTACACGAACAAGCGAATTCAAGGGCTCCTCTTTTAGGCTTAATTAAAATGGCGGCAGCCGGCATGTTCCAGCAGCTTAGCATTGATAAACGATTACAGCCAACTTATACCCCCCAAAAAAACTTGTAAATACAAATCGCTGTACTCTTGTGAATATGTCTGAAAATAAACACCGCTTACCATTTCCCCTGAGCAAATCCAACTTCACACCTATTACAGGGAACACAAGTCAACACGACCAACAACACACCCAACACTCTGAAGGGAAGGGTGTTTCGCTCACTGATGACTGAATTCTCACGTAAGAGTGTGTTGCATCGTATTAATGCGCATAATCGCCTCATGAAAGAAGGCCCCCTCTCATTGGGTAAAGATGAAGGAATACTCCCATGTATACCGACTTTCCTCCAATAATATGCGATTACTTAACGCGATATAGCATTGAGCACTTTCACTGTGACTCATCCTCATGCAATACAAATATTCTCCGAAAAATAATCGTACACACTTATCTATGTCGTCAGAGACAATTGGGATTTAAAACCAATGTACGATGCATGAAAGCCATCTTACTCAGAACTATTTTTTGTGACAATAGGAGACCTCTTACCATGCAAAGCGGTTGACGAGTTTGCCACGGAATATTGAAGGGACTTTAATTTCGCGTTCATAGGATTACGCACAAACAGCTACAAAAATTTTCCCCTTCTGTCGTGCCTTATGGAGTACATACATCATAGTAGTAATAGAGTCTGAGATTAATATGTATTTGAGAACACGGTTACTTAGTTGTACAACATATACAAGTTTCCGTTCATAATTTATAACCATCTAAAACAGACCACCAATGAACGTGAAGTCGTAGGGGATATTACCAAATATGGTAAGGAGGAAATCAAAACATATTACTTCAAATGACCCTCTTCTATGTGCTCATGCTGGGCCTAATCCACTAAAGATAAGCGATCCAAATACAGTTTATCATATGATCGATTTATGGCTCAATACACATCAAACTTGAAGATGTACACACTGGCATAAATCTGCCTTGGAAAGATTTGTGGATGTTAGATTAGGGTGGGAAAAAGCTGAACTTTTATTCAGCGACAAAAGTTTTGTTATTGTTTTAATTTTGACCCACAAAAGGTTGAATCATGATTTAATATCAGGGAGCCACCATAGCGTAATTATAAAATAAATTTTAATATTAAATATATGACAACAATCCTGTAAAAGATTTATTCAATGAGTATTGTCATATACTACAATGTTCAGTACAGTACTTAGTTTCAGCTATCATTTTCGGCTTCAGTTTGCCATCTACAGATGAAACTTCCTAATCTAAATGAGAATTTTAATGAATGCAATGGTTTGCTGCAGGAATTAGGTGGTGTGGCCAGTGCTTATCTGTTTTCATTTACATGATGTAGTTATTTCCTAAGCCTTGTAAGTTCAGTCTGACAATAGTAAAGTAAAGCAGAGACTACTAATGACAACTGAGTGCTGTACTAAACACTGTTGTGTATGAAATTAATAAGTATCAAATTTTTTCAAATATACATCAATATAAAAACACCGAAAAGATGCAAGATATAACTGCATTTCAATTACAATGAACAGTGTGTGGTGCTGAGGTACTTAATAACATACAAATAACGTGTTAGAAACCCACTCCCAATAGGCAAATTCTACGGTAGTATTTCAGTTAGTTGCAACTACTTCCTTCCAAGCCCCTTGTCACTGATCTTCAGTTAGCCAACAGCATTATAAAAAATGCTTCAAAACTTCTACATATTCTGATATTGTAATTAAAGATATTTCTACAGATTTAATTTAATTCAAGGGCATTCACAAAACAAACGAGGAAGAAATGTTGGTGGGAAAATGAACAATTTAGCTTCATGATTGGATGTTAGAAATTTTTTTTCTATACACTGAGAAGAAATATAACTTTACCTTTTCAACTTTCATGAATTACTAAATTTGCAAGCCCAAAATTTGTTTCCATAGAGGGAAACATTCTAACCCACAAATCATGCTCCACATATATTTCAGAGTTAATTCACATTTTATTTGGTAAAATAATCTGCAGCTTAGTGTTGATGACTACAGACCCAGAGAACAATTCAGAAACTTGCCATTCTACAGTTTAATCTGTGTTTGAGCCAACATTAGACTAGATTGGTTCACAGTTATCTTTGATTATGTCTCTAGTGGTTATAAATGGCCAGCTTTTTACAGCAAGTCGTTCAACACATACATCATGATCCTACAAAACAGCACACAAACAAAAATGATTCCAGACAGAATTCATGAAGCCTACTGTCATAATTCATAGGCTTCTAGCTCCTGTTACTAATGTCATATTTAGATAGTGTAAATTAAATGCAATTTTGATTAACTTGTGTGCATATGGGAATGTGAGTGAATCCTGCACAAATGAAGGAAGCAGATTCCTCCAAAATGTTAGGATGTGGTGTCACATTTGAGGAAGACAACAATTTTCATCATCATTTTATTGCTTGGAATGAAAAGTATGTTACAGATTATCACAATCATTATTATTTGTTGAAGAACTTATTATCCAAATAATGATTTTTTATATACAGTACCCTTATGATGCCCAGCTGCATAGGTCCACCGTACTGTCACACCAAAGGCTAGGCTAAATTTCAAGCAGCCATCATGTCGTTGCCATTCTACAAAAATATTCACCAAACCTCCCCCCCTCCCCCCCCCAAAAAAAAGTTGCATATTTTTTTGAAGAACTGGTGCTGTACATAATTTGCGACTCCATGTTAAGCAGTACTGCCACTAATCCAATGTATTGAGCATGTGTACTTAATAGTGACAGTGCAAATAGAAATTTGCAACAGAGAGGGGAGTTTCTTTAAAATCTGCTTTTTGTTTCTCCTGTGAAACTGATGTTTTGTGGATTTTCCCCATTTTACAAAATGGGGCGATACGTGACTGAATATACATGTACAGACTTTAACTACATATATGTTAGTTCAATTTAAGCAGCAAGATAGATAGTACAAATGCATGTCGGTCTTCATGTAAAAGTGTGATATTTCTGTAGTTTTAAGCAAAACTGAAGTGATGACAAATTTTGGTCAAAATCCCTGTAGAGAATTTGATTGACAAACACCTGGTGTGAGTTTCATGCAGACAGGCAGACTGTAACCACAGTGTGCATTTATGTACAGTAGAATTCCTTTAATCTGACACCAATGGGACCACAAGTGCAGGGATTATCAAATGGTTCCAATACTGACCTTTCTTACACACAGTTCTTTGTCACTCCATAGTCAGCCACCAGAGAATGTGCACCTGTCAGTTATTTCCATTTCATCATGAAATAGCTTAGCTTTTTCAACTATCACATGCCCAGTCACACATTTTCCTTCAGAATACACTGCTGTAAGCCACTCTATAACAACACCTTGCCCAACTGCTGGGGTATCAGCATTTTCAGAGCATTAGCATCAAAAGTAGAGGAATTCTAATGCATATGGCAGGATTCTCAGATTACATTTTTTTCAATTCCCTAGTAACATTAAGAGGTTACTCTTTTTAATTGTGGAATGGTGTGTTTCATGAAACGTAAGAACTACATTTTCCTCCCATCCACCTTCTTTATAAGGAATCCAGAGGGTTTTTAAAATAAAACTTCTTACAAAAATCAATACAGACATTCTTAATACATGCTGTGAGGAAAGAACTAGATGCTTAAAATATTTAGAGGAATTTCAGGCTTCAAAGCAGCAAAAGCATTCTCTGTACATTGCAATGAAAAAGTTATACAATCCATATTTAAGTACTTACTGACAGCTCCAATTAAATGCAATTCCAACTGGATTCATAGAAAAAATAAACAGCTATATGCCAGTGCCAAATCTGTGCAGATCACATGATTTTGTTACAGACTGTTACCAGATGTTTTTCAACAAACTGCAAGTGACAAATGTACAGTACTGCATACTCACAACTTTGCAAGATGAGTTTACAGATACATTTCCCGATTATCTTGCCTTCGAGATATTATCTGGTAAGCCGTTTCCATGACATGGTAAGCGCACATTACAGGAAAATGTTCTGGCCAAACTTCAGTGTCAAATGACAACATGGACAATATCTGTCAGTCTGTTATGCTCTTCGAGAAAGTTGCTAAGAAACTTTCTCATCAGAACAAAGATTTCAATACTTTATCCATGTCATGCATATGCTTAAGATCACTGATATGGTACAACTTCAGTACAGCAGATGGCTTACACATTTCATTGGAGTACACAGATGTTTTATATAATGGAGTCTTTACTGATAAAGCATGGTTTCACCTCACTTACATACTTGGTGGAGTGAGTAAGTAAGCATGTATATAAGTCAATAAGTTAGTGAGTGAGTAATAGGGCAGTGGAGAAAACTACACAATGTGCTGCTTAATGATCTGTACTCCTCACTAAATATTATTCAGGTGATGAAATCAAGAATGAGATGAGTGGGGCATGTAGCAGGTATGGGTGAGAGATGTATACATGGTACTGGTGGGAAAACCTGAGGGGAAGATACCGCTTGGAAGACCCAGGCATAGATGGGAGGATAATATTAAGATGAACCTTCAGGAAGTGGGATGGTGGGGGAGGCAGGGACTGGATTTATCTGACTGAGGTTAGGGACAGACAGCTAGCACTTGTAAATGCGGCAATGAACCTTTGTTCGTGTTCCATGGTTTCACCTTAGTGGACGTTAATGCCATTAACAGCAAAACATGGAGTGCTGGAAATTCCTATACCTTTCAAGAAGGACTGTTATACTCTTTAAAAGTCAGAGGATCATGGTGTGGTGTCTCTGAATGGTGAATAATCAGCCCCTTTTGCACCAGAGGAACAGTATGAACAGAACTTCACCACAAACAAATTGTGAATTTCATTTCCTTGTTGGAAAGTGATGAATAATTCTACTAATTTCAGCAGGAAGGGTCTATAGCATATGCAGATGTCGCACAAATCCTTTGGCAATAACATTATTTCTCAAAATGTGTGGCCCCCTCAATCTCCATACCTAATACCACTGGATTTCTGTTTCTTCGGGGGTTTGAAAGATAATGTGCACAAAAACAACCCACACATGTTGAAAGAACTGAAACAAAAAATTCCATTGTGTATCTCAAGCTGTGGGTTGCAGTAACATGGGGGAAAACAGCAAAAGCATGTACTGCTGAGCATGATGGACCAGCACTTGATTGATATAGCACTGTGTTTGAGTTCTAATTTTAGTGTACTTTTTTTTTTTGACAAAGGAACATTATTCACAATAATCAGGTGTTAATTACTGATTACGCTGTAAAAGGGTGGGGGAGAAGGGTGAAGCATTTCAACTCTGTGTGTTAGAGCTCCTTCTTTCTTTGGGGGTGGGTTGAGAGATGCAGGAAAATTCTTTTAGAACCTGAAAGAATGAGGAAACCACATGTTCTAACAAGACAAATCGCCAACAATGCTGAAACTTTTTTTTCTACTTTGAAATACTGATGTCACTGTTGGTAGAGTCAAGCACAAGAAATATTCCAGACCTGATTCCTTTGTGTAACACACACAAAAAGTATTCATTGCACTAATTACATTCTTAATGTGGTGTGAAAATCATGCAAACAGCACAAACTATATACTCATATACACACAAAATGTCATGTGTATCAAAATTCCTGCTTTTTGTACTGCA
>Ga0131853_10018318_pt1 | contig 12739 bp, 10 predicted proteins | sample TergutLab28metaG_FD_92764 | JGI IMG/M metagenome (GOLD analysis project Ga0131853, IMG submission 92764) | Labiotermes labralis P1 segment gut microbial communities from Petit-Saut dam, French Guiana - Lab288 P1 (version 2) (version 2) | ecosystem: Host-associated > Arthropoda: Insects >...
ACTTATTGACTCCATCCAAACCATGCGCTTAAGCGAGCTATCATCCCTACCCGGCAGCGTAACACAAGTAAGAGAATGTACAGCTTTTTTCACGCACTTAGCCAAGCAGCAATCCACAGCAGTGCTACTGGTTGGGCACGTAACCAAAGAAGGTTCTCTTGCCGGGCCAAGGGTACTGGAACATATGGTAGACACTGTATTGTACTTTGAAGGTGAAGGTAAAGATGCTTACAGGCTTATCCGTGCGGTAAAAAACCGTTTCGGGTCTACTCAAGAGATTGGTGTATTCGAAATGGGTGAAGATGGACTTACGCCCATTGCAGACCCTTCTGCATACATGCTTGCAGGGCGGCCAATAGGCGTACCTGGCTCTGTTGTAACATGCAGCCTTGAAGGCACCCGCCCGCTCCTTACAGAGGTACAAGCCTTAGTAAGCTACACAAACTTCGGCACACCAAGACGCACCGCCAACGGCATGGACTATAACCGTATGGTGATGCTTTTGGCCGTATTAGAAAAACGGGCCGGATATAAACTCCAAACATTCGACAGTTATGTAAATATCGCAGGCGGGTTAAGAATAGACGAACCCGCCGCCGACGCAGGAATACTGGCAGCACTAGCTTCCTGCTACAAAGACAAAGCAATTGACCCATACACCATGGTAATAGGCGAGATAGGGTTAGCCGGTGAACTACGTGCAATAAGCCAAGCCGAACGCCGGGTCGTGGAAGCAGCAAGGCAAGGCTTTAAAGCCTGCATATTACCCGAAGCCAATAAAGCCAAGCTACGCGCACCCGCAGGTATGCGGGTTATGGGTGCGGCACATATAGGCGAACTGCTTGGCGTACTACTATAACTCCCTATTCATCCCTAGTACGCTGCCTGCGCCATACCTCAGCCCTCGTAGCCCCAGCTATAAGTATAGTATTGGTATCATCTAAGAAAATCATATCGCGTACGTCTTGCTGCACAGAATGATGCCATAAGCTTACCCCGCGAGCGTTAACGGCGTGGAAGTACCTGTCTACCCCCACAATAACCGCGTTATGCCCCATGCTTAGGTGAGTAGCCCTACGGCCGAGGCCCAGATAAAACCGGCCTGTGAGACCGTTGATGTTAAAAATATTGACCGTGCCAACCGGGTCAGCATAACGGCAATTGGGACGAACAGGTGTGCCTGAAACATAAGCAAAATGGCCGCCAACACAAAATGCCAACTGATCCAGCCTGTTATAAAGCGGATGTGACCATTCTTCCTGAAGGGCATTGCCATCTATACGTAATATGGTGATTTGGCTATCTGTAATAACTAGCATTTGATTATCTGAAACAAAGCGCATAGCAATCAATATCTCGCCGGGAAAATGTATTCCCGCAAAAATATCCACTGTGCCAAAACGCGCAGAGCGGTCGGCCGCAAAAAAATCTATGGATGCAACCATCTGATGATACAGGTTTAAATGTGCAATAGCTACATACTGTCTATTTTCTGATACATCTACCGCTATAGGAAAGCGCATCGGGTTATCCCGGTGCTGTATGTTTGACCGAAAAAAATATTCATCGGATACATACCGGTCAAAGGCTTTTATATGATAGCCGCTATCTGATGCCATTATCACAGATACAACCCCATTAGCGTTAACAAAAAAACCTTGAGCCGGGTTATCCAGCGGCACCACATTTATAGAGCCATTTGCGTTAAACGTACGAATAACCCGCCCGTCTTCCTCGCCAACAGCCACTACATCCCCGCGCGCAACCATATGCGGCCGTGTTAAGCTAAACGTTTCATTCACCCGTATATCACCACTGGATGCTACATGCCTAATGCCCGTACGCGTTGTCACAAAAAAAGAACGCGAATTGCTGCTGTGGAATGAAGGGCTAGAATCAATAGCATAAGAGATATACCTGCCTGTGTTTTCCAGACGTAAATCATGTGCGCCTACGCCTACCAAACCAAAAGTATACTGTGCCATTGCAGCCAGCGCTATTAGCAATATCCCTATCGCGAAAATCCCTTTTTTAGACATTGCGCGTCACCTGACCCTCTTGGCCATACATAACAGGCGGGCGGCGTTTATGCCCGCTTGCAGAATGTAGCCTGTTTATTATAGCTGCATCATGGTTAGTTACTTGCCCTGTTAATAAAAAATTGTCAAGGGCAGCGTAGGTAATACCCATCTCGGCTTCATCTGTTTGGCCTTCGAATAGGCCGGCGGATGGGGCCTTTTCTATAATACTTGCAGGCGCGCCTAAATAACGCAGAAAGTCTAATACCTCTGTTGCGGTTAGGTCGGCAATCGGGTTGAAGTCGTATGCACCGTCGCCCCATTTTGTAGAATAACCTGTATAAATTTCGCTTCGGTTGCTTGTGCCTGCTACTAAGCGGTTTTCGCTATTGGCAATGGCGTATAGGGTTATCATACGCAGGCGGGGGGCTAGGTAGCCTATTGCGGTTTGTGTTAGGGGGGTGGCTTTATTTATGATTTGGGTTAGTTCATTTCTAAGCTGAGTTAGGCTAATTGCTTTGTTTTCTATACCATATAAGCATGATAATTTTGCGGCATCGTCCAAGTCTGATTCGTAGTTTTGCTTTACGCCGCAGGGCAATGATAAGCCTATTGTATTGTCACAGGCCAGTTTACACAATATTCCTACCAGTGCCGCGTCTTTGCCGCCGCTATTGGCAAATACAATGCCATTAACCTTAGCAGATGTTATCACGTTTTGAATAAATTTTATTCGTTCTTCTTTTTCTCGCTCATAGTTTCGCATTTTGTTCCTCCGTATGCAGATATTGCCTCATATTAATTTGTACCACAAATCAGTAATAAATGCTATAGCTAGGTAAATTAATCAATACACATTGCTTGACAAAATGTATCATTATACTTTATAACTGACATGTTGGATTTCCACATAAAACTAAATATTTTATGGAATGATGGTGCCTGCGCCGTAAAGTGCGCAGGATAATAGGGAATCAGGTTAGAATCCTGAACAGTCCTGCTGCCGTGTTGACCAGTGAGGTTTCATGTTTGGTGTTAAGATTCACTTCCCAAACAGCCATTGAGCCGGTCGTTTCGATATGATGAAGCTTTTTTCAAACGAAACGACAATGCTTGAGAAGGCGAAGCTTTGCAGTATTACGTCTAAGTCGAAAGACCTGCCTCATTCCGCGGCCATAAAAGCATTTCTACTTGAAAAATGCTATATGGCCATATCGTAGTGTCCTACAGAGTATAGGGCGGTATGGCTATTGTTTGAGATTAGGTGCTTTGCGCTTTTAATCTTTTGCGATGCATATATCCCAATGCTGTGAAGGCATTGGGTTTTTTATTGCCTCCGGGCAAACATATAAAATCAAAGGAGCGATTCAAATGAAGCATGTGAAAAGAAAAATCATCATCCTGCTGGGCATGCTAGTCATGGCACTAGCCCTGACAGCCTGCTCAGGCAACAACGAACCTGAAGCCGCACAAGGCCAAGAAACTACCCGTCCTACCATAGACCGCGAAGGCTATGCCATTACTTTACCAGACGAAATAAACACTATCTTAGCCCTAGGTCCATCTAACGCGGAAATCTTAGTTGCTATGGGCCTTGGCAATAAAATCATTGGTGTATGTATGGACTCGTCAGATGTGCCGGGGCTTCCACCCAATATTTCTACCTCTCTCAGTTTTTGGATGGATATTGATGTGGAATACGTAATTGAGTTAATGCCGGATATAGTCTTTGTTACAGGCCTGACAAGGGCCGGAGGCACAGACCCGCTATACGCCGCAGCAGCGGCAGGTATAAGTGTTATATACATGCCCACTAGCGAAACAATAGAGGCGGTAATGGAAGATATCCGCTTCATTGCAGCAGTTATGGAAACCGATGAACAAGGCGAAGCCATAGTTACTGCCATGCAGGCAGAAATAGATGAAATTATAGCAATAGCCGCAACTATAACCCAACCAAGAACGGTTCTGTTCGAACTTTTCCCAGGGTGGAGCATTGGCACAGGGACATTTATACATGAAATGATTGAACTTGTTGGCGCGACAAACATCTTCGCTGACCAAGAAGGTTGGATAGCAGTATCAGAGGAAGTTGTACTGGATGCCAACCCCGATGTAATCCTAACTGCCGCAGATTTCCTTGATGACCCAGTGGCTGAAATAATAGAAAGGCCTGGATTTGATACAATAGCAGCAGTACAAAATAACAACGTCTTCCAAGTAGATGCCAATTCCAGCCAGCGCCCAAGCCAAAACATAACAAGGGCACTAAGAGAAATTGCCCAAGCTGTATTTCCCGAATATTTTCAATGAGAACTAAAATAGTTGTCGCGGCAGTACTATGTATTGCCGCGATTTTGCTTGGCGTTGCCATTGGCAGTGTAAACATCCCCATCACCGATGTTATAAGCATTGTAAGATACAACACCTTTGGCAGAAGCTTGCCCGAACATATAACACCCGGGCGTGTAGCAATTGTATGGAGTAACCGCTTGCCGCGTACACTTTTGGCGTTTATTGCCGGGGCTACGCTATCGGTAAGCGGTGCGGTTATGCAGTCGGTTTTGCGTAACCCATTGGCTTCATCGTATACATTGGGCGTGTCATCTGGGGCATCTTTTGGCGCGTCTTTGGTAATTTTCTTAGGCGTTTCGCTGCCTTTTATGCCAATGCTTACACTGCCAATGCTGGGCTTTGCTTTTGGGCTGGCAACGATTTTGATAGTTATAGGAATTGCCCGGCAAATGGATGCCCGTATGGACAACCATACGATTATACTCACTGGCATGGTTTTCTCTTTATTTATTAACGCTATCACAACCATGCTGTTTGCGTTGTTTCGCGAAGGTACGCAGCGGATGGTTTTCTGGCAAATGGGCAGTTTCTCTATGCGCGGGAGTTGGAATACAGTTTATATCTTGGCCCCGGTTGCGCTGGCGGGGATATTTTTTATCACGCGCTTTAAATGGGAGTTAGATATCATGACTTTTGGCGAAGAGCAAGCCCAAACTATTGGCGTTGATACAGGGAAAGTTAAACTGATTTTGCTAATCACAGCCGCAGCCCTAACAGGAAGCACCATAGCATTTGTAGGGATTATCGGCTTTGTGGACTTGGTTGCACCGCATGTTGTGCGAAAAATTTTCGGGTCGGCTCATAGATATGTAATTCCGATGTCCGCGGCAGTGGGCGGCACATTTATGGTGCTTGCGGACATAATCGCAAGGACACTAACTTCGCCTGTTGAGTTACCTGTTGGGGCCGTTACCGCGTTAATTGGCGCACCGTTTTTCGCGTACGTCTTTTTCAGTAAACGAAGGAGATTAGCATAGCAGATGAAGAAAAAAATGTTATCACTTACTAATATATCTGCCGGGTACGACAGCGTTGATATAATCAAAAACATATCATTTGATGTTACTGGCTGCATATCCATTGTAGGCCCAAACGGCTGCGGCAAAACCACCCTTCTTAAGGCAATAGCCAATACCCTGCCCTTCAAGGGCCACATAGAAGTCCAAGGCAAACCCTTTAGCAGTATGAACCGCCGTGAAATATCGCTTAATATAGCTATGCTAAGCCAGCAGCCCAATATATACTTTGCGTACAGCGTATACGATACTGTAATGATGGGCAGATACTTGCATATAAAAGGCCGGTTGTCAGGCAATCCAACAAAAGACGATAATGTCATTGTCACAAAGTCCCTTGAAGCCGTGGGCTTGCTTACAGAAAAAGACCGCGATATAACAAAACTGTCTGGCGGCCAGCTGCAGCGTGTATTCCTTGCCAGAACATTGGCGCAGGAACCTCGCGTAATCCTTCTAGACGAGCCAACAAACCACCTAGACCTAAAATGCCAGATAGAAATAATTACTTACCTAAAAAAATGGGCCGCGGAAGGAAACCGGGCCATTGTGGGTGTACTGCATGATATAAATTTAGCCATGCTGCTAAGCGATGATATGATTGTTATGAAGAACGGCGAAATACAGGCCAATAATAAAGCCACAGATATAATAGCAAGCGGCACACTTAACAAAGTTTATGAAATGGACGTAGCGGAGTATATGCGTGATGCATTAAGAAAATGGGCGTGAAGCCATTATAAGCTTCACGCCCATTCATTTATAACAAAACCGGATTCTCTAGTGCAATAACCATTGCCCACTGCTGATATAAAATCCTTTCGACAGCCTGCTGAGCGCTGAAAATCAAGAATTGAGCGTTATCTATTTCAAATTGGGTTGTGCGGCCAAGTTCAAAATTGGTTTTTACTGTTTGAAGAGAATCTTCTGCACGGGCTAGATTTTGCCTCGCGGAAATTTCTTGATTTAACAATTGTTCCAGATTACTGTATGCCGTGCGTAGCGTTGTTTCCATATTACGTATGGCTATATCGCGTTCCAGCACAATCTGCTCATAAGCATTTTGCAAGGCTTCGCATTCATCACAATCTCTTCTTGGCCTTGTATTTCTTTCTCTGTAAGAGGTTATATGGCGGGTTAATGCTTCGCGGTGCCTGTAAACATCAAATTGAATTTGGCGGATTGTAGGCGCTTGCATTACCAAAGTTTCAATGTATTCCGTCAGATTTTCCGGTATTTCGGGCAATCCCCGCTCGAATTCTACATATGTTTGGCTATATGCAGGCAGGCCTAGCAGGTTATTTAGAACACTTACAACATTGGCTTTGGCTATCAGAAGGTTTTCCATGCTCATTTCTTCTTGTGTGAGGCGCGCTTTGGCAATGCGTAACTCGTTTGTGCTGGCGAAGCCGAAACTATGCATCCGCTCTGTACGGCGTACCTGCTCTGTTGTTAAGGCAATAGAGGCTTCTGTCGTTTCGATATCAATATTTATATTGGCAATGGCGGTTAAAACGTTAACTAAAGTTTGTTCGCGGCGCAGTTTAATTATGTCTATATCCAGTGTTATATGTTCTATTCTCCGGTCAAGTTCTGTTAACTCTCTGCGATATACGCGCAATATTGCTGTATCGGTACCATACCGGCGGGCGTGCCTGTAATCGTCGTTTAACTCCCCTCGTTCTTCTGTTAATTCTGCTTTGCGGCTCTCTAAGCTCTGTAATGCAGGAATATCCTCTAAAGCCAGAGCCAAAGCTTCATCATAGGTAAGCACAACGGGCAATGTGTACGTATAATCATCTTCCGCAGCAAGTACTACCGCAGGTATAAATACCGCCATCAATACTGCACATAACATTATCAGCCTTTTCATACTAATTTCCCCTTTCGTCATACGTTAATCTTTGGCAAAACAATAAGTTTATGAACGCTATAAGCCCTGCAATAAGCACATAATTACCATAACGGCTAATCTGGCTTAATTGTGTTAGGTTATAAGGCAGATATCCTTCCGGCGGCAACACGCCCGCGGCAGTAATGCTTTCGAACAGTGATGTATTGGGGTTGGATAAATTGGGCAGCCACATAAGGATGTCGTTAATGCCCCATAACGTGTACAAACACACAGCAATGCCAAGAAGAGGCAGAGCAAGGTTTTTTACGACTTTTATCCCTTTATATGCATGCATCCGCCTCCATGTTACACGCATTAAAAAAATTAACATACATAGCCATACGGCGTACAGCAGTAACCGGGTTCGTATATTTATGCTTTCGATAAACCGGTTCATATCCACAATGGCATAATCACCGGGCATACGGCCAAGACGGCCTACCATATCGCGGGCCGCATACACTGCCAGCGGGTTGTAAGCAACCGGTTGAATATATAATGCCGTTACAGGCAAACCGGGCGGGCTTGAACTTACAGGCATCCAAACCATATACCTGCTTTCGTTACCTTGTAATACCACGCCGGTAACTATATAAAGTCTTTCTCTAATCCAAACCGATAACCCGGCAATATCACTTATACTCCCAAACAGCCGCCAAGCCATTGCTTGATTTAACACGATAGCGTTAACACCGGCCCCGTGCCAATGTCCGCCTTCTATAAATTCAAATGAATGTATAGCAAAATATTGTGTATCTACATAAATAGCAGTCGCTGCTACCGACTGCGTTGATGAAGCTACTAATACACTGCCACGGCTCTCCGCAGAAATAATTAAACCGGGATACCGGTGTGCTAAATCATCAACATTTGCCCTGCTAAAATGCAGATGCCCTTCGTTAAGCCGTGGCGCAATATATATCACATCCCGCGCAATATAACGCTGCGCTATGTTATAGAAGTAAAGGCCCATAGCCAAACTTCCGGCAATAACAATCATATTAAGCGCAATAAACAATATCATCCTCTTGCCCATAGCGTCACCGTGTTGGTTCAAAATCATATCCGGCCACGAGGCGCACCCGCTGGTTGGCACTCCATATGGGCATATCGCTTTGGATAATGATTGGGTAACTTGGCAAATTTGTACCCTGTAAAGCGCTGGTAATAGCCACACTTTCCGCATCGCGTAACCCGGGATTTACCCTGTGGATGCGTGTATAGTAATTGGTGCCAAAACCACGCGTGTCCGCTTCTATATATAATATAAAGTATCCATCGCTATTCTCCCGCAGGGCGCTAAGTGGGATTACTGTCGATTGATTACTGCGGACACCCGAAACCGTCACCGTCGCAAATTCCCCACCCGAAGGCTGGGCGCTGCTTATCTCTATAGTTGCTATCTGCCACAAACCATCTTGTATAACTCGCGAGACTCTTCCCTCTAGCCGGTTATCGGCTATAGCTATTTCTGCCGTACGCCCTACTGCAACAAAATCGTCAGCTTGGCGGAACGACGCCTCCACAACAAACCTGCTATTGCGCAGTACTGTCCTCATCACAGGGGCGCCTTCCATAACATTCATGCCTACCGATATACCGGGCATAAGTTCCGAAACAGTTTGATTAGCAAAAGCGTCCTCATCCAGCTGCACTTCCACCATGCCACCGGCTTCAATTTGCTCCAAAAGTTCGCTTATACGGTTGTTTATGCGGCCGGTCTCCAGCAAGTGCATGTTTAGCGTAAAACCAATCTGAGTTATACGTTCCCGTTGGCTTTGAATCTGCGCTTCACGTATGCGATCCTGATTAGCGGCAGATACCTCATAAGCCTCCATTGCGGCTTCATGGTTTTGAATCGCCAAATCGCGGCGCTGGTATATCTGCTCCCGCGATTGTGCAAGGCGCACAAGTTCATTTTCCCGGTCAATTATGTTTTGGCGTGGGATTATACCCTCTTCATATAAAATCTCCAGTGAAATCAGGTCTTCATTAACCCGTGCTACATCATTAGTGTTACTTTCTAACTGCATATCATAATCCCACAGCCTGAGAATAGGGGCTGTTAATGTAGGCGCAGGCTCAGTCAGCATCTGAGTAAGCCGCTGCTGCTCTGCTGTTTGTTCGCTTCGTACCCTTTCAATGTTGAGACGGTTTATGCTCAAATCATGCTCTGCTTGGGTTAGCATGGTTGTTAGATTTTGAATATCACTGGATATGGTAAACAGCACGGTTTGGCGGTTTAGCGCATCCCCAACCTCTACAATTTGTGTAATCCTACCGCTTGCGGGCGCAAAAATAAGTTCCGAATCCGCGTGCCGCACAGTGCCGTGGGATAGTGCCTCTTGGTTTATTATACCTGACTGTATAAACGCGACAGACACACGCGGCACATGCATATCCATTAGCGTGCGTGAAAAAAATGTCAAGAACACAACAATAGCCACAAACACAACAGTAAGCTTTGTTAGGATGCTTTTATAACTCATTTGCCCCTCCTATTTTAACCCGGACATTTTCATGCCCTCAATCAGATACTCCTGCCCATGCAAGAACACAAGCAGTGCCGGAAGCATATAAAAAACAGATGCCGCAAAAATTATGTCAAAATTGCCTACCAAAAGCGAAAGATATACACTTAGCGGCCAGCGCTCCGCATCTGTTATAAACACGATGGCTTGGTCTACTACATTCCAATAATCTATAAATACAAGAAGCGCCAGCGCCGCAATTGCAGCTTTTGTAAGCGGCACAACCATATGCACGAGGATACGCAAGTACCCTGCCCCATCTATTTTGGCAGCCTCTATTACCTCTAGTGGCATAGTTTTTAAAAATTGCCTTAGCAAAAATACCCCAAACGGCCCAAACACAGCAGGCAAAATTACCGCAAGCATTGACTCGGAAATCCCAAGCTGCCTAGCCATTACAAACTGAGGCACCAGTATTACAGGCAAAGGCATAAGCATTATCACAATGTACATAAAAAATAGCTTTTCTTTGTGCCGCCACTTCATAAATTCGAAAGCAAAAGCCGCAGGCACACATACAATAAGCTGCCCAACCACCGCAGGCCCGGTAATTATTACAGAGTTCCAGAAGCTGTTCATAACCCTTGCATCACGAATCAGCGCCAAATACTGCCGTATAGTTACCCAAGCCGGGATAATTGTCATACGCACAAAATGTATCTGCGGCATTACTTCCAGTGTATAAAAAAGGTTAGAAGGCAGCACTTCTCTTGCGTACCTATTTCTAATCTCATATGCCGTCATAAATGAATTGGTAAATGTCACAAAAACGGGCAACACAAATAACAGCGCCAAAGCACCGGCAATAAGTACAATAAGATAATACTGCAAAGCACGAATTCTACGCCGCATAAGCCTCTCCTACAAATATGTCTGCCGCCGCTGGAACCAATACATCACCAGCACCAGCACAAAAATAAAACCAAATGTAAAAAAGGAAGCCGAAGCCATCCTCTGGTAATTGAGATTAGTGAACTGGTTATTTATAAAATGCTGTAATAAATAAATACTGCGGTTGGGGTGCGTCCCCGTAAGCAGAAATATCTCCCTAAAAACTTTAAATGAGTTAACTACCGAAAGCAAAAATACCAATAAAAATGTAGGCCCCAAATATGTAAGGGTAACCATGAAAAACTGCCTAACACGCCCCGCCCCTTCTATAGCGGCAAACTCGTAGTAATCCTTAGGTATAAAGTCCAACCCGGCTTGAAATAAAATCACGTTAAACCCAACATTCTTCCATACAAAAATCATGATTACAAACCACATAGCACGGGCAGAATTAAGCCAGTCATCCGGCGATGCGGTAAAAAAAATCCGGTTAAACATTCCATTAATGGCTACAAAACTACGCCAGAAAAATACGACAGAGCCGGATGGTATAACCAGCGGCAATAAAAAAAAGACCAATAATAAACGCCGCACAGCCGGGCGTATTGGCCTTAGCATAAGGGCCAGTGCTAAAGCAAGGGCCATATTAAGGGGGATGCTTATCCCCATAAATGTAAGAGTATTGCGTACAGCAAGGGAAAAAGCCTCGTTGTGCCATGTATCTATAAGATTAGCTGCGCCCACGAATTGGCGCGACACTACATTGTCTATAGCCATGTAGTACATAGATATCCCAAAAGGCACAATATAGAACACCGCAAGCCCTATAAGGCTAGGTATCATAAACAGATATATCACGTTGTCATGTTTAAAGATGCGCCGTTTGATGCGTTGCATGATATCATCCTCTGCTGCGTTTTACTTAATTTTACAAAATTATATCAAATATATAGTGATTATTCAACTGGCTTTAAATCATACTTAGCCTTTTGATAATGAAACAACTCCGCATAGCGGTGCTTGTTCTTAATCAGCTCTTCTTGTGTGCCGTCTTCTACTATTCGCCCCTTTTCTAATACCAGTATCCTGTCTGCCAAGGCTACATTCGAAAGCCTGTGTGAGGTGAATATTGTCATCTTGCCGTTTGTTAACTCTTCCAATGACTTGAATATCTCATGCTCTGCCCGGGGGTCTAGGTTAGAGGATGGCTCGTCTAGTATTAAGGCGGTGTGCTTGCGGTATAACGCGCGCGCTAGGGCTAGCTTTTGGTGCTGGCCGCCCGATAACTCTATACCTTCTGGGTCGAAATATCTGGTTATGCTTGTATTAAAGCCCTTGCAGGACTTCTCCCATATGTCATTGCCATATGCCGCTTCTAGGGCGGCTTTGGCTCGTTTGCCCGAATCGCTCTCTGCCTGTGTTGGCCTTGACTCACAATCGCCTTCTGTTATCGCAAAGTTTTCGCCTAAGCTTAGGCTGAAATTGTGCATCTCTTGGAAGTATACGCTGAAGTTGGCACGTAATTCTGATAGCTTATAGTCTCTTATATCTTTGCCGTTGATGCGGATTGCTCCGGCGTCCGGCTCGTACATACGTAGTAGAAGTTTTATTAATGTGGATTTTCCGGAGCCGTTTAGCCCTACCAGTACTACTTTCTCTTCTTTGTGTAGTGTGAAGCTTACATTGCTTAGGGCTTCATATGCCGCGCCGGGGTATGTAAAACTTACTCCTTCAAATGTGATGCTGTCTACTTGGGGTAGATTCATCACGCCGGTATCTGTTACGTGGTTTGTGAATGCATCCAATTTCTTGATATTTTCGATTTTTAGCTTATTATCATAAATCTGTAAAGACGCTGATGAGAACATGCTGATTGAACCCCATAACTGGCCGGCAAGCCCGGTGAATAATACATAATCGCCTACGGTGTTAGCCCCGCCCAGTACTCCAAAGGCTATATCTACGCCAATAAACATAACAACCAGTTCCGGCAAACTCTCTAACAAACCAGCTAAAACAGAGCGCTTGCGGGTCATGCCCTTGCGCTTGGTAAACAGTGCTGTCCATATGCGTCTGTAGCGTTCTTTCAGTCCGTCA
>Ga0131853_10018320_pt1 | contig 12738 bp, 11 predicted proteins | sample TergutLab28metaG_FD_92764 | JGI IMG/M metagenome (GOLD analysis project Ga0131853, IMG submission 92764) | Labiotermes labralis P1 segment gut microbial communities from Petit-Saut dam, French Guiana - Lab288 P1 (version 2) (version 2) | ecosystem: Host-associated > Arthropoda: Insects >...
GCCTGCACTCGGATACCACATCACCAACAGCCAATCCCGCTACATAACACCAACACGCCACAAGTCAGCACAATACAGCCTACACAATAACGCACCAAGTAGTCGCAAGCTCCTGAAGATGGACGTATTAAAGTCTGAAACATGTTGAGCAGTAAATTGACATAATAATGCAAGTGTCATCAAGTTGGCCTACCTTTATTCAAATATCAAGATGATGCACGGTCCAATACGCATAAGATTATGATGTTTAGGTTTACGTGACAGGGCAAAATAACAATTAATTATTTACCATTACTAATAAGGGAGTAAAATTCTACAGGCCATTAAAAAAAGCTGACATTGAATGTAATGGCAATAAACTAACCTGTGAAACTTTTGTAATGATATTGGCTGTATAATACTTTGAGTGTGTTTCAAAGTGTAAGTATTTAAGAAGAGCATTAAGGTAGGGATAGGGATATCTTAAGAAAACAGGAGAAAATGTATTTGGATTTGCTTCTTAGTAATCAGTTTCAATAAGCTTATTATCACTTCTACTCTCAAAAAGGGTTGAAATAAGGATACAAAACATTACGTAGGGCGGTCTGTGCTGGGGCTTTGGACTATGAGAGAGACGAGTAAATAAAATATTAGGCTTTCTTATTTCCAAACAGTAGAAGGAACATGTCTGTTACCATGAATGATGAACAAAGTAAGCAGTTATTACTTACTTATTTACTTACCTACTCCATGGAGCACAGTCCTTCTTGAGAAGCTAATCGGTTTTCAGCTAGTCAAGAAATTCCGTGCATTTTATGGGACCCAAACGCTAATTACCTCATTCACAATTGCCCGACACATGTCCCTATCCTGAGACACATCGATCTACTCCATGCTCTCACATCCCACTTCCTGAAGACTGATTTTAATATTATCCTTCCATTTAAGAGTGGGTCTTCCAAGTGATCTCATTCCCTCAAGTTTGCCCACCAAAATCCTGTATACGCCTCTTCTCTCTTCCATACGTGCTACCCCGCCCCGCCCACCTCAATCTTCTCGATTTGATCACCCGAAAAATATTGGCAGAGGAGTACAGACGATTAAGTTCCTCATTATGTAAATTTTTAAATTCCTGTGTTACCTCTTCCCTATTAGGCCCACTTATTCTCAACACCCTATTCACAAACACCTTCAGCTTACGTTCGTCCATCAATGTAAGCGACCAAGATTTACAACCATACAAAAAATGTGCAAAATTTTAGTTCTGTATTTCTTAAAATTAATTTTTTGGATAGCAGACTGGAAGACAAAAGATTCTGCACTGAGGTTAGCAGGTATTCCATGAATTCTATTTGCTCTTAATTTCTTCCTGAATAGAATTTTGATATGTTAAGGTTGTTCCCAAATATTTGAACTCTTCCATTTTTTCAAAAGAAGTATTATCACTCTTTATATTATGACTTCGTCCAGCATTCTGATCTCGAGACATGACCATGTACTTAGTTTTATCAGTATTTACGTCTAGACCATTCTCCTAACTGTCGAGTAACAAAGCTTCTGATTTTGTCTTTGTAGTATGTACGCTTCAATCATCATCAGCATAAAACAAAAGCTGATGTGTACCATTTAATTTCAAACCATCCTCTTTTACCTGAACCCTCCTAATGGCGTAATCAAAAGCATAGTTGAAAATCAATGGCAATAAAGCATCTCCTTGTTTCAAACCATTCCTAATAGGAAACATGTCAGACAGATGCATGCCTACTCGGACCCAGCTGTAGCTGTCATTCAGACACATTTTGTTTAGCCTTCCCAGTTTCACGCAAGTACCAAACTCAATGTGAATATTGTACCAGACCTCCCACTTGATTGAATCATAAGCCTTCTTGAAATTAAAAAATAGCTGATGCACTGCTTCATTGTAGTCACGTTTTTTCTTAAGTATTTTACAAAGGCAGAACTTATGATCAGTAGTTGATCAGTTGCGTCGAAATCCACGTAGATGATCTCCAATAATTTCCTCTGCATATGGAGTTGACCTTGACAGAAGGATGATGGATAAAATTTTGCACCTAGCTGACAAAAGCGATATGCTTCTATGTTTACTACAATGTTTTATTGCCCTTCTTTTAAATAGGTACAATGATCGATTCCTTCCACTCCTAAGGCAATTCCTTCTTATTCCACATCGAATTAATAAAATCTATGTATTTCAGAGCGAATTGTTCTACCCCCTGCTTTAATCAGTTCTACTGGAATTTGATCAATACCTGGTGATTTGTGTTTTTAGCTTTCCAGTAACCATCTCAACCTCCAAGGCACTCGGATCAGACGCAAGTGGTTATGCCGTGTGTATTTCTTCCTGCCTAACATCATTAAATCCATGTACCTTCAATAGCTGAGAGGATTGATTCCTCCACCTAGCCAAAATACTGTGGGAGTCTGTAGACAAATCACGCTTCTCATCCTTTACCTATATTAGTTCTAAGCTGACAACCCTTCTTAATGTCATTGATGCCCCTACACAGGTCTCTGGTATTTTTTTATTTTACTGTTAGTTTCAAGTTCATCACTTTTAGCCTTCAGGCATTCCTTCTTTTAGTTCCTGAAATGTCTGCTAGCTTAACGTGTTACTTGTTTATATTACCTATATTTCTTTGGCCTGGGTCCTGTAACCACTGCATTTTAGCATGCTACTTTTGACCTAAAAACTTAAACATTCTTAATCAAACCGTGGTTTATGTTATTGCAATTCGTACAGAACTAGACTGTCTTTAGCTGAGATTTTAATATTCTCTTTAGTGTCCTATTTATGTCTTCGTTATCACTTAAGCTCTCCAAAGCTGCAAACGTGTTTGAGATCTTAATCTGCTACTAATTCCTAACTTCCAGCTCATTTAGCTTTCTGAGATTAAATCTTTCCACATCAAAATTCCATGCTACTTGTTTACATACTGCCAATCTTTCCTTTACTTTTGCAACCACCAGATAGTGATCAGTATCACAGTCAGCTCCCCTGAAAGCTCGCACATCTAGTATACTCGAATACCATCTCCTGCCTATCGTTATGTGATCAATCTGGTTGTGAATTTTCGCATCAGGACAGGTCCAGGTGTACTTATGGACGTTTCGGTCTGGGAACACCGTGATCTAACAACTAGGTTTCTTGATGTGGTGAAGTGTACTATTCTAACACCATTATCATTACTATCGTGATATAAACTCTCATTCTGAACCGTCAGTTTGAAAATATTCTCTCTCCCCACTTTTGCATTGAAATCTCCAAGCAAAATTATCATGTGATACTTCGGAATATTACCTAAAACCTGCTCTAATTTCCCACAAAAGTGTCTTTGGAAACATCACTTTTCTCCTCACTTGGTGCATGCACATTCAAAACAAATTTATTAAACCAGCGACCTCTGAGACCTATATATGACATCCTGTCACTAACATATTCAATTCTCTTAGCCGCTGATACTATTCTGTGATGTTCCAAAAATCGTGTTCCCTCTCGATTATTTTCATGTCTTTTTTCATAGACAAAAAAATTATAATCCTCTGCTCCTACCGTGCCCCTTTTGCCTCACCTAAACTTCCTTACACCCACTAAATCTAACTTACGTCTTGCCAATTCTCTACCTATTGTTGTAAGTGAACCTGATCTCTACAGTCTCCTAACATTCCAGGTACCGGATCTCATGAACCTTTCCCATTGTTTTGGTCGTACCAAAGATCATTTCAGATCCGAGGTACGTGTTCATGTTTCATAAGAAAACAAAACGTTTAGGAGTTGTCAGTACCTCACCCAACCCTCAAGCTAAAAGATCACCCCTTGTCGGATGTACGCGAATAATTTTTCAATATATTATCAGCTACCCTCCATATTGAAGGCCGTTCCTCAATCCGCAACCTGAGGACGCGCCATGACGTAGTGACAGGGACTCGCCTATCACGGGAGCACTTATTGTGTTACGCATAATGAGACACATAAGAAAGCACTTTTTAATAAGTCAGTTGCTTTAAGGATATGGCACTAAACGGATTATGTGGCTGGTGCTGCAAAACAACGAATATAATAAATGACATATTTTTGTAGGAAAACACTTTGTAAACCTTCACTCAGAATACGAGGAAATTAAGACGATGATGCACATTAGGATGACCGATTGAGAATAAGATAGAAGGACTGAACTAACTAACCAAGTGCATATCTATCTGTCCATCCATCCAGCCATTCAAGAGGAATGCTTCCAAAGCTGTTCTTTATTACTGGTAGCATTGAACCTTCGACATTTCCTCTCAGTGTTAGTACGAATTAAGATCTTGCTCACATCAAACCTGTATGCTATTTTTTACCTGCGTGTTGTTTCTGAAGATTCCGATGTACTGATTCTCGTCCAGCGGCGGCTACGAGGCAGAATACTAACACGACAATGCCCAGGCACAAAATGCTGTAGCCAATTTGTGCAGATAATTGCCTCTTCGGCCTGAACTCAGGCCCCGCGTTTGATTTTAGCATATCAAGTAGACGATAACTTCTGAACAACAGAGAATGGCTATTGTTCAGGTACAAATTGGTATAGTTTATGGGTAACAAGTTAATAAATGCACTTATTAATTAAACCGAATTGTTTATTTTGTGGAGTAAAATAATTAAAACACAGACAAGTGTCCCGCTTCCAAAAGAGAATCACTTCAATTATTCCTGTCAAGAAAGAATTTCCTTCTTATGTTGTCTACATTTATAGTCATGTAATCACTTGTACACTTAGAGCCTGGTCGAGAGCACCAGGCGGTTACTGCTCATGGTGAGAAATCAGAATATCAACGAGCCATGTCTGTAAAAATTCTTGCTTAAAAATAAGTTGTTAGATCAAGTGTTGTAACACTGGTGTTTTTCCGCTTGGAAGTATTGAACATCCGCCTTCAGGAACAGTAGAGATGGCCAGTTTCGTAATTCATGCAGTGCGCGCTGGAGTGCGTGTTTCTAACCTCTTGAACTGGAAGCACAAAACACGACAACAGTGCACCATATCGTTATCTATGGCAAGTAAATCACATCGCACACACAAGCTAGGCTGTGTTAGTATGGAGCTTACTTTGGACAAGTAAATAAATAAAAAATTTACTGCGTATGAATTTCCCAAGAGTGTGAAAAACTTTCCATTGTTATGAAACCTCGTTATCTAGCTTCTGCATTACATCCACTTATACAGGGATATTTTTAAATGACACCAGTATCACTTACACATGGAACGTCGCGTGACAGTCGGCAAGGCAGCGATAGCCGCTATTCTATTTTGCCGTGAATGTAGTTTCACTGGATTTAGCTCAAAATATTGTGATGAATATTATTTAGAGAAGGCAATAACTACTGTTTCGTACGATTGACAGCCCCTTTCACACACCAAACAAACACGTTGTACGTTTCATGCTGAAGTGCTGCTGAAGAAACTCAAAGGCATTAAATTCCGTACGTTTTTTTTTTTTCCAAGTAGTCTTCAGCGCGAGGATTATTTGTATGAAATTCAAGTTTTAACACTTGCAGTAAGTAAATATCCCCAACGTCTAAGTATAGCGAACGAGGAGAAACAGTCCTTTGATGGTTATTCTGACACACAGAATGTAACAGAAAAAAATAAATCTACCAGGAAAATGCAAACCGCTAGCAAAAATTGTGACAGGATACGTTCGACATAGTGGAGTGTATTTATGAACTCAGAAAATAAATACGCTTAATAATAATAATAATAATAATAATAATAACAATAATGCACTAACAATAGTGTTAATGCAGCAATGAAACCATGTAGAGCAGATAATCGATCTGGTTCTGGAGATTTTACGAAATCATGTTTTCCCAACCTCGGGCAAAATATTAGGTGCACAGAATGGTAAATTGCAATATGTTTCTATTGTATAAAGTAAAGATCAAAAAGACTGGCAATCAAACCCAACGAGCTATTCATGAATGGCTAACGAGAATGCCAAATAGTAGGGTACACATGCATGTTACAGAAGATCTACGTTACTGTATGGTTCTTGGAAGTTACTTGGGTGGAAACCAGCAGGATAAGTGTTGGGCTAGAAAGAGAGGACGGGGTACAAGGGAAACTGTCCAAGAAAGTGTTAAGATTCACAGGAACTCAACACACGCGGCAGCCGAGGGTGAGTATGGAAGACAAAGCGGAAGAGGAAAGATGGTGAGTGCCGCGACAGACACTGGGTTAGGGTCAAGCAGAGTGCGGAGGAAGAACCAGTGAGACAGTGCTACGAATGGCAGGTTCGACAGCCTAGGGTGGAGTGAGGGGAAAGGAAACTCAACGAACTAGTTACGATTTGACTGAGCTAAATATACGATTAAAGGAGGAAGAGGTGCAAGTAAAGATGACGTGCTACGTCAAAACTAGATATAATGACAGCCAAAGGAAGAAACGGCTATCTGCAGTGGGGGTGGGGGGGTGTGGTAAATTTTAATCTCACATTGTACTATTCTGATACATTTTATATTAAAATAAGCGATAACTATTTTATATCATTTTCATCTACATACTTACACTAACAATGGCTTCATTAGGTTCCAAAATAAAAGTTTCAAGTGTTATTGCCCAACGATGGCCGTTGACTGCCGAAACATGTAGCAGAGAACATCAAGTGTATAGCCTACATGCGTTATATGCGCAAGTAGCTGGGCTTTTTTTTAAACAAAAAATAAATCGTATTGTGAATTTATTGTGTTCTATAAAGTTGTCATTTTGTAACTATTTTAACCTTTTCTATGTGTATTTTTCCGAAACATATAGCAGTACAAAACTGGCTACAATTTTGTACGAAAAAGAAAGTACTAGTGAATATAAATAATAATTTGAGACACACACACACACACACACAAAAACACACAGTATATGGCTTAAAAGTCAATGTCCGAACGGCCGTTAACTGTCAGCAGTATTGTACACAACTGGTCGGGTCCCCACCCAAAATCTCCTTCCACCCAGGTACTCGATAATCAGCTTCCTCCTGCAATTACTAGCGAAGTGAGTCTCAGAACAGAAATCCAGAACACTGCCTTCTGTCAGTAGAATGGAATCCATTCCGAAAGAAGGTATAACAAATTTTTATATTCTGTACGCTTGGAGGCCCCCCCCTGACTATCTGGCCCTCCGCGCCGGGCGTTCTGCAGGGACATTATCTATGCCACTGACCGCTACCCGCTCCTTGAGGTAGGAAATATTAAATGCAGTAAAACATAAAGCAGTTAAGTTTAAATTTAACCTTTTGGCGCCGGAATTATTTTTTTAATTTTAGCACATCCTGTATATAAAATGTGAGTAATACAGGAACCAAATACGTTAGAATTATGAAACAAACTACATTTTGAAGAGAAAAAAACGGAGATTATATACCATGTTTAAAATATTCAGTACCTATATTTGTTGAATAAATATATAAAATGCAACTTTAGAGGTTAGCGGTGCGGTACAACCACTATAGTTGACATTAGGCGTCAGAAGGTTAAATATACAAAGGCAAATTATTGTAACGGACTGGTGTAATGGTGAAAAATATAGAGTTTAATCTGATAATAGAATGCTGTTTTAAATTCCTATTCCATTCACATAGTCTTCAAATAAACAAAAATAATTAAAAGCTCGGTTGAGTGTACCAGATATCCGCGTAAGGGACTGCGATGCGCTAACCACGCATCTCCCGAACCCACGCCCTGTGGCGGCACGCGGACTGGTCGACCCAGGTGTCGCTTGCGACTGTTGTGCCGAAAATAAGCTAAGCTAATTTAAGTATGGACCCGGTACAATAAATGTATAAAAACTGATATTCATGGGATTATGCAAGATAAATGACCGCCAAAATATTTTAAACTTACATGTTCAATGAATAATTACAAGTTAAAACACACACACTTACAAAGCATGATGACAGCCAAACAAAACGGACTTTTACCAATAGGTGTCGGCAAATGCCAGCATTTACCGACATGGTTTGGTAAAAGGCCGAAAAGGAAGCTTTTCCATGCATTTTTCGGACTATTACCACCTCACTGTGGTAAGTGCTAGGATTTACTGGTAAAACCTAGGTTTTACCAATCTTCGGGTTTCTACAGTAACATATAAATAGATAAATATAAATATATATATATATATATATATATATATATATGGGGGACCGCGGTAGCACAGTGGCTAAGGTGCTGTGCTACAAATCGGAAGGTCGCTGGTTCGATCCCAGCTGGTGTCATTGGATTTTTCATTGACACAAAATCCTTCCGATCGCACTATGGACCTGGGGTCGACTCAACCTCTAACAGAAATGAGTACCAGGAGCATTTTCTGGGGGTAAAAGACTGCCGGTGCGTGAGGCTGACAACCTTACCACCATCATGTGCCGTTGTCATGAAATCTGGGAACCTTAACTCCCTGGAACCCTCTGGGCCACTCCAGATCTGTAACGGGACTGCTTTACCTTATATATATATATACACCTGTTTGGTTTGTTTGTTGGTTGATTCTTTGTTTTTTGCTTGTTCATTCACAACTTACTGGAAAGAGCGCAGGAGTTTTCATCGCACCTGTTAGTGATACCCCAGCGTCGGGGGCTACGTCGTCGCTAGAGTTTGAGGTAGTTCTTAGAAGTATAAACGTTAGTATACACACATGCAGGAGAGATAACTTTACACAAGCAGTGGTTACAGTTTTAGGTTACAGTATAGAAAATTAGAGCGTATGTGTGTTATGTCACTTGCATGACAATTCGCCTTGATTCGATGCCAGGCCAGGCGAAGCCATGCTACGTGGCTAGTAGTAATGTAAACTGTGAAATCTACGCACTGTTTACACTTGTGCGGCATTCGATCTGTTATTGTTATTATAATTTTTCCTCGCATCTCAGCAACAGCCAGCTCTGTTAAATAATCTTAAAAAGTCAGTAGAATTGTTAAGATCCTTTTTGTTCAATCATTATATTAAGATCGTAAGCTGTACTTCCAGTTACAATTCTTCCCTCACAGAGAACACATTTAGTCTTAATTGTCATTTTAAACAGCTATTTCTTGAAATTTAGCTCATGTCTCACACACAGCACCTTCCAATGTACTGTGACTTAAGTGTATGTAGGTATTGAAGTAAAGGGTCTCTTATTCTTTTCCGTTTTTAACAAAACTTGAATTCGATCAACGGGTTTTTGTGAAAATCAGAAACATCAAATAATCACTTCAGTGCTAGCAAAGACGTTCGTGCAGGCAGACGGTCGAGACAGGCTTGACGAACCTAAGAGTCTCTTTTACGAAAGCACCTAAAACTGGATATAAAGGAATGGGACGGTAGGTCGTGGAACGTATCCTGCTCGGAATATGGATAATTGGAGGGCTGTTTTGAAAAAGATAATGAACTTTCGGGTTTCACAAGAAGCGGGGGGTTACTTAATTGTAAGAGGAAACGTTAGCTTCTCAGGAAGAATTTTGTTCCTTTGATATTCTTAGTTACGCAGTTAGTCAGGATATTCAATATGAATTGATGTGTTCGAGGAACTGTTAAATAAATATACGCGGTCGCCTCTCCATAATTAAGGGCTTAAAAACAGGAACTGTATGTCAGCACGTCACAGTCCAGGTTTTTCAATATAGGGTTTGGATTTGGATTTTCAGCAGAAGGAATTTTTTCACTTTTCACACCACGTCCAGACATTCTTTGACGGAAGGGGTCGAGATGTGAAACTAACAGTACATTAATATAGTGCTATTGTTAAGAACACAGTACGTACCTGATACCTCCACTCCTCAAACGTCGTAATGTCATGGTACTGAAATTAAGACCTGGAAGGTTACTAAAATAGTGTACTGAGAGAAGGAGGTTAAGCTCTAAATCCAAGCTACTGAGCTGCTCATTTTCCAGAATGCACCAATGTTTAAGCTGGACTGCTCTATTCAAGGTTCCTATAACATCATCACATTAAAAGGTAAACAAATGCACAAATAAAACCCCAAATGAATATAAGAGATCCGTACTATTGAAGCACTGTGCATAGGAGACAGTGTGGATATATATCTCGGCTGCTTGGTGCGTCTGCTTCAATCAGCGTGTCACTTAATTTCATGCCCTGGTCACTCGGTGAGTGGTTCTCGTCCAGTGAACATGGGCTTCAGTGATGGCTTCGGCGGTCTAGGTAGGCTATATATTGTCTGTTCATTAATACATCCGTTAATTATAACGGTTAGTGTGTTATTGCATTACAAATGCGCCCCCATTCGGATCAAATACAGGACACATACGTTTCATTTCTTTCAGTATTTTACATATTTTACACTACCATTCCGTAGTTTCTACGAACTTCATTATTTGTGTGGAAATATTAAAGTGTCGTTTTAACGGAATGTTCCGCTAGTGATAATCCGCAATTCTGCCGCTGCTCACTTCTGACAACTGCGTATTAGACTTCAGTCTCTACGTTCTTGACTCCGATAATGTGATTGAAGATAAACGGCTCTGTGCCAAAGTGGTTTGTGTTTCAGTAGGTGATGGTACTTCTATGTGTTCTGCTGATTCTGGTGTGAAGTGTTGCATATTATAGCCATACTTCTGTACTTCCTACATTCGTACAGCTACAACAGTTATTAAGTTATTACTAGACGTGGAATTCCATTTAGTGGCTCTTTAATTGTGCCGTGAGGGAATGTACAGAGACAGTAATAACGAATATGTGCTGCCGGGACAGTAGCCATGAAAAGGGAACCCAGCATGCACTTGCATAATGTAGCTAACAATGGAAAGTAATGCAGTGTCATAATCCTGCTCAAATAAAATGGAGTGAAAGATGGTCTTCTGGGATTTGACACCGTCTCTTTCGGTAAATATCTAGTACTTCTGCCTTCAGAGCAGAAGACAGTTCAACACTCAATTCCCCCACCTCTCTGTCACAATTCTTCTTTTCCAAAACTGAAGGAACCCAGCGCAATAGAAACTTTATTTCCTGTATCAAGTCTCACGGAGTCAAACAGCAGAAGATTCACAGCTGTGATCACTTCAAATTTAACGTAACCGTTTCACTTAAGTTTACAGCACTTATAAATAACAGAATCTTCTTCTGTATCTAACTTTACGACTTTAACGATAAAGAAAACAGAATTTATCATGTAAGATACTTGTAAAGGAAACAAATCTTTTGCTAGGTCAACCTAACGACAGCACAAGGGAAGGGCATCTAGAATTAAAATGGATCTTAAAGAAATGGGTGCGAATATATAAACTGGATTCTACTGATGAGGTTTTGTCAACATGACAATTCAACCTCGAATTGTATAACAGATGAGAAATTTCGTGATCGGAATCTGAAGAAGATCTTTTGCTGTATGGATTTAGAAGCATAATCCAGTTGTTTGTGGGAATAATAAAACATTCCATCTGTACATAATTTCTACAATGTGATATATTTTAATAGCATCTGTGCCGTTGTTCATGGAGAAAAATTCGATTTTGCATCTGTGCTGTAGGTGTGAAGACAGGGATAGTGCTTGTTCAGAGACTTCATAATTGATAGAGAGAGCAGATGCAATTAAATTTGCATGTCAACTGAATCTCATCAGGAGTCGGCGAGATGGATTAGATTTGCACAATGATGCGTATGTCAGGTCTGATCAACAAAAAATTACAGTTAGAACTTCTGACGAAAGAAGAGATGAGAAAATATGTACTAGGCCTGTGTTTACCATACTTGGGTCCGTTAAAATCATTCTGGGTGAATATCACAAATAAGTTATAATTTCGGTTGGTATTTAGGTAACTGTACTGAATAATAGTTGTCTGTTTTATTACACCATATAGAGTTGTAAGTAGTTATAAGCGTTTAGGAGGAAATTTTTATGAAATAAATGGCGTTACTTCCACCCCGAAGATGGAGGCAGCGAATTCACCCGCATTCCTGTCAGCATTCTACCACACTGCATGGTCCCTCCTAACACCACAGACAACGTCTTTGCCGCCGCCAAATTCTCACACAGCCAAATCTTTAATAATTGCTATTGAGAATCCACTTTTTGGTCGAATGTTGGTAGTATTCTGCCACGGATGGCGGTCCAATAAATATAAACTTAATACAGCGATAGCTTTATTTAAATATGTGAAATAATTACTAGAGAGACATTTTGCTTACAATGATTTGTTAAAACCTGCCTGCCTAACGGTGAATTGCATGACGAAGACAAATAATTTGCTGTTATGAATGTGATAAATGAATCATAAAATTATCGACATTTCCCTAACCTTGGACTTAGTGTATTTACAAGGAAAACAGACTTTTATGAAGACTACTAGCAGAGAGGCTGGTAGAGGTATCCACTATTTTCATTGATGAATGTGAGGTTTATGATAAATGTTGACATGATTGGTCAAGTAATGTGCAATTACGCACCACAAAGAACTGTTAGAATAATAAAATAACGGCTTACGAGCTGGGAATGTGGATAGAGGAGGGAGACAAAGAATACGTACAGAATTTTTATGATAAACTTCATAGAAAACTGTGACTTGGAAAACTGACAAGATGAGACTATATCATCAACTATATCATTAGACTATATCAACTATATTATCAGACTATATCATCAGAATATATCATCAACCATATCATCAGACTATATCATCAACTCTATCATCAGACTATATCATCAACTATATCATCAGACTATATCATCAACTATATTATCAGACTATATCATCAACTATATCATCAGAATATATCATCAAC
>Ga0131853_10018321_pt1 | contig 12738 bp, 5 predicted proteins | sample TergutLab28metaG_FD_92764 | JGI IMG/M metagenome (GOLD analysis project Ga0131853, IMG submission 92764) | Labiotermes labralis P1 segment gut microbial communities from Petit-Saut dam, French Guiana - Lab288 P1 (version 2) (version 2) | ecosystem: Host-associated > Arthropoda: Insects >...
CGCCTAATGTCAACTATAGTGGTCGTACCGCACCGCTAACCTCTAAAGTTGCGTTTTATATATTTATTCAACAAATATAGGTACTGAATATTTTAAACATGGTATATACTCTCCGTTTTTTTCCTTCAAAATGCAGTTTGATTCATAATTCTAACGTATTTGGTTCCTGTATTTTTCAAATTTTATATACAGAATGTGCTAAAATTTAAAAAATAATTCTTGAACATGGTATATACTCTCCGTTTTTCCCTTCAAAATGCTGTTTGATTCATAATTCTAACGTATTTGGTTCCTGTATTTTTCAAATTTTATATATAGGGTGTGCTAAAATTTAAAAAATAATTCCGGCGCCAAAAGTTTAAACATATAATTAATTCCGTATTTAATGTTACTGTACACAGAATGTCGCTCAACTGTTCCGCTATATTTGCTCACTGTACACATTAATAACGGATTTCCAAACCTCTGTTGTGTGGAGATATAATATACATATCGTTGTTTTACTAAACTACTCCCACTTGTGATACGTAAGTTAAACTATTAAAACGTCGCTTATATGAATCTACGTACTTAACGCACCTGCATGCTCCAGTTCCAGTAAAAGCAATAAAATTTTAGAAAACAAAGAAATTCCAAATATTTTGGCACATTGGTGAAACAATATGTGTTTGTCTTGAAACAGACGCACAGAAGCGTCTTCTTTTCTAAATATAAATTAATATTCACGTAACAGCAAAATACAATTATCAAATTTTATATTTCAGGAAACGAAAATGAACACTTCCCTGAAGACCACTCGGGGGAAAAAAAATAAAATACAGATTTTGCCCGATTAATTGTTGTTAAGACGCTCCATTATTCATTACAAAACTAATTTCGATAATTATACTTTTGGAACGAACAATGATTTAGTCGTAACATATAAATATATGTGACTTACTGTCTGTGTTACGTACAAACTGACACAGTGTGTGGCTAAACTTCGCTTGTTATAGTAAATAATTTGAATATCAAAATTTACTGAAACTATGAACAAACTTCTTTGATGTGGATGACGGTTGAAAGCCTATGTTTTCACTGTATGTGCTACCTAACACACATTTATAATTATATGTCCTATATCGTCAGTGCGTGTGTCTCTTCTGTATGCGCTTCATCTCATTTTGTACTTAAGCAGTAAAAAATTCTTATTTTGCAGTCCTAAATAACTTAATTTTCAACCAGTGAATATAAAACACGGGTTAGAGAAGAACGATTTATGTCGTGGTTCGAAGTTTTGATGTGCTGTTGCTAGGATGTATAAATCCTGCCTGAAGAGATGTTCAGTGTTAGTGTATTTATACAAAGAGGATGCAGATCTGGGCTTCTTGTGATTCAGCAGGAAGATTGTGCTAAGTAGGGGACCTAAGTTGTGATTCGTTTGTTTTCTTTTTTCTAATACATTGAAACGAAAAGCCCCCTTCACAAAAGAAGCACACAGCTACAGACGGAACAGTGCCGATTGCAGAATACGGAGGGACGTCAGACGCAGAATTCCAAACAGATATGTGGCACAAAATTTGCCTTCAGTTCCTGTCCATTGTGAGTTGCTGCGTGGCAATTGTGTGAGTTATTATAACGGGAGTTACACATTTGGTGATAATTAGTAATAAGACGTCCGCAAAGAGACGCTACGTTGAAACACATTTCTATACAACTCTTGTGTTAAAAGCGTTTGAATCAACTCATTAATTTAGGTGTGAATCCTGACCTCTGAGAATTGCCATGAATATTAAAACTTTTAGAAGAAGAAAGAGTCACTTCAATTCAACCGAGCAGGTACAATCCAGTTTTTATCTCCAATAAACATTGGTAATAAGGAATGAAACCTGCACGTATCTGAGAAGAACAAATACCAAAGTTTTGTTGTGGTAAACTCAGATTTAATGTCCAACGAATGTGCTATTTGTCGGAACCTTTGACAAATATAATGTATTCCTCGGAGATATAGCAGGGTGGGGGGAATGTATTACGAACTGTGTATACATACGCACGTAAATTATGTCTCTTCATTTTATATGTATTATTCAAATGTTCTGTAGTGGACCTGTTAATATTCATCTATAATTCACCCAACACCACAAAATATTTCGAATTATTCTACTAAAACACATTAGAACTTCTGCTGAAAGATAACGACTTGTGTTTAGTTAGTCCTGAATATGTCAGCATATGTTCAGTACTGTAATACTGTATGTTCCAAGAAAAACGTTCTTTAATTGCGAGCAGTAAGTAACGCTATTTCCATATGCGGCCTGGTTCACTACGTCAATTCCATATTCCATTATGTAACTTTTGTCTTCACATATCCCGCGTCTCCCTGCCGTAACCTGACACCCACTTCCAGCACAACTAAACTCATGTTCTCTTCTCCAGTCACAATTAGATTGCTGTGAATCGAATTGTGACACATGCCAAGTTCAATTTCACTCTGTCCTATAAATTGTATTGCATAGAAATTAATTGTCACTATCGTCATATATCGTGTTGTAAAACTACATAAATTTGGTGAATGTGTTAGGAGATATTGCTGAAACAAGGTTGGCTGTGAAAGTGGAATGTGTATGTGCGTGTATTTGTGCGTGTATTTGTACTGTTACGAATGACGTAACGTGAATCAGTACTGGAAATTGTAAACATACACTGTCTTTGGTATTTGTAAATCTGTGGCCAATAATTCTTTACGCAAGCGTCATTTCGACTTGTATCACATTTAAATAGAACCAAATTATTTATATAGGTTAAATGTATGTGTGATACCACAAAAATATATAAAATTATATTTTCGTAATGTATTCGACACCTGTGACGTGTTTCAAATCAAGCTGATTTTGGTGCTTCCGAAATTATACGAAACTGCTACAAGCAAATTCATATTTCTTCACATTTTTTACCACGGATATATCTTATATTAGTGTATATATATATATGTATACAGACACAATATTAAATAAAGTTCTCAGAAAATTTGGTTTTCAACATTCTGTCAGTATCACGTTTACTGTTGAGAGAAGATAATTAGAATTATTCTAACGTTTCTTTGTTTAGTTTCTGTTACAGCGTATGTATACATTTAAACTACTTTAAATGTGTATCAGGGAGCACATATTTTAGGTTACAATTTACATGCTTACGTATGCAGTGGATTAAAAGGTTCATTTTTTTTTTTTACTCCCTGCTGTAATCATATGAAATTTAAATAATTCTCTCGTGCTTCTTTAAAATTACATGGAATAGATGCTTTGAGTAAGAAATTAATTGAAATTTGTTTACCAGTACTAATAATAATAGTAATAACAATAATAATAATAAAATCAGTATAACATAATTAAAATTCGTAACTGAACAGAAAAGGTGATTGCAATTTATCTTGTGGTTTCTTATTCTCGGAAATATAGCATGTAAAGAGAATTTTACGTTAAAGTTTTTTTTATTTAAATCCGGGAAAAAGGAAGGAAATTGCAACGACGACTCTTGCTTCGGTCTCTTGAAGACCAGGACGTTGTGTTTTTTTGCGGAGGTGTTAAAATGCAATAAATCAGGGTTTGTGATGAATGCGAAAAGTTAAGGGGGGGGGGGGGGAAAAATATAACTGATTGCTGAGAGTGAAAAAGAAACTGCCAGAAGGAGCTAAAAATTTTGATCTGTCAGCAAAAGACAACGGAATCTGAAATATCTGCACTCCTTTCCGTTAGTTTCATCCAGATATTTTCGCACTTATTTTCTGTACGAATGAGAAAATTTTAATGAGAAAATATAAAATAGGGAAAGATAATGTGATATGAGGAAAGGAAGATGGGTGTCCTCCCTCCCCGCTTCCTGGAATATTGTTCCCATTTTCTACCCCCGCCACACCTTTCTTATTTTCTGCTCACTGGCGTTGAAAATATGACTGGATTATTCGGCTGCATTACTATAGAGCTGCGTCATATCAAATATCTGCACAGACTCTCACAGAATTCTGTTTTACGCAGACAGCTGTTGTCTGATCACGTGTGATTTGTGATATTGTCAACTTCTGTACGCCTTTCTGTGATATTGATTGAAACTTTAGATCTCCGTGACAAGAAGAAAGGATGCAACATAAGTAATGTTTTATTTGACGGACAGGAAATTATCAAATTTTGCTGTAAAAAAACAACAGACTATCTTCATTCACCGTAATGTAAAATAAAGGACTATTTAAAGGCAGGAAATCGAAATGAAATGAAAAGAATTGTACATTTTTTCTATTAAAATGTCGCATTAAATGAACAAATTGGAGTAGTATGTGGGGAATGGAATCAAATGGCGGAACCATCTTGGAATATAATACAACCCAAGCAGACGTCTGACGTATTAGTAAGATACTAAGTGATGACTATACATTAATATGAGCATTGTGTTCTATGAATTTATGTTTCTTTTAATGTTGAATGAAAAAATTTTGTCAGCATTGAGGGAACTTCATACAGTGATATAATGTATTGTGCCAATCTCCAGCGGTGCTGTTGGAGCAGGATATGTGTACTCTATATCTTTGTGATTGTGCTGTGTAATGTTGGAGACATGGCTTCTAAAAGACACGGGGCCTCAAGGAAATACAAATTACATCATCACCATCATCATCATCATCATCATCATCACCACAGCAAGCACTACCACCATTTCAATCATCCTATGTATATCGAGCATGGAAGTGATATGGAAGTTGAACCAAGCGCCAGCAGTTTCAAACAAACCTTTCAGTCTGGCGTTCAGAACTCACTGGATTTCCAGAACGTTGGTTATGAAGACTCTGAGATCTCGAACAAAGCTGATCAGGTGCTGCACAGTTGGGAAAGCGGACTGCTTGCTGAATCACGAAGCGTCAGCAAGATTAATGAAGAGAAGAATGAGTTGGGTAGCGTCCATTCCAGTGAGTATGTCGATAATTCGGCTGCATCGAATGTACCACTCGACATACTGGCTCACACACAGAGTGACAATCCCACGCTATCTTCGCAGTATTCTATTAAAAATAGCGTCTTCTATGATGATAAATATATTGACGAAACACCGAATCATATCGAACGTTTGTATCACCACACATCGGCAAAACGAAAGAATAAACAATTTTTTGCCGATGTGTCTCAAGGTATTTCTTTGGACGATGTGACCTCTGCAAGGTCTTCGCCTGAAGGTACGAGAGTTACATCTGACAGTCCTGAACACAGCAGCGGGTTTGGTTTAGACGTTCTTCGCGGAAATGTTGTGACTGCAGGCGGCATTTCCCACCACGCGAAGTATCACGATAATGACCGTATTCTCAGTGTTGACAAGAGTTCACTACCTTATCGTACACACAATCACCTCAGTGACAGTATGTACCACGAAATGCTCAATACAGACACGCGAAATCACACCGGGTCACTCCGAAATGCAGACGGTAACACAACCAACCTCCATGGGTATCCTCACGACAGAAACTCGATCCAGTATCGGCATTCCCCCATTTTCCAGCAGATAGATGGTAGGCCATTCCGATCGCTAATAGAATCCATTCCGCCGAGTGAATCTGAAGAGATAGCCCGGCATTGGCCGGTGAAGAAAGAGGCTGTAGTAGAGGGCGATCTTATTCTGGGTGGACTCATGATGGTTCATGAGCGTGAGGACATATATACGTGCGGGCCCGTCATGCCGCAAGGTGGGATTCAAGCTTTGGAGACAATGCTGTACACACTCGACGTGCTCAAGAGGGATCCTAAGATGATTCCTAACGTCAGCATCGGCGCCCACATCCTGGATGACTGCGACAAGGACACGTATGGCCTTGAGATGGCAGTCGACTTCATTAAAGGTAGGAGAAGATAGAAGGGAACTTATAATTTTAACTCTTCCGGGGCCTTTCTCGGGTCTCCATTTGACACCCAGATAATTATCTATTAATGTTTCCAAATGTGCTAACATCTCTAGGAAGTCAGTTTTGAATTTAATTTGTTGGCTTTTCAGAATTTCACAATAAGTTGACTTCAAAAGTATTATTTACTAACACAGTGTTTATTCATAAAGTAATCCCCTGTTTCATTACTGTGCTCTGTTCCACAGACATAAATTTCAATGTCAGTATGACCAAATGCAAAAGGTACATTTTTCTCTCTGCACGCCACTTTGGCGTGCAGGGGAGTAGGTGTGAAGCTCCATTCATTTGTAGTCATGGCGCTATATGGATATGTGCCTCAAATTTACGTCCAGACACGCATTATGTAGGAAGCTGAGTGGACCCCAGTGTTTTTTTTTAAAGATAAGTGGGCCTGGAAGTGTTAAATATGAAATTTGAATAATCTTTTGCTGTTCTGTAGACCAACTTCACATTGTCAGACTTTCAAATATCTCCTACTTGTGCCGTTATTTATTTCGTAACGGTTTCCAGATTCATTGCTTTTATTTTAGGCAGTTTGTACCTTGTTTATAAGCTTCCACTTATGCTGTATTGTGTAAAAGACCTGAAAATATCATTCCTTACCGGAGCGTGATACAGACCGTCACGGGAGTTGGTAAAGGTAAAGCAGTCCCATTACAGGCCTGTAGTAGCCCAGAGGGTTCCAGGAAGTTAAGGTTCTCACAGTTCATGACAAAGACACAGGATGGTTGTAGGTTGTCAGCCTTACGCACCGGCCGCCTTTACCCCCAGGAAATGCTCCTGGTACTCATTTCTGTTAGAGGCTGGGTCGACCCCAGGCCCATAGTGCGATCTGAAGAATTTTATGTCAATGAAAAATTCCAATGTTACCAGCTGGGATCGAACCAGTGACCTTCCGATTTGTAGCACAGCACATTAACCACTGTGCTACCGCGGTCCCCCCACAGGAGTTGTAAGGAGGTTCAAAACATAAGGGTATTGGTAGGACATTTCACATTCCGTTCCTCTCTCGTGAAGGGACATGGCCAGTAATATTGAAGCTGGCCAGACCAAGAGTTTTTTTTTAAACTGTGAAGTGGACTTAGCGGGCTCGGGTTAGGCATTCGTCAGAGCATTCGTGATGATTAGGGACTTGATACTTAATCGCAGTTAGGTTATGTATGTCGTTCATTGAATATAACCTTTTTTTTGAATATATCGTTACGTAATTGAATGCTTGCTAACATCGCAGATGGTTTGATCTAAGATCCAAAATATAACATTTATCGATGTTGGCGCCGTGTGTGTATGGAGGGTTGTAGATGTTACATGGACTTGGAAGTTATGAAGACATCATTAGACGAAACTCGTTATTATGCAGAGTTTATTTCTGTACATAAAATCTAGTTTGGTTTCTGAATTTAATTCAAAATGTCTAGTGTTTAATGTCGCCATATTCTGATTTTCAGAATATATGTTAAAATTTTAAAGTCTTATTTCGTACTTGAGTGCACTGCTGTAGAATAATATACAGACAGGCCTCATATGGTACAGTCGTAGCTAAATCAGTTGCAATACACATATATACAAGTAGACCCCAGTTGAAATGTAATGACACACGGTGACGCACAGGATGGAAAGTGAAGAGGAAACTGGCGAATGGAGTGAGTAGCCAGTACCCTTCACACTATCTCGCAAAATGGTGTATCCAACATTACTACCGCTGATGCGCACACCTCAGCTGCCAGTAATCGACTGAACTGACGCCCTCCGCCGATTTAAATGGACTAGTCCGTTCCGCTGAAAGGCGAACTCTGGTTTCTGCGCGTGTGCCATCACATTTCAACTGGCCTCTACTAGTGTGTGTGTTTGGAGGAGTTTTGTGTTACTGCAGTGCGCACTGGTGGAGGCTGTTTTGCCGATATTTCCTATAAATGTATTGTCTTCAATTTGGGAGCGAAGCCTGGGTGCATCCATTGGCGTGCAGATCTGACGTCTGTCTAATGGATTCATATTATACATTTCATAGATTTATATAAATTCCACTTCTGATCCTATTGCGTCATCTGGTTCATGCATACGCACATGCATATGCAGTGGCTGATCAAATGTTTTAGAAGTAGGTAAATGTTGAGTCTGTTGAATGTTGTGGTGGTTGTCAGGACGACGTCTTGAAGATAGTAATGTTATGCTGAAAACAGAAGGTATCACAGAACAGAGTAAGTCTTCAAGTTTACTGTTTTGTCAGCAGCTCGACTGAACATACACCAATTTATTGAGCCGCAATCGGTATATTTACGAGATTACGATCTGTTTGACCGAGGAATCGGGTTCGTCTCCCGGGGAAAGCATGAGATTTTGTCTTTCCAAAGCCACCCAGACAGGCTCTGTGGCCCGCTCATCCTTTTCTTCAATGTATTCTTTACCGGGGCCGTCGAGTCGTGAATTTATCCACCCATCTCGAGCAATTCTGACATTAAGATAGCGTGGAGCCATCCCTCAACTTGCCATCTCGTGATTACAGACGTTAAGTTTGCCTTTTAGGAGCTCCTGTTGGTGGGCTGGTATACAACTGAAAATCTTTATGTTCCGTTTGTGTTACTGCACGTGTTGTGACTTTACGAGGTAAAGAAGTTACCTAAATTTTGCCAGGGATTTTAAAATGTTTTAAGGGCCTCCCAGTTTCAAGAAATCAATTAAAATGCAATTAACTTGTGGAATTCTGATATTAATTGCTGCTTGCTTGAAGGAACAGACAGCGCTCTCGTGGGGAATATTTTTTTTTCAGAGTTCCTGTTTCACACTTAATCCAATTACACACTCTATTGCGTCTCTTAATTAATACGTGTTAAAGTTACGCCATCACGCCTGCTTATTCACTTTTAGTTTCTTAAAATCATCAGCTTAGTGTGGTGGGATGGGGCGCTGTTTTCATCCATCTAAAGGAATTAGTTTATACTTCCATTCATGGTGGTGTAGAAGGCAGTATCCTGTAGGGTATGTATCAAAAACATTGACGCTGATAGACACTGTACGAAGAATAGAAATTCCTTGCTATAAAGAACTCAATTTTTTTTGTCTCCAATGCCATCTGGTGCGCTTCATCAGATATTGGACGGTTTTACAGTTTTACACGGTTCTTAATATCTCTATGTGTTTGCAGTTTTCACAGCGACAAAATCTCTAACTTTTTAATATTATTTCGTACTCAAAATCTGTATGTCTGTGTGTGTGTGTGTTTGCAGTTTTCACAGCGACAAAATCTCTAACGTTTTAATATTATTTCGTACTCAAAATCTGTATGTCTCTGTGTGTGTGTGTGTGTGTGCAGTTTTCACAGCGACAAAATCTCTAACTTTTTAATATTATTTTGTACTCAAAATCTGTATGTTTGTGTGTGTGTGTGTGTGCAGTTTTCACAGCGACAAAATCTCTAACTTTTTAATATTATTTTGTACTCAAAATCTGTATGTTTGTGTGTGTGTGTGTGCAGTTTTCACAGCGACAAAATCTCTAACTTTTTAATATTATTTCGTACTCAAAATCTGTATGTCTGTGTGTGTGTGTGTGTGTATGCAGTTTTCATAGTAACAAAAATTGCAACATTTTAATATGGCCTCGTATTAATGCAGGCGTAGCTTAAAGCTACCGGTGTCATGCGGTAAATCAGTCGGTCCCATATTTAACATCATTGCCCGTACTTCATCATCCGTGCCCTAGAATAGGCCCACCATTTTTTGGCTCTATTTCTCCGCGCATTGCGCGCGTCTGCTGTTAGTATACTTCCGTACTCAGATAATTGGTTAGAATTAAAATTTAATTAGTGAAATTTGTAAAAAGAAGCACACTTCTCCGTTGTAGTGAATTATTTAAAGAACTAACAAGTAATAACTAATTTATCACGATGTAGTTGTTCAGTATTCAGCTTTGCCCTGCTTGTTCCTTTCGGGCTACAGAACTTGATTAGCTGTCGTGTGTGTGTGTGTATGCACATATTCAAAGGACTGCTCTGTAGTGTGCTTGATCCTGTTTCAACATATTACATAGTTGTGTACGGATGCATCTGGTGATATCTTATTTGATAATGTTAAATACATATAATTATTTGGCGTGCTTGGAGATCCAGTTTATCCATTCTGCGACAAAGCCAGTGGTTGTCTAGTCTGTGACTTCTGTGCAGTTTGCTGTGAAGCCCGTTCTGTTCACTGCAAGTTCCCATTTCCCACTTCCTTCTGTTTCGTCTTGGTTGAGATACAAGTGCTTGGCTCTTCTTCAGATCAACATAAAAAGCTGATATTTAAGCTCCGTTTGTCAGTTTTGTATGGATTACATACATTTTTCTGTATTTATAACGCAGTACACATTACATCGTGAGCCGGGTAGCGTATTCGGACTGGCTACGGTCTGGACTGTTCGGGGATCGAATCCCGGTGGGGGCGAGATTTTCCCCAACTGTCCATACCGGCCCTGGGGCCCACCCAGCCTACTCTACAATGCGTACCGTGTGTTTTCCGGAGGTAAAGAGCGGCCGGGGCTTGACGTTGACCCCTCACCCCCGTTTAGTGCTGTGGTCAAGAAAGAGTAGAGCTATACCTCTACTCTCTGTTTGGGCCGTACGACCTATACAGAGTCACAGTGCTTGTACAAGGGTACACTTTTTTTCTTTTACACGTTACATCGACCATTTTACGACACTACTTTCGCAAGTTCCGACATGCTAATACCGGGATATTGCCTAGGAGAGTCACGAATACATAACCATTTAACATTTCCTCACCAAATGTTGTAGTCTGTTGCCTTATTGAACTATATGGTTTGATCTGTATTGTTTATGTAGCTTGAAACCTTCGGATGAGTTCGTAATACAGAATTGCAAAAGATGAGCAAATAATGAGAACGGTCTTTTCACGTAAAACTTTTTTTTTGGGGGGGGGGGGTTTAAAGCACGTCTGCCCATTCAAGTGTGGGCATTTGCAATTCTGTTTTATGGAGTGTTTGAACACAGAGTTCACGTATTGGATAAAAGAAGAGCCTGAATTGATAACAAAGAATTTTATGTATTACACATACAGTCGAACACAACTATGTTTCACCTAGTAGTACAGTAGGTATACAAATACATGTTTCGACTCTATATGTTGGCCATCTTCAGGTTGTGATTTAACTTACAGTGCAGCTTTACAAGATGTTTGGGGTGGTACCCACGATTGAAACATCGAGATCTCGTTCCCCCCACCCAAACCCCAATACCCTCAAAGAACACCCCACACATGACAATATAATACGTAGAATGAGAGGTTGTGTTCTCCCAGACAAGAGCCCCTATGTCTTACTACCATATCTACTTGAAGCATTTGAAGCCTGCTACTGGAAATGAAACAAATAAACTGACAGTTGGCAGGCCCTCGTTAATTGATTTGTCATTACTGAAGTCACTGTCATATTCTTCTGCAGCATTTGTCACTAACAGTAATTAACATGCACTAAGAGAAAAGCTAATTGCATCTTGTATATTTCCCTACCAACACATCGATCAATAGATTGGCTGTGTGCTACAGTCATTTTTTTAATCTAACTGCTTAACTAAAAGACGCAGTTCAAATATCAAAGCAAAGAATGTACGTAGGTTATTCGGAAAGTAAGTACCGTCTGCGCATATCTCTCGCGCATCCTCGAGACTGTCACTCTGCGCATGTGCAGTGACTTCCTCATTTCGTGAAATTCGTATTATGTTTATGTTTGTTCCTGTGCGTTAAACATGTTTAAGACAATTTAAGGGGCCGCAGACTGTGAAATACGGTCTGTAATTCGTTTTTTGAACGCTAGGAATGTGCTACTAAGTGAGATTCATCACCAGATCTGTCAAGTGTATGGTGACAATGTGATGAGTGATAGCATGGTTAGGAAATGGCTTCGGATGTTCAATGAAGGACGAGAGAACATGCAAGATGAGGCGCGAAGTGGGCGTCCATCTTTGGTGAATGATGGTTTGGTGCGTAATGTCAACGAAAGAGTTCGTGACGACAGACGTTTCACAATTTCTGATCTGTCCCTGCACTTTCCTCACATTTCAAGGACTCTACTCTATGACACTGTCAGTAGTGGCTAACATCGCAGGCGGCCGCATTCTATGAGGAGAGTATACAAAAACTTGTGCCTCGCTAGGATAAGTGTCTCAATAATGGCGGCGAATATGTGGGAAAAGAGTTTGAAGAATGTAGAATCTGATAACAATAAAATTTTGTACGAAACCTTAGAGCAAAACGGTATTTACTTTCTGAATAAACTTCGTATTTGTATGTTAACTTGTGCCTTTTCAGTTATGCTTATGCTTAAAGTGATATTACACAATCGCATCTGAATTGAAACTTGGAGTAAAGCGTGCAAACAAATGGTCGCTCTGCTGTGTAGGAGGATGCATTCCACTATCGACGTTTCGGAGACTGCTGCTAATTTAGTCACAGTTTTCTCCAAAAAGTCAGTAATCATCTACAAGACTGGACGGTGTCTTTTGAAGTGCATTATTTAATAGGTCATATATGTGTATGGAGTGTTACTGAAATGACGCTAAAAGGGAAGACCGAAATACTAGGAGATAATCCTCTCTGAACGCCATTTTGTCACTTACAACCCTTACATATACCACCTCGAAATCGAACTCGGGTCCCAACGATGGACAGCCGGGAGACGTTTCGTCCCTGCATGGTGTCAAAAGTCAGATGACCACCACACGCAAAACCGTGACGCACAACACACGGACCTATTGATACTTAATATCGATTACTGTCTGTCTGGATATAGCATTTCGATAAACAAGTTCCAATTTGATAAATAGCAAA
>Ga0131853_10018323_pt1 | contig 12736 bp, 12 predicted proteins | sample TergutLab28metaG_FD_92764 | JGI IMG/M metagenome (GOLD analysis project Ga0131853, IMG submission 92764) | Labiotermes labralis P1 segment gut microbial communities from Petit-Saut dam, French Guiana - Lab288 P1 (version 2) (version 2) | ecosystem: Host-associated > Arthropoda: Insects >...
AAACATGTTTATGCCGAAAAACCCCTAGGGGCAACCCTCCAAGAAGGAATAGAAATCCGCGATGCCGCAAAAGCCAAAGGCGTGTACCTAGGCGGTGCGCCTGATACTTTCCTTGGCGCAGGTATTCAGACATGCCGTAAGCTTATTGATGATGGATATATCGGCAGACCTATTGCCGCAACAGCTTTTTTTGCATGTCGTGGTCATGAATCATGGCATCCGGATCCAGCCTTCTACTATCAATTTGGTGGAGGTCCGGTGCTTGACATGGGCCCCTATTACGTCACAGCCCTTATAAACCTTATCGGGTCGGTCAAACAGGTAAGCGGCATGGCGAAAAAATCCTTCCCAACCCGCCGCATAACCAGCGAACGTCATTATGGGGCTATTATTGATGTGGAAGCATATACCCATATAGCAGGGCAATTGGAGTTTACCAATGGCGCAATCGGCACTATGATTATGTCATTTGATGTTCATGCACACCGGTTACCAATACTGGAGATTTACGGCACAGAGGGAACCATGTCTGTACCCGACCCAAACTACTTCGAAGGCCCTGTGAAAATATTCAGACCGGAAAGTGCTGAATATCTGGAAGTCCCCTTAGCCTTCGGTTATCCGGAAAACAGCCGTGGTCTTGGTCTTGCCGATATGGCAAAAGCGATTCAAACAGGTCGCAAAGCCCGAGCCGGTGTGGATTTGACTTATCATGCTCTTGAAGTAATGACCGGTATAATAAAGAGTGCCGAAACCGGAAAATATATTGATATAGTTTCAGCACCGGACAGACCCGCGCCTATGGCAACCGGATTACTGCCTGGAATATTGGATTAAGAGGCGAAATATGACAGATGTATTAATCATTGGCGGCGGACCTGCCGGGGTATCGGCGGCACTGTACACAGCCCGTGCCGGAATGAAAACGAAAATTATCTATAAAGATGCAGGAGCACTTACGAAAGCAGAAAAAGTAGATAATTTCTACGGAAGCAGTGGAGTGATCGGCTCTGAACTAATCACAGCCGGTTTGACTCAAGCCGCCAATGTTGGTGCAGATGTCATACAGGGTGAGGTTGTTAAGGTCGAGCATGTTTTTGATGATGATTACGCAAGCTTCCATATAGATACTGCCGATGCAAGCTTCACCGCCAGGGCTTTACTACTAGCTACAGGAACAAACCGCCAGACTCCCAATATCACAGGGCTTGCCGCATTGGAAGGCAAGGGCGTGAGCTATTGTGCGGTCTGCGATGCTTTTTTTTACAAAAATAAAGATGTGGCGGTTTTGGGTCATAGCCGATACGCACTTAGTGAAGCAATGGAGCTGCTGCCCTTGGTGAAATCCGTGTCCTTGCTGACTAACGGGAAGGAGCCGGAAGCCAATTTCCCACCGGAAATCCGGGTTTACAAAGAAAAAATAGCGGAAATACAGGGAGATACAAAGCTACGTGGCGTTGTTTTGGATTCTGAAAGCGAAACCCTGCCCATGGACGGTATTTTCGTTGCCCTTGGCACTGCAGGGGCAACAGCCCTTGCCCGTAAACTTGGAGCACTGACAGAAAATAACGATGTAATAGTGGATGCTAAAATGCGTACTAATATCCCCGGCTTATGGGCAGCAGGTGACTGCACCCCTGGCATGAAGCAGATTGCCAAGGCTGTGTATGACGGTGCCATAGCAGGCAGCGATATAGTTCGAGAGATAAGGATGGTAGGTCAATGAGCAAATTAAAAAGTGCGGTTATCGGGCTTGGCGGAGTTTCCGTGGTTCATATTAATTCATTGGATGCAATAGGCGTACCCATAACCGCCCTTTGTGATATTGATCCAAGCCGGTTAAAAAGCCATGACCGCGGATGTTCCATGTTTACTGATTGTAAGACCATGCTTTCAAATGGTGGTTTTGATGTACTGCATATATGCCTGCCACACTATTTACATGCCCCGGTTTCCATTGCGGCACTTAAACAGGGCATCCATGTAGTTTGCGAAAAACCGATGGCAACCACAGTTGAAGATGCTAACGCCATGATAGCCGCCGCCGGTGAATCAAGTGCATACTTGGAAATAATTTTTCAAAACCGATTCAACCCCGGCACTCAGGCAATCAAGACAGCACTTGCATCCGGCGAGCTTGGTCGGGTACAAGGCGGCTGGCTTCATGTGACATGGCATAGAACTAATGATTATTATACCGCTGCCGACTGGCGAGGCCGCTTGGAAACCAGCGGCGGCGGATTACTTATTAACCAAGCCATACACAGCTTTGATTTGATGAATTATCTTGTATCCGATTCACTCGGAAACCCAACAGCTGTCGTAGGAAATATAGCAAACCGGACGCTCCCATCTGTTGAAATCGAGGATGTTGCGGATGGAATAATATCCTATGAGGATACCAAGTTTTCATTTTACGCAAATCTTTATCATCCCTACGACGCTCCTGTGAAGCTGCAAATTATATGCGAAAAAGGCAGAGCATCGCTTGTTGGCGATGTTGCCACCATTGAATACAGCGATGGACGAACAGAAACTTTCCGCGAAAATGAAAGCACGCACAAGCTCTTCGGCAAGGATTACTGGGGCTATTCCCATATCAGGCAGATAAAATCCTTCTATGACTATCTTTCAGGGGAAGCAACACAGCGAGTATCCGGCGAGGAAAGCATACGCACGCAACGGATAATAAACGGAATATACAAATCGGCTAAGCTTGGTAAACCAGTAGAAGTCTAAAGGGGTGGATGTAAATGAACCCAAAGGAATTCAACGATTCCGTTAAGCGAGGCGATTTTAAAAGGGTTTATCTGTTTTACGGCGAAGAGCGGTATCTGGTGCGGCATTATGCAGAAATGCTGGTTAATGCCATCGGTGAAGCCGATAACTTTGATGCAAGCGCATCTGCCGAGAGTATTATAATGGCGGCGGATACCCTACCCTTTTTTACCGAGCAACGGCTTGTTAAAGTGCAATTTTCCAAGCTCTTCGTTTCAGGGCGAAAAGCCGACTCCGAGGCAATGGCGGCATATTTATCACAGATACCGGACAGCACTGTATTGGTATTTATGGAAGCCGAGGCTGACCGCAGGGGGCGGCTTTTTAAGCGAGCAGTAGAAATGGGTGGAGTGGTAGAATGCGAAACTCCTTCCCCTCAAGCTCTGACTACATGGCTGTCACGACAGTTTAGGCAGCACGGCAAAAACATAGACTCTGCCGCCGCAAATCTACTACTCCGTTACTGTGCTCACAATATGACAACGCTTGCCCAGGAAACCGAAAAACTTGCCGCATATGTAGGTCAAAACCCAAACATCACAACCCATGATATAAAAACCATCTGCTCCCCTACCCTACAGTCAAGAGTTTTTGATCTTATTGGGGCAATAGGCAATGCCCAGACAGGGCAAGCCATTAATATGTATCGCAACATGCTATTAATGAAGGAACAGCCTCTGATGATTTTGGCGATGATAATCCGCCAGTTTCGTATTATCCTTCAGGTAAAAGCCGCCGAAGCAAAAGGAATGCCAAAACCGCAAATGGCAAAAGCCCTGGGATTACGAAGTTTCATAGTAGATGAAGCTCTAAGCCAGGGTCGGCGTTTTGGGATTAATCAAATAATGAATGCAATGGAGGACTGCCAGGACACAGATTACAAAATCAAAACAGGGCTAATAACTGCCGATGTTGGAGTGGAGATGCTAATTTTACAATATGGAGTGAATTAAGCTTCATCGTCACTTTCTAATGTATGATATACTCCAAACTTCCTCTGTTCATGATATATAACAATACGATCTAAAATATCCTTTAACACTGCAACTATTGGGATAATCACCATCATACCAAGGATTCCCCCAATTGCTCCGCCAATACTAATACTTATGATTACAAGAAGCGGGCTCATAGAAAACGCGTCGCTCATGAGTTTTGGCTGGATTATATTTACTTCAATCTGCTGGATAACAAGCAACACACCCAAGGATATAAGCCCCATAGTCCATCCCTGAGTAATTGTAACCACAAGCACAGATACGATTACCGCAAAAATAGAACCAAAATAGGGTATGTAATTGGCTATCCATATTAGTATCCCAAGAACCAAGGCATGAGGCGACCTCATTATAAGCAGCGCAGTCGAAGACATTGCTCCAAGTATTACCCCGCCAATAGTTTGGGTATGAATATATCGTCGCAAGTTTGTGTTAAGCCCTCCAAATATTTCAAAAACCATTTCGCGAAATTTCACCGTTGTAAATATTCTGAGTAGTCTATTAATATAAAGCTTGCTACGTTCCTTTTCGATCATAATATAAATTGAAGCAATAAATGCAATTGCAGCCCTGAACACTGCATTGGCAGCATTCATTATTGCTTCAATAGGTGCTATCAAGGTTTCAAATGTTAAATCACTAAAAAAAGTGCCAGCAAGAGCAAATATATCCTCAGAGCTTACATCCAACTCAAAAAACCCCAAATTATTTATACTATTAATAAGCTGCTCCAAATATATGGGAACCGCATCGCTTAAAAAAATGATACTGTTTCTAACCGGCGGTATGACCAAATTAAGTGCAAGGAAGACCAAAAAAAGTAGAATTAATATTACGATAATAAGGCTTATAATTCGTCTTCGTTTGACGATGACATTTATATTTGTTTTTACCAGCAAGCGCTGGATACTGCCGCAGGGCATATTTATTACATAAGCAAGCAGGAAACCGTAAAAAAACGGGGATATAACCCTCCATACCCAGCCAAAAAAATTGGCAAAGGCTCGCATTTCACCAGAAATCCTATATGCGGCAATAATAAGAAGAGCTAATATAAAATATGGCATTAATGACTTAAGCTTCGCCATAAGCGGTGATTGTTGCATGAATACCCCCCTGTGTGAATTTTTCTATATATAATATCGCATAAATAAGATGAAAAGCCAACAGATACACAAAAACCCCCTACGACTTTTTGGTCGCAGGGGGTTTTTGTTCAAAAAACTAATATTTACAGTTTCACAAGATGAATATCCTTATACTCCATATATGCAGCGGCTGTTACAACCAGCCAAATGATGAAGAATAGTATAAGCCCAACGCCTGCTCTTGCAGAAATACCCAAAAATGCAAGCTCTCCTCCTGCACTGGTATGAAGCAGAGTTGACAACGCCAAATATGCACCAATGCCAGACAAAACCAGAATCATAAGCTTAGGATTAGGCAGCTTCGCCATTCCTAAAGTCGTAACCACGGATATACAAGCCACAACCAAAAGCGGAAGCAGCAAGTCAAGGAAGGATCCAAACCCTGGACCTCCCCCTCCTTCATTGCTAAACACCAGGGCAAACCCAGATGTATGTTCACTAAAACCTAATGCAGATACAGTTGCGAATGGTAAGAACATGCAGATAAGTAATAACAGGCATCCTCCAAGTATTGCCAACTGATTAACACTAAACTTAGAAGCAACTGTTTTAACAAAATCCGCACCGCCAGAACCTTGTGCTTGTGTAGGAGAAGCTGGTACATACCCGCAGGCACAGGCAAGGTGTACCTCCTCAGGGTGTCTTTGCGTGCCACATCCCGGACAGAACATAATAAATTTCCCCTTTCTTGATTTATTTTGCAAATTATAGCATTTTTTAGAGGGTATTACAATATATAAGCTAGAGCTTGCTAATCATATCCATGAGAACTTGCTTTTGATTTGGTCTAAACCCTTCGACTTGTGATACCACTTTCCCATCCTTTACAAGCACAACAAGGGGTATGCTCATAACCCCAAACTGCTCCGCCAGCTCTGGTGCCGTGGTTACATCAACCTTTCCTACCTTGACCGCATCTTGCTCACTTGCGATTTCATCAATAATAGGAGCAATCATCCTACACGGACCGCACCAAGCTGCCCAAAAGTCAATTAGTACAGGCTTTGATGAGACCAGTACTTCCGTTTCGAAATTCTCGTTGGTAATATTTATTACTTGCATATGCATCCTCCTTTGTTATTTAGGGATTACCTCTTTATTCACTTTATCACAAAATTATATTTTTATGCAGTATTTCACTGACAATATTTTTTGCTTGCAGTCTTCCACTGCACTGGCTATAATATCGCAAAGAGCCTGGGATGCTCGATAACCTATTATTTTGAACCTACAGACGCAAAACGGGAGTCCAAGACTTTTAGTTTACGCCGTGCCGCGAAATTGACGGAAGGCGGACGCTAAGATGCCGACACCCACCTAGCCATTGGCTAGGTGTCAAAATATAGGACCGACATTCTGGGTTTGTTTTTTGCCCATAAGCATAATACAGTGAGTAGCCTCCGGCAAGAGAGGCATAATAGTCGCAACTGTACCTGTACGAAAGGGATATAATATGCACGAAACGGATGCTAACCTACTGGCAGCCGCAAAATTAGAAAGGATCGAGGGTGGTAGCGATGCCTTTGAGCAAATTCTTTTGCGGTACGAAAAACTCATACATCATATAGCCCGTAGATACCTACAAAACTCAGAAGACGCTCTAGATGCTAGCCAAGATGCGATAATACGCATTTATAAGGGGCTTGCCAATGTGGTTATAAACGAAGACGGCAGCCTCAAAGCTTGGATATGTACGGTTACAGCCAATACCTGCCTTGATATAGTAAGAAAAAAACGGATAGTAACCGACGAGCTGACAGATGATATAATTTCTGTCTCGCCGACTTTGCCCTCAGCAGAGGAGAGCGCCATTGCCAATGAGCGGGCAAGGGAAATCCTAGAGGGCATATCCAAGCTACCTGATGACCACCGCATGGTACTTATTCTAAGAGATATGCAAGGGCTATCCTATGACGAACTTGCAGAATCGCTTAATTTGACATTAGGAACAGTAAAATCAAGGTTAAGCCGCGCACGAACTGCGCTTAAAAAAATATTGGAACGATAAAACCCCGTCTTTTACAAGTCGGGGTTTTTGTTTACGCTACACTAGCTGTATAAAATTATCTCCCACCCTTATCATAAGGCTGCCCAACCGCTTTTGGTGCCATAGTATTCTTTGACGTAAATGCAAGGACAATCAGCGTTGCAATAAATGGAAACATCCTATAAAAATGCGCAGGGATTCCTAAATTGAGCAGGAACGGAATAGCAGAATAGCTATGAGAAATTGTCTGCATAAACCCGAAGAAAAACGCCGCGAAAAGAATCCGTACCGGCTTCCATGCACCGAAAATCAGTACCGCAAGGGCAAGGAACCCATAACCGGACACAGAACCGGTAAACACTGGCGTTACAGGCACAACCCAAATCAGCCCACCAATCCCTGCGAGTGCGCCGGAGATTAGCACACCCCAATAGCGCATCTTGGTTACGCTTACGCCTACAGAGTCAGCAGCCTGCGGATGCTCACCGCAAGCCCGTAGACGTAGACCGAATTTCGTTTTATATATTACAAAGGCTGAAACCGCTAGGATTGCAAAACCTAGATAGGTTGTGAAAAAAGTATTTTGAAAAAACAGCGGCCCAAGAACCGGAATGCGACCCAAGATGGGTATACTCTCAATTCTGAATTGGTTGATAAAATGTACGTTTTGCGTACCTGTCACAAGCCGCGCCACATATACCGCAAAAGCCGGAGCAAACATGTTTATTGCCACACCACTTATTATTTGATTGGCTTTCAGGTTAATGGAAGCATATGCGTGTAGGAATGACACCAAAATACCGGTGCCCATTGCCACCAGTAGCCCCAATATTAAAATAGGCTGACCGGGTATCCTGTCTTGCATAAACGAAATAAATATTACCCCTGTAAAGGCTCCCATTATCATCTTGCCCTCAAGTGCGATATTTACAACGCCTGATTTTTCTGAAAACAGCCCCCCCAATGCCACAATCATAAGAGGAATAAGGAATACCATGGTCTGCTGAAACAAGAAATAAATCATACTAACGGTCATGATGACTGTCCTCCTTCACTGCTTGGCACAGCTTCTGTTTTCCCAAACTTGCCAACCAAACCTCCGATTGCAGTTTTCACTAAGAATACAAATGCACAGAAGTAGATTACAACGGAAATTACCATTTCAACAAACTGAATCGAAAACCCATGCATTTGCATCTGCACGCCGCCTAGGAACAGATACGCGACCAAAATACCTGAGAAAATGATACCGATCGGATGGTTAAGCCCAAGGAACGCAACAGATATACCTGTAAACCCTTCCATGGAAAGAGTGTCTACTATACTCATTGACAAACCGGTTACATTGAGATAATTAAGTGCGCCGCCGATACCAGCAAGACCGCCGGAAATCATCATGGATAGCACGATGTTTTTATTTTCGCTGATTCCAGCGTATTTTGCTGCATCTTTATTAAAGCCACAGGCCTTCAGCTCGTAACCGAAGGTAGTTTTTTCTAAGATTATATATACCAAAATTGCTAAAAGAATTGCGATGACTATCCCTGCATTGACATGTGAAACCCTGAAGCCTGCTCCAAGTGGTTCTCTAAAAATACGGTCTAACCCCATTGCCGGCAGTGCAGAAGACTCAGGTATCCGGGTACTGGTACCGCGCCCCTGATCGAATAGGTAGTTAATTATCATGAAGTTGACAAAAAACATCCCAATATAGTTTGTCATGATACTGGAAATTACTTCATGTACATTACAAAACGCTTTGAGTAAGCCCGGGATTGCACCCCACGCTGCCCCCGCAAGTGCGGCAGCTGTAATCGCTACGATTACACGAATAGGCGCGGGAAGTGCAGTAAGCTCCACCCCAATAAGAATGGCGACAAATCCACCAAACGCAAACTGCCCGCTTGCACCGATATTAAACAAACCGGTCTTGAACGCAAAGGCAACAGAGAGCCCGGTCATAATAATAGGAGTCGCGGAAAGCAGCACATTTCCAAAGTTGCGCATTGAGCTGCCGCCAAAGGTAAGCAATGTCCTAAAAGCAGGAATGGCATCCGAGGCACTACTGACTAGTAGAATAATAAAACCAATTATAAGCCCTGCGATTATTACCAATACAGATGATAAAAGATTCATTATACCGCTGCGTTTCATTGTACGACCACCTCATTCCTCTTCGCACCGGACATATAAAGCCCTAACTCCTGAAATGTGACTTCCTTGGGGTCTAAGTCAGCAACAATTTCGCCTTCGTACATAACCAGTATCCTGTCAGATACGTTCATGACTTCTTCAAGCTCAAGTGAAATAAGCAGCACCGCCTTGCCGGAATCCCGTTGAGCCAACAACTGCTGATGGATGTATTCGATTGCACCGACATCAAGCCCTCTGGTTGGCTGCACCGCTATCAAAAGACGCGGGTCGCGGTCAATTTCCCTTGCCAGGATTATCTTTTGCTGATTACCTCCCGACATAGAACGGGCCGGTGTTTCCGCACCCTGCCCTGAACGGATATCAAATCGGTCAATGAGCTTCCTCGCGTAGTCGAGAATGGTCTGACCTCGCAAAAATCCCTTATTCTGAAAATCCTTGGTATAGTAGGTCTGCAAAATAGTGTTATATGCTAGATTATAATCCAAAACCAGCCCATGCTTATGCCTATCCTCAGGGATATGAGCGATACCGGCTTCGGTTCGTTTTCTTATTTTTGCGTCGGTAATGTTCTTGCCTTCCATTAGTATTTCACCGGAGTCTACACCTTCAATGCCGGTGAGTGCATATACCAGGTCTGTTTGCCCGTTGCCCTCAATTCCCGCAATGCATAGTATTTCCCCGGCTTTTACGTCAAAGGAGATATTTTTAAGTTTGTCCTTGCCTGACTCGTCAGTCTTACCTTTTTGGTTAAGATTTCGCACTTTGAGTATGGTCTCCCCTACCCTAGCCTCTTCCTTGTCAAGGCTTAAAACAACCTTGCGCCCCACCATCATTTCAGATAGCTCTTCTTTGGTGGTTTCAGCTACATCCACGGTTCCGATCATCTTTCCCTTACGCAGAACTGAACAGCGGTCAGCAACCTGCATGATTTCGTCTAGTTTATGTGTTATAAATAAAATTGATTTTCCTTCGGCAGCCATGTCCTTCATGGTTTTCATTAAGGCTTCGATTTCTTGGGGGGTGAGCACGGCGGTTGGCTCGTCAAAAATAAGGATTTCGTTATCACGGTATAGCATTTTAAGGATTTCCACCCTCTGCTGCATACCAACGCTTATATGCCGGACTTCCTTGTCGATATCAATATCAAAGCCGTATTTTTGGGAAAGGGCTAAGACCTTCTCCCTGGCTTCTTTCATTTGCAAAACGCCGCTCTTGGTGGTTTCCACCCCAAGCACAATGTTTTCCAGCACAGTAAAATTATGCACCAGCTTAAAATGCTGATGCACCATGCCTATACCCAGCAGGTTTGCGTCCCCTGGACCGGTTATATTTACCGGCTCGTCATTTTTATAAATGCTTCCCTTTTCCTGCTTATATAAACCAAAAAGCACGCTCATTAGCGTGGATTTACCTGCTCCATTTTCACCTAGCAGTGCATGGATTTCATTTCGTTTTAACTGCAAAGTAATGTCATCATTTGCGATAATCCCAGGGAACTCCTTGGTAATGTTGCGCATTTCTATGATGTACATGTTTTCGCCTCTTTCGTATGATATGTAAAGCAGTTACTGGACATAAATAACAATAAGGGGCTGTCGCTAGACAGCCCCTTATTAAAATTTATTACATATCGTTAACGGTTACCAATTCCAATCCAGGAAGAATATCTCCCATTTCAAGAGAGCTGTTAACAGCTACAGCACCGCTTGCAAGTTGGTTGAATATAGCATCATATTGAGCTTGGGTAAATGTTCCAAAGCGGGAAGTATCCATTGGAAGACCTATACCATTAACTGCTGCATTGAACATAAGCACATCGCCGCCGCGGAATTGACCGTTTAGGAAGTCAGTAAGCATATCATAAACAGAAACGTCAAGAGCCTTCATTGCAGAGGTGATAACAGTATCAGACAAAGTAGATTGGTCTACGTCTACACCAATTACGAGTGCGTCTGCACCTTCTGCACCGGCTTTAACTGATCCACCTGCGCCACCGGCTGCTGCGAAGATAACTTCTGTACCACCTGCAAACCAAGCTGCTGCTGTGGTTGTGTGGGCTGGATCTGGTGCAAAGCCACCAAGATACATATAATTTACGCTTACTTCACCTGATTCAAGTCCAAGTGAATTGGCTGCATGTTCTGCACCTTGTAGGAAGCCATGACCGAAACGAACTACCGCAGGAACTGCGATACCGCCCATAAAGCCTAAGCTAGTGTGACCTTCCATAACTGCTGCATAACCGGCAAGGAAACCTGCTTCATGCTCAGCATAATGGATTGCGGCAACATTGCTTTCAACTCTGGCTACGCCATCGTTTCTTGGGGAAGCGTCAAGCAGTACGAATTTTACATCTGGGAACAAGTCTTGAGCTTCGTATAAGGAAGACTCGAAGTGGAAACCTGGCAGAATAAGAATGTTAAATCCGCTTTCGATTACTGAGTTTATTAAGTCGATACGTGCAACATCACTGGCTTCGTGAGGTTGGAAGAAGTCAGCGTTGCCTGCCGGTAGACCATGGGTTGCAAGGAATGCTTGGATGCCTACCCATGCGCCTGCGTTGAAGGAAAAGTCATCTAGTATTGAGTCTGGTGAGTGAGCTACAAGTGCAATTCTTACCCAGTCAGCGTTAACAACATCATCTGGTACGTATTCATCTTCGTCATCTTCATCGTTTACATCATCTTCTTCGTTTACATCTTCTACTTCATCAACGGGTTCTGGGGTTGCATCATCTTCAACAACTGCTGCTGGTTCATCATCGTTGCGGCAAGCGGTTACAAAAGCAAGTGCCAGTACCAACAACGCGATTGGTAAAATCAATTTCAAAACCTTCTTCATTACAAATTCCTCCCTTTAAATACATGTAATATTTGGGGCGCGATTGTCGCACCTTGTACAAACTCTAGTTAAACGTCTCTTCAAGCTTCCCCGAAAACCGCTCAGCCGTTTTGCTTTGCAAAACCAGCCTTTCGAACTGCCGGGCTTCTTTCCGGTGCCTGCAAAAGCGTTCGCCGTTTCCACTTCGCTTTCAAAGTGTTTAATTTGGAGTTTGTACCATGTAACAAGATTGTAACGTTGGAGAAAAATCTTGTCAACTTGACAATAAAAAAACCACCCCGTGCAAAGCATCGGAGTGGCTTCTTAAATATATAGTAGCTATTTACCAGCCATTTGGCGTTCCTGTGCTTCGATCATCTTCTTGACCATGTAGCCCCCTACGGAACCGTTTTGGTAAGATGTCAAGTCACCGTTGTATCCCTGTTTAAGCGGTACGCCTATCTCGTTTGCCACTTCATATTTGAACTGGTCGAGAGCTGCTTTCGCTTCAGGAACTGCTTTTCTATTCCTAGACACAACTATTCACTCCCCTCATTTATCCGAATCATCATTGGTATGAAAATTCGTATTCCATAACAGCTAAACCGTAGCTGCTATGTGAATAGTATAAGCCGAGAAATGAATTGTATGCTGGTAATTGTCGTTTGTTTAGTCAATAAATTGAATTATACGCGTCCCAGATATTCGCCTGTGCGGGTGTCGATTTTAATAACATCGCCTTCATTTACGAAAAGAGGCACTTTGACAGAGGCACCTGTTTCAACTGTTGCTGGCTTGGTTGCACCTTGGGCTGTGTCGCCTTTAAAGCCTGGTTCAGTTTCGGTAATAGC
>Ga0131853_10018324_pt1 | contig 12736 bp, 12 predicted proteins | sample TergutLab28metaG_FD_92764 | JGI IMG/M metagenome (GOLD analysis project Ga0131853, IMG submission 92764) | Labiotermes labralis P1 segment gut microbial communities from Petit-Saut dam, French Guiana - Lab288 P1 (version 2) (version 2) | ecosystem: Host-associated > Arthropoda: Insects >...
ATAAACCCGGCTGATGCCGAAGAGCGCGGCATTAAACACGATGATTTGATTTGGGTCTTCTCCCGCCGTGGCAAGGTCATCACGAGAGCCATGATTGACGGACGTGTCAATAAAGGCACCATCTACATGACCTACCAGTGGTGGGTGGGCAAGTGCAACGAGCTCACTATCCACGCCGTTGACCCCAAGGCAAACACGCCCGAAGACAAGTACTCGGCCTGTAATATCCAGATCATTGACGACCAAATCTGGGCAGAGCAGTACGCCCAGGAGGCGTATATGAAAATCAAAGACAGACTCACCGAAGAGGCCGCCCGCCAGCACGGCGAGGTAAAAGAAATCGAGCTGCCCGCAGAGGCCGCTCTCGCCGAGAGCACTGCACAACACGGAGACTCAATATGAATCGATATATCTCTATTGAGCCAAGCAGATGCATAGCGTGTGGCACGTGCCAGGCCGCCTGCATCGACGGACATAAACGAGCAGGCTTGCAGGCAGAGCCCCGTCTCAGTATGTTTGAGACGCGGGAGGTAGTTGCCTGCATCACCTGTCACCATTGCGCCGGTGCGCCCTGCCTCAAGGTCTGCCCCATTGACTGCATCGCCACCAGCGAAGACGGGTGCGTGAGCGTTGACGAAAAGCGCTGCATTGGCTGTAAGCTCTGCACCATCGCCTGCCCCTATGGAGCCATACATATCGGCGGCACCCCCACAACCGGCATAGAGGGCATCGGCTATTACACGCCTACCTTCCCTGCTGCCACCTCCCCAATTCTCCAGTGGGAGATTGGGGTTTACACCTGTGCGGTTAAATGCGACCTCTGCTCCTATGACCCCGGCGGAAAGCCCCGCTGCGTCACCTATTGCGTGACCGATGCGCTCCGCCTGGTTGAACCGGATAAAATTGAAGAAGAAAAACCTGCCCGCCAAAACAAGGCGGCAAAGGAGAGTAAGGCCCTCTCTGATTATCTTGACTCAAGAGAGGAGGAGTGACCATGCTGCTCTTTGGAATCTCAATTGCTCTCTCGGTGATAGGTGCTGCGGCTTCGATTCTCCTCAAGCGCGCAGAGAGCGCCTCCCGGCTGGTTGGCTCCCTGTTTGGTGTTGCCGCGGCTGCGTGCGCCCTGGCTGCCGGTTGCCTGGGCATGTTCACGCCTATCGAGCCCATCAGTGTGGCCACGCCTTTCTTCTTTGCCACCTTTACGCTGCTCATTAACCCCCTGAGTGGCCTTTTGCTGGTGGTGATAAACCTGCTGGGAGTGGTTGCCTGGATCTATGGCATTGAATACCTCAAGGAGTATACCGGCAAGGGAATAGGCTCTCTCGGCATGTTCATGCATATCTTCATGGCTGCCATGTGTTTGGTACTGGTCAGTGACAACGTATTCTGGTTTTTGGTGTTTTTTGAGATCATGGCTATTTCGTCGTATTTCCTGGTCATCGTGCAGCAGGATGAAAAGTCGGTCAAGGCGGGCTTTCTCTATCTGGTGATGGCCCATGTGGGTTATATCATGATTATGATTGCCTTCTTTGTTATGTCCTCGCAAACCGGTAGCTTTGATTTCTCGAGCTTTAGAGTAGCCGAGTTTAGCCCGGCTATTGCCTCTGTGGTTTTTGTTTTGTGTTTCCTCGGCTTTGGCTGCAAGGCCGGCATGGTTCCCTTTCATTCGTGGTTGCCGTTGGCTCACCCGGCTGCTCCGTCACACATCTCTGCCCTCATGTCGGGCGGCATGATCAAGATAGGTATCTTTGGCATCGTCAAGGTGACCTTTGATCTGCTCGCTGCGAGCGGCGTGGAGCTCTGGTGGGGGCTGCTCGTGGTGGTCATCGGCGCGGTGTCTTGTGTCTTAGGCATAGCCTATGCCATCGCTGAGCGCGACATCAAACGCCTGCTGGCCTACTGCTCGGTTGAGAATATCGGCATTATACTGCTGGGAGTGGGCACGGCACTGATAGGCGTTGCCCTTGAGATACCGGCCATAGCCGGCTTAGGGCTCTTGGCTGCGCTCTTCCACCTGCTCAATCACGCGCTCTACAAGGGCATGCTCTTCTTTGGCGCAGGCTCAGTCATCTATCGCACCCACACGCGCGACATGAGCAAGCTGGGGGGCCTGGTGCGCGCCATGCCTGTCACCGCGCTCTGCTTTTTCTTGGGAGCGCTGGCTATCTCTGCCATCCCGCCGCTCAATGGATTTGTGAGTGAGTGGTTCACCTATCAATCCATGCTGAGCGCCGCCTTGGCCGGCGGCCCACTCGTCAGGATAGTTTTTGCCTTTGCCGTGGTATCGCTGGCTTTGACCGGAGCGCTCACGGTGGTCTGCTTTGTTAAGGCCTTTGGCATCAGCTTCTTGGGAGCAGCGCGCTCCGAGAAGGCCCACAAGGCTACCGAGGTTCCCTTTGTGATGAAGCTCTGCGTGATTCTCCTCACTGCCTGCTGTATCTGCCTCGGCATTGGAGCGCCCTGGGTGGTTGGTTTCTTTGTGACCATCTCGTCTTCGGTGCTGCTACTGCCGGGCCCGGAGGTAGCCGCGGGCATCACTCTGGTCAATCCAGACCTTGGCTCTGCCATCTCAACACCTCTGGTTGCCGTACTACTGATAGCGCTTATCACCCTGCCTCTTATCATTAGGGCAGTCTTCAAGAGCTCGCAAAGACAAAAGCCCGATGCAAGCAAAGAGCCCTGGCAATGCGGTTACCAGCCCACTGATGACATGGCCATGCGAGCCGCAAGCTTTGGCGCACCCGTGCAGGTGTTCTTAAAGCCGCTCTACACCATAAGAGCAGCTCTCGCTGCGCAGGCGGCAACCGTAAGCCAGCTCTTCCAAAAAACGGTCAGTGGTGCCGATAAGGCACAAGGCCTTGGAGACAGGTACCTCGTAGACACCGTTGCCCAAGGGGTGACCTGGCTCAGTAAGAAGATGCAGGGAATTGAGGGAGGCAACTTCAGGATTTATGTCCTCTACATCGTTGTTGCTCTCGTTGCCCTGCTCTGCATAGCGATAATAGCGGGAGGAGGTGCCCTATGATATTGATTATCCTCGCCTGCCTGCAAGCAATACTCCTGGTAGCAGCGGCACCACTGGTTTCGGGTTCTGCCCGCTGGATGCGTGCCAAGTTCCAAACGCGTAAGGGCCCGCCCATCCTCCAGGATTATTACGACATTTCCAAGCTCTTTAAGCGTCAAGACCTGCATACCAAGGACTCCAGCTTTGTGCACCGCCTCATGCCTCCCCTCTTTATCGGTGTGATGATGCTCATCTTCATGGGTATTCCAGTGGTCACCAGGTTCTCCCCCATACCTCTCCTGGGGGATGTCATCCTCATCATCTACCTCATGGTGTTGCCGCGCCTGTTCTTTGCGCTCTCGGCCATAGACACCGGCTCGTCGTATGCCGGCGTGGGAGGCATCAGAGAGCTGCTGATTGGCGTGTTGGTTGAGCCGGCCATGCTGCTTGCGCTCTTTGTGACCATACTTGCCACCGGCACCACCAATGTGGGTGAAATGGGCATGATGGTAGGCTCCTTTGCTGCGGTGAACCCCGTGGCCGTAGCGCTTGCTGGAGTGGCCTTTGCCTGCGCCTGTTACATGGAGCTCGGCAAGCTACCCTATGACCTCGCCGAGGCAGAACAAGAGCTGCAAGAAGGACCGCTCTCCGAGTACTCGGGCCCCTCGCTCGCGTACTGTAAAATAGCGCTCTACATGAAGCAAATCGTTGTAGTGAGCCTGCTGGTGGCAATCTTCATCCCCTTTGGCAGTGCCACCGAGTTGACCGTGCCGGCAATGGCTCTCGGCCTGGTTTTGTACCTCGCCAAGGTGGTAGTTATATTCTTTATCTGCACAATCTTTGAGAACGTTGTAGCGCGGGTTCGCTTTAAGCTGTTTGGGCATCAAACCTGGACGGTGGTTGGCATAGCGGCCCTTGCCCTGGTGTTCTTTGTCTTGGGAATATAAGGGGGAGGATTGATGCTACTAGGAATCAACATCAGTATCTTTGCCCTGGCTTCCATTGCGGTGCCCTTTGTTGCGGCGCTACTCATTTTGATCTGTCGCCAGCCTGCAGCCAGAGGTATCTCCATTGCGGCGGGCTTTGTCTCCTTGCTCTGCACCATCTTGGTGTGGGGCGGCCTGGGGTCCATTGAAGGCGAACACCTTGCTGTCTCGATGTTTAACATGGGTAATACCGAGGTATTCGGCCTTTTGTTTGACAAGATGAGCGTGATGCTCGGCACCTGCTTTGTGGGGGTAGGCATCATCATCACTATCTACTCGGTGGGTTATCTCTCCAGCAAAAACCGCGAGCACGCCGATGCGCCACGCAGGCGCTTTTATGTGTTTTTCACCTTGTTCATCGGTGCCATGGCCGGGTTGGTCTACAGCTCAACCCTCATAGGACAGCTGATATTCTTCGAGATTACCGGTGCCTGTTCTTGGGCACTCATCCGCTACTACGGCTCAAAGACCGCAGAACGCGCCGCACTCAAGGCACTGATACTCACGCACATCGGCTCACTGGGACTCTTTATAGCAGTAGGTATACTCTTTTTGCAGACGGGCTCCTTTACGGTGGATGCCATCGCCTCGCTTGATAATTACTGGAAGACGATGCTGCTGCTCTGCATCCTCTTTGCCGCATGGGCAAAGTCTGCCCAGCTGCCTTTCTACATGTGGCTGCCTTCTGCGATGGAAGCACCTACGCCGGTTTCTGCCTACCTGCATGGGGCCTCTATGGTCAAGGTGGGCGTGGCCATCTTTGCTCGCGTGCTGGTAGAGGCAGGCACCATACCTGAGATAGTGGGTTGGGTTGCAGCCATCGGTGCCATTGCCACCATGCTCTTTGGCTTTTTCATGTACCTGCCACAAAGCGACATGAAGCGCCTGCTCGCTTTTTCCACCATCTCACAGCTCTCGTATATGTTCCTCGGCTTTGCCTTCTTCATCTTTGGGAGCCAGCTGGCCTTTGACGGCAGCCTCATGCATATCTTCAACCATGCCTTTGCCAAGACGCTCTTCTTCTTGGTTGCGGGGGCATTCAGCTTTACCATGGGCACCCGCATGCTCCCCAAGATCAAGGGCGTGATAAAAAAGCAGCCGTTGCTTGCCGTGGGCTTTGCGGTGGGGGCACTGGCTATAGCCGGCGCGCCGCCTCTCAATGGCTTTTTCAGCAAGTTTGCCATCTTCTCGGGCAGCTTTATGGCAGCAGAAGGCAACTGGATTCTCATGGCGATAGTCATCATAGGACTCATCGAGACCGTTGCCTGCTTTGCCTGGTTCATCATGTGGATAGGCAAGGTGCTGCCCGGAGAACCCTCGGAAGCTGTGGCTGAATCCGCGCCGCTGCCCAAATCCATGGCATTTTCTCTGGTCTTGCTCATTGTGTTGGTGTTCATCTCTAGTTTTATCGCAGCTGCGTGGCTGGGCTAGGAGGCCTCTGTGGATGGATTTATGATAGTCAATATCCTGGGCGGTCTCCTCATACTGACCTCGCTTTTGGTCATCTTGATTAAGAACCCCAAGAATGCCGCCTATATGTATGGAGGCCAGGCGCTCGTGCTCGTTGCCATACTGGCTACCCTGGGTTTTGTGACGGGCTCAAGCGAGCTCTATACCTGGTCGGTAACGGCGTTTTTCACCAAGGTCATCATTGTGCCGGCGATAATCCTCTTTGCGCTCAATAAGATGCAGGCAAAGCCGGATGATCTGGCACCACGCTTTGCCCTGGTCACCACCGTATTGCTGGTGGTGGGAGAGGTCATACTCTGTTATCTGGCCGTGAGCGGCATTGAGCTGCCCACGGTAGCCGAGCTCAAGCCCGCGCTTGCCATATCCCTTGCGCATTTTTTCATTGGGCTCACCTGCATTATTTCGCAACGCAATATCGTCAAGCAGATTTTTGGGTATTGCCTCATGGAAAACGGCTCGCACGTTTCGCTCGCGCTTCTTGCGCCCGAGGCTCCCAAGCTGGTGGAGATAGGTATTGCAACCGACGCGCTGTTCTCGGTGGTAATCATGGCCTTCTTGGTGCTGCGCATACAGCGCTCCCTCAAGACCCTTGATGCCAATGAGCTCACCAAGTTGAAGGGTTAGGGGGCGATTATGGATAATTCAATGCTGACAATCGCTCTCATAGTTATTCCGTTCATCGCAGCGGCGCTGATGGCGGTGTTACCCTCCAAGAGTGCGCCTCGCTTGGCTTATCAAGCGCTTCACATGGTGTCCTTGGTTGCCGTCTGCGTACTTTCGGTCTACCTCTCCATAACGGTCATTGCACGTGACAAAACAATCATTGCCCTTGGTGACTGGATTCATCTGGATGCGCTCGGCGCTGTGTTTGTGGTTTTGATAGGGGTCGTTGGTCTGCTTGTTGGTTGGTACTCCCTCGCCTACATCAAGCATGATGAGGACGAGGGTCTGCTGAATCCCGCCCAGGTCAAGCAGTACTACCTGTTCTTCAATCTGTTCATCTTTGCAATGCTGATTGTGGCTCTCTCAAACAATGTCATCATGATGTGGGTGGGCATAGAGATTACCACCCTTGTCACGGTGTTTTTGGTGGGTATCTACAACAACCGCTTCTCGCTGGAGGCGGCCTGGAAGTACATCATCGTCTGCACAGCCGGCGTTGCCTTTGGCCTCTACGGCACCCTGCTGATCTATGCCAACGGCGCCGACATCATGGCCGACCCCACAATGGCGATATTCTGGACCTCGCTGGTGCCCTATGCCTCGCAGTTTGATGCCATGTTGATTCAGATTGCCTTCGTCTTCATCGTCATTGGCTTTGGCACCAAGGCGGGCTTGTTTCCCATGCACACCTGGTTGCCCGATGCCCACTCCGAGGCTCCAAGCCCCATCTCGGCGCTGCTTTCCGGCGTGCTGCTCAAGTGCGCCATACTCGTTATCATACGCTTCTACATCCTTGCAGTTGAGGCCCTGGGGCCCGCCTTCCCGCAGATGATTATGCTGGTCATTGGCATCATCTCCGTGGTGGTGGCGGCGCTCTCGGTGCTCATGCAAGATGACGTCAAGCGCCTTTTGGCCTACTCCAGTTGCGAGAATATCGGCATCATCGCGCTTTGCCTGGGATTTGGCGGACCTTTGGGTATTGCTGCCGCCTTGCTGCACTGTGTGTTCCATGGCCTTGCCAAGGCTTTGCTGTTCTGCCTCTCCGGCAATGTGCTGATGAAGTACGGCACACGCGATCTCTCCAAGATAAAGGGCATTTTGCAGGTTGCGCCTGCCACCGCGGTTCTTTTGGTTTTGGGATTCTTTGCCCTGGCAGGATTTCCGCCCTTTGCTCTGTTTGTCTCCAAGGTCCTCGCCTTTGTGGCGGGCGTTGTTGCGGGACATATCGTCATCGTGGTTATCTTTGGAATCGCCGCAACCGTGGTGATAGCAGCGTGTATACGGGTTGTCTCGCGCTCGGTATTTAACAAGGCGCCCGAGACCGTCAAAAAAGGTGACGTGGGCATTGCCGCGCTTATCCCTCAATTCCTTATGGTTGCTTTGATTCTCTGGTTTGGCATAGCCATGCCCGGGGCGCTTTTTAAGGGCGTGGAAGAGGCAACTGCCATTGTTCTACAAGAAGAGGGACCAGTACTTCACAATGACCCGCTGCTCAAAGACCTGCTCGCAACAGATGAGGACACAACATGAGTGATACTGCCAACACCAATCTCAAAACCGGCGAGTCGCACGTAAAGGCGGTGCAGGAGCGTTTTCCCGGCGCAGTGCTGAACACGGCGTGGAGCGCTGAAGACCAGGTGGTCATCGATGTGGTGCCGAGCAAGGCTCCGGAGCTCATTGAGCATCTTTATTACGAACGCTACGGATGGCTCTCCGTGGTTGTGGGCAACGACGAGAGGCCTCTGAACGGCCATTATGCTGTGTACTATGTGCTCTCTATGGAGGGCGAAGACCCCAGCTACTGCACGGTGCGGGTGCAGGTTCCGGCTGATACCTGTGAGTTTTATTCCGTGACGCCTAAGGTGCCCGCCGTGGTCTGGGGCGAGCGCGAGGTCCAGGACATGTTTGGCCTCAAGGCACTCGGCATCACCGATAACCGTAACCTGGTGTTACCTGATGACTGGCCCGCGGGTCTCTATCCCCTGCGCAAGGATTCTATGGACTATCGCTACCGCCCCGAGCCGGTGAGTGACGTTGAGAACTATGAATTCCTCTCCGAGACGGGTGACCGAGAGACCACCGTCATCCCCATGGGCCCGCTCCACATAACCTCAGACGAACCGGGTCACTTTAGGCTGTTTGTTGAGGGTGAAGACATCATAGATGCCGACTACCGCATGTTCTACGTGCACCGAGGCATGGAAAAGTGCGCTGAGTCGCGCATGAACTATGACACCGTGCCCTTTTTGGCGGAGCGAATCTGTGGCATCTGCGGCTTTGCCCACTCGGTTGCCTATGTGGCTACCATTGAGAGGGCCCAGGGCATAGAGGTGCCTCCTCGAGCGCAATACATCCGAAGCATCCTGCTTGAGACCGAGCGCCTTCACTCGCACCTGCTTAACCTTGGTCTGGTCTGCCATTTCAGTGGCTTTGACACGGGCTTTCACCATATGTTTCGCGTACGCGAGAAGTCTATGGATCTGGCCGAGATGCTCACGGGCGCTCGCAAGACCTATGGCGTTAATCTCATCGGCGGAGTAAGACGCGACATTTTGGCCGAGCAAAAGCTTGCCACCCTTAAGTTTCTCGATGAGCTGCGCACTGAAGCTGGTTATCTGGTAGAAGAGCTTTTAAGTACGCCCAATTTCATCAAGCGCGCAAAGGGCGTGGGTATCCTCGATAAAAAGATAGCGCGTGACTACAGTCCGGTGGGCCCCACCGTGAGAGGAAGCGGCTTTGCCCGCGACGCGCGCTGGTGTCATCCCTACGACGGCTACAAGCACCTCAACAGGTCTGCCTTTACGCAGGACACCTGTGACGTGCTGGGGCGCACCCTGGTGAGGGTGGACGAGTTCATGGACAGCTTAACCATGATTTCTGAGCTGCTTGAAAATGCACCCGCCGGCCCCATTTTGAACGAATCATGGACCTATGAGCCTCACCGCTATGCGGTTTCTGCCACCGAAGCACCACGCGGCGAAGACCTGCACTGGGCCATGATAGGAGACAACCAAAAATGCTACCGCTGGAGAGCCAAGGCCTCTACCTACAGCAATTGGCCTCCCCTCAGATACATGTTCCGCGGCAATACCATCTCAGACGCCGCCATGATAGTAGGCAGCATAGACCCCTGCTACTCCTGCACCGAACGCGTAGCCATCGTCGACATAAAAAGCAAAACACAGCAGGTGTTAAGTCGCCAACAACTAGAAGATTACTCCCGCAACAGAAAGCACTCCCCCCTGGAAAAAAGAGGCACCCGCTACCTTTAACCCCCAATGTCATCCTGAGCGAGCGCAGAGCGCGAGTCGAAGGACCCAGTCAGTACACTAGCGTGAGAGAAAGCCGAGAACAGACATGTTCAAAACAATAAAAGAGGTCCTGCGCACCGGCAACGCCACCGTCAAGTACCCCTTTGCCCCCCTGGAGCGACCCAAAGACGCCCGAGGCAAGCCGGAACATGACGCCGTCAAGTGCATGGCCTGTTCCGCCTGCGCTGTGGCCTGCCCTCCCAATGCCATTCAGACGCCCCTCGACTTTGAGGCAAACACAAAGCTCTGGTCCATCAACTACGGACGCTGCGTTTTCTGCGGGCGCTGCGAAGAGGTCTGCCCCACCAATGCCATCATCCTAAGCCCCGAGTTTGAGCTGGCGGTGATGTCCAAGGCAGATTTAGAGGAGATTTGCGTCTACTCTCTGCAAGCCTGCGTTGAGTGCGGCAGTTATTTTGCTCCCACCAAACAGGTTGATTACGTGGCACGCATCCTCTCCCAAAACCTGAATGACGAGGAGGCAGAACATGCCCTGGAGTCGGTAAGGCTCTGCCCCCAGTGCAAGCAGAAGGCCGATGTGCTGAGATTCAAAGAGCAGTCCAAAAAGGCAGGTGAGTGGCTATGATCATAGACACTGAATATCCCGACAGGCTTCAGTACAAACTGGACCCTGTGGTTGTTGAAGAGAGCGTTGCCAAGGCAAAGGGCGCCCTCCTGAACAGCATTAAACGCTCGGTATACCTCTATCGCGTTGACTGCGGCGGATGCAACGGCTGCGAGATAGAGATATTCTCAACTATCACCCCGGTCTTTGACACCGAACGCTTTGGCATTAAGAACACGCCCAGCCCCCGTCACGCCGACATCATGGTGTATACGGGCTCCATGACCCGCCTCATGCGCATGCCGGCCCTGCGCGCCTACCACGGGGCTCCAGACCCCAAGCTGGTGGTGTCATACGGAGCCTGCGGCTGCACGGGCGGGATATTCCACGACAACTACTGCGTATGGGGAGGCACCGACCAGCTCTTTGACGTAGATGTCTACATACCGGGCTGCCCCCCAACCCCGGCGCAGACGATCTACGGCTTTGCCATTGCACTCGGGCTGCTTGACCAAAAGCTGCACCACAGCAAGATCATCGAGCAACCGGGCGACTTTGCCCCCATCCCCTTTGAAGCGGTTCCCTACAAGGTCCGTACAGCAATCCAAAGAAAAGCGCGCCTGCTAAGCGGCTATCGCTCAGGCAAAGACCTCTCAAACGAGTTTATGCAAGCCCTTGAGTCCGGCGGCAGCGATGTCCTCACAAACATCCAGACCCTCATCACCCGCCAGACTGACCCCCGCAGAATAGAAATCCTCACCCAACTCAAAGATGACCTCACCACCATGCTCGTCGATCCCAACCAAAACCAACAACAACTCAAACAAGCCCTCCAACAACTCATCCCCAGCAACGATTAAAAGTGGAACAGGGGGACGGGGTTGGAACAGGGGGACGGGGTTAGTGTTCCAATTTGACCAAGTCAAATTGGAACACTAACCCCGTCCCCCTGTTCCAACCCCGTCCCCCTGTTCCAACAATCTGGTACACTTTGCCCTGGACAAGCAACCGAAAAGGAATCGTTGAAGGGAGACACTTCATTATGTCAAGCGCTGTTTATTACGTTTCATTCAAACTCAAAGTGGGAGCATCGGTGCCTGACTTTTTGCTTGCGGCAGAAACGTTGAACAATGAGTTCATCTCCAAGCAAAAAGGTTATGTTTCGTGGGAGCAAGTCGTCGATGGTGAAACTTGGGCAGACTTAATCACTTTTGAATCAATAGACGACCTTAAGAGCTTCAAAGAGATATCCAAAAATCCAACTGAGTTAGCGCTGAATTTTTATTCGTTCATCAACCTTAATAGCTGCAAGGAGCAACACTTTACTGTTGAGCGCAGCTACCAGCAGCCAAAGACAACATAGATAGTATACTGCGCTGAGAAGCCAGGGAAAATGACACGTTGGGACTCGGGTGAAAGGCTGGATTGTGTCTCGTGCTCAAGTCAGAAGTTCGGACGAGGCAGAGGGATGAGGTTGACTCACTCTAGTGGAAGATTACATACCAGATGATGAAGGCCCAGCTGAGGAAGCCGTGGACTATGGTCCAGAGGACGTTATGCCAGGTTGTCCAGGAGATTACTATTGCGATGATGGTGCCTACGCCAAAGGAGCCAATTCCCAGGCACCCACAGCCTTTGCGTGTTTTCAAAGGACTAGCCATTAGGACCCCCAATCAAAGATAATCAACTGTTTAATTGTACTACAGCTTTCGGCATTCGAGCGACTCCAGTACAGAGGCCAGGTCTGGTGGCAGGCTGTCCTCAAACTCCATAAGCTCGCCGGTAACCGGATGCGTAAGGCTCAGAAACCACGAGTGCAGAAACTGACGTGACAGACCTAGTTGCGCTGCGTAGCCGTAGCGTCCGTAGAGAGCGTCTCCTACACAGGGGTGACCTATGTAGTCCATGTGCACGCGGATCTGATGGGTGCGGCCAGTGTAGAGTTTGCACTCCAAGTAGGTGTAGCCGTCATCATGGGTGTTGGCCTCATAACGATCCAGGACCTTGAAAGATGTGATGGCTTCGCGAGCAGAAGGACCCTCCCCCACTGTCATGCGCATGCGCTCAACGCTGCCTCGTATTATCGGGGCATCCACAAGACCGGTTTCCGGCGCAATGTAGCCGTGTACGAGGGTGAGGTAGCGGCGCTCAATGTTGCGCGTGCGTATGCCCTCCTGAAGTGCCAGGCCAGCTTGCTCATCCTTGGCTACCAGCATGAGTCCGGAGGTGTCTTTATCGAGGCGGTGTACAATGCCGGGGCGGTCTTCTCCCTGTAAGAGGGCCAGATTCTCGTAGCCGCAGTGGTGTAAAAGTGCGTTCACCAGTGTGCCTTCATCGTGACCTTGTGCCGGGTGTACCACCATGCCAGCCTCTTTGGAAAGTACGATGAGGTATTCGTCCTCGTAGCAGATATCCAAGGCGATGCATTCAGCGGCAAGAGATTGTTCTGGTTGAGGGGTTATCGTGTATTCAATGACGTCCTCAGCCAAGACGATGCGTTTTTTGGCGGTGTGTCTGTTGTTGTTGAGGAGTACTTGGCCGTCTTCAAGGAGGCGCACTGCCTCTCCCCTGCTGCTTACTTCTGTGAACGTGGCGAGGAGGGCATCGATTCTGCTGCCTTGCTCGGCTTGGGTTACTATGTGCTGGTAGGTTGGCAATTTGTACGTCCCCCTGTCACAATTGACTAGGTCCTTCGCTTCGCTCAGGATGACAGGGTATTTCTTCTTCTATAACTTCG
>Ga0131853_10018326_pt1 | contig 12736 bp, 9 predicted proteins | sample TergutLab28metaG_FD_92764 | JGI IMG/M metagenome (GOLD analysis project Ga0131853, IMG submission 92764) | Labiotermes labralis P1 segment gut microbial communities from Petit-Saut dam, French Guiana - Lab288 P1 (version 2) (version 2) | ecosystem: Host-associated > Arthropoda: Insects >...
CCCTTAAAACAAACCTTCCTTTCTTGCGGTATTACCGGGGCCCTTTAAACCTTCCTGCAAAAAATTTTGAACCCCCCCATCCCCCCCCCCCCCCAGAGTTCCACACTATAAACCTCACCGGTTCGTTGAGTTTAACGTAAAAGGATATGATTTGGAATCGGCTCACCCCCGATAATGTTGTTACTTTATTCTGCAATTGTGTTTCAAATTCCGGCGTCATTCTTCCTATATTGAACTACGCTGTATTTTGTTATCATTCGGAATCCGCAGTTTAGAGCGTTGAAGAAAGAATAAATCATTAAAATAAGAAAGACAGAAGGCAGGGGTGTCTTGAGAGAATTATGGCGAAAGAAACGTTTTAGGGTTTTGATGTTCCTAAAGAGTACCCGCTTCACTTACCTTTACAGTAGATTACAGAGACAGAGAAACTCAAGAAAGGATGACCGACGAGAACGTGAAAAGAAGGCCATGGCGGTTGTGGCATACATTTTATTATAAATACTGGGAAGGGGATCTCTGAACTAGATAGCAAAAAATCTTCACCCGTTCCTCTATCTGACAGCAGCAGCATGAATCTGAAGACGTTAGATTGGTGAGGATTGGTGGCTTCAGACAAAAGTTGAGAATTTTGATTATCTGGTTTCTAGCGGAATGCATAATTTTTAAAATTGAATTGACGACCTGCACGACAATGGGTTTCATTGGGATAAATCTAAACACTGAGGTCTGTATGAAAATTATGTCGTAGCAAATCTGAACTTCAGAAAAAAAAAAACTTAGCATGTGACTGAATGTGAAAGAAAAGTGTTACGTATCCCCTGACGTATTCCTGATTTAAATTTCTTATCAAACACAATGTATTAATTACCTGAATTACGTATGAAACATGTGATTCATACTTCTGTTAGATTTCATAACACCTAAGAACAATACATAAAATTGAATCACATTACTGCAATGAGAAATGTACACGTGTTTCAGCCATTAGATGTGCTCCGTTTTGTAACTGACCGATTCAGTTGCTGTAACCTATAATTTTGTAGCTTAGAGAGGCTTCCTGATTACGTCGCAAAACATTGAGTTTAGGTGGACGTTGCATGTATTTGAGCCACTTTCATTTTGTGACTGCGTAACTTAAGAGTCAATTCTACTCGATGATAAGACGAACGTGTATGTCTGATGGGTGGAGTTGTTACAGGTAAGGCATCGCGTGAATGTCGACGTCACGAGAAATGAATCAGTCGTGAACACGTGCGCTCCAAACAGAGAGATTACGTACACGCTCTAGTGAATTATAGTGTTTCATCGTAAGAGTTCCGAGGCTGTCTGGACACTGGGATGTAAAATTGCTGTATATTTAACGGCGAAACCGTGTAGCCTTGTATGTGGATACTGACGTTTCGGAGAAGAATGTTGGCTCCATTTTCAGGTCTATAAGGTGTAAAATGTGCATGGATAAAGTAGAAAGGATTAAATACATCAAGTGAAAAGCTACACTTCTGTGATATGCCGAAAGTTCGAAGCCTTCTGACTTGCGTAATTAATTAAATAATGGTCGGTATAGTCAGCACAATACTAATACTAGACTTCCATTAATGTTTTCTTGACGATTAACATAATAAACGGTAATTACTCATAGTTTCTTGTAAAATTAACCGATTGGTTTGCTGATTGAGACGCAAATTACCACGATATTTTCAGGTGTTGAATAGTTAATAAGACTGACATATTTATTGTGTCGAGTCGGTGAAAATCATCGTTGGAAATAAGATATTACAATAAAATGATCGTGTGAGCTGGAGGGAGACCAGTTTCTCAATTCTGTGCCAGGAGGAGGGCTGCATTACTCTTGAGTTAATACTTGATCACAGTGGAATGTTAAGTGGATGGTGGGTGCCCCGCTGCAGCAGCAAACTCTACGGCTTGCTGCTTCCGGTCACCACCCACGTTCTGTAGTTGGAAGGATTCTGCATCATCGTGTACGAAGTGTGCTCGATTTTCACATAATCGTATACGTTTCTGGTAGTTTGTTGAGTGCCACTGATAGCGTATGGACACATAGCGCCTAATATTCGTGAATTATAATTTACCGCCAAATACCCAACTAATCCGAAAGCAAGATAGCTAGTGTGCGTACAGCGCTGCCCTGTGACGTTTTCGGGTAACTATTTTTACAGTGGAAGAAAATAATGCCTTCTGTAAATACTTTTTGGCTACATGTCGCTGATAACAATATAAAAATCTAGCGGTGGGCAAAAGTGAACGTTTTGGCGAATGTACGTCACCGACAACAATGAAACCTACTTGGGTCTTCATGTAGTGTGTCCGACATTTCTGTTCGCTTTTAACAACATTTATACTTATTCTAGAGGTTTTCACCAAAGTCCCTAATGTTAAATTTCACTGGAATCCATTCCGTGAGAACCACGCTAGTGCTTGCGAACGGAAAGATGGACAGAGGCAGACGGACATGACGGAGCTAATATGTTCTTCGCGACTACGTACATGCGCCTACAAAACTATCCCAGTGTTACTTTATCCACCAGAACCTATACAAAGAATTATTCGCAGTACGAAGGGGACTGAAAAGTCCTTAGCCCGACCAGGAAGGAAACAAGTTGCAGCGACCAAACTCGGGATTTATTCAACGTACTCCCCACGAAGCTCAATACACTTCTTAGCCCGTTGCTCTAACTTTTGCAAGCCACTCAAAAAAAATTCAGAATGCTGTCCTTCCAACCAGGTCTCCGCGGCAGAAATGACCTCCGCGTCGGAAGAAAAATGGCTACCTTTCAATTGTTTTTTTCAGTCCAGGGAACAGGTGGTAGTCCGACGTGGCCAGATCCGGAGAATAGGGTGGGTGATCAAGACAATGGAAGCCCAGGTAGGTCAGTTTCTTTTTGGTTGCAAATGCCCGGTTAGTTGGGGCATTGTCGTACAAGAACCAAAAAAACTTATTTACCTTCCCGATGCGTTTTTCCTTCAAAATGTCCTTCAATTGCATCAGCAGAGATGAGTGAAACTTCGCGTCGATAGTTTGGTCCTTTGAATGATAATCAATGAGGAGGATGCCGTCTTGATCCCAAAAAATTCAGGCGAGAAATTTTCCAGTGGATTTTTGCACTCGGAATTTTTTGGGACGGGGTGAGCCGCTATTCCCCAACTCCATTAATTTTTGCTTCGTCTCCGGGTCATCGTGATATAACCAGGTTTCGTCCATGGTCACCAATCGCGACAGAAAATCATGTTGATTGCGCCGAAAAAATCCAAAATTCGCTCTGACGATTGGCACCGTTGACGTTTTTGATCCGCGTTCAGACATTTCGGGACCCACTTCGCGGAGAGCTTCCGCACGTCCAAATCTTCATAATGATGGACCCAACCTGCTCACACGAGATGCCCAGTTGCTCGGCTATTGATTTAGCCGAAATCCGGCGGTGTTCGAAGATTAGCTCGTCAATTTATTCAATAATCCCCGGGGTGGTCACTGTTTTGGGTCGTCCAGGACGAGGCGCATCACAGGTGGAAAAATCACCACGTGTAAAGTGGGTCGCCCAGTTTTTGACGGTGGCATGCGATGGTGCATGTTCCTCTAATGTTTCTGTGAGAATGGCGTGAATTTCCTTCGGAGCCTTGCTTTGCAGGGGAAAAAAAAGCTTGATGACAGCTCGCGTCTCGAAGTTGTTGAAATCGCGCGCGTCGCCTGACATGCTTCCTTTCAGTCTCTGTAATGAGAAAAGACTAGCAATTCGATACATGAACAGACCCCTCTTTCCAACGACATTATCGATTCCGTCCTACGACATCGGTAAGTAGGTCGAGCTAAGGACTTATCAGCACCCCCTCGTACGTGTAGAGGTTAAGATGAAGTTCTTCTGAGATATCATGAAGTGTAGTTTGGTAAACAGCCACCAATATTTTCGACGAAATGTTGCCTCCATGTTCGAGGTCAGAGGCCAATACGAATAGGTTGTTTTCATGTTACGTAGAAATAGCAGCATGCATCAGGACAAGAAGCACATGTATCATGTGTCCTGCGGGTAAAAGCAGTAAGTTATTCTGATATCTTTTTGCATATCTACCAAATTACACAGCAACACATGCCAAAACCGTAACCTTTTGTTCATGTCCGAGACAACATCAAATCACACATTAATTTATTGTTTAACCTTTAGGCATCATGCATCCTATATATAGGACAGACGTACCGCTCCTCCCCAGTGTACGTTGTGTATATATTTAGTCAACAAATATATTTAATCATTTTTTTAGACTTTCTCTCACCATCTTCATTTATTCCTCCACAAAGTGTCTTGTATTTCCTAATGTTACACTTCTTGGTTCATAAAATATTCACATTTTACATAAACGATGTGCTAAACTGTAAATATCCAGCTCCAGGGCCAAAGGGTTAATTAAGAATACCATCAGCAGTCCTCTCTCTGTGCGATCCAAAGTTTAAGATGATAGTAAATGATCAAATGAAAGGGATGTGAAAAGAATTGCCGTGGCCTAACCTGAGGAGATTCTTTGTCCGGGTGACCTGTGTCTAGACTGAGAAATGAAGCCGGTAACTCTTCGATACACTGAAGGGATGCTGCCCGCTGGACCTCGATATTTGTCCTCTCATTTCTTGTAACACACTCATTTGTAATGGTTTCTGCTTACGACTCAACCTCTTGGTGAAAAACTGAGAGTGCGTCACGTAATTATCTCAAGTATCTCAGGTCTGTTTAAGAAAATTTTCTAAATAATCGTAGCATGTAGGACTACGGGAATACACACCAAAATAGAAATCGAGGAAGTAATCATCGATTTTTTTTTTGGAAAGACAGACAAAAAAGCTATGTTCTTTCGGTTCGATAGACCCTCTAGTCTGCTAGAAAACTCCAAGCGTGTTTCAGGAACCATATTACTTCATTTTCATATGCTGCCATCCTGACTTTGGAAGCAGAACGTTTCGCCCAAACATTAATACCTACCAAGCTCTACGGCGTCACATTTCATAAGGTAACTTTATTCATAGTCACTGATATGAGAACTGCAAATCACCATAACTGAGGGTTGTGAGGAGAATAATGAGACTGAAGGGAGAAGAATTAAGAAGCGTGTTGTTGTGGGGTTTGGAGCTTCATGATTTGCACTTTCAACATACATGATTAAAATGATCAATTCGGACGAGTATAAATGTCAGGGCGTATAGTCTGTGGGAGAGCAGACGACCTCAAGGGAAAAGCTACTTGGGAAAACTGCTTATAGGTTAAAGTGGATGTGACAGGATAATATGGGATGATGTGAACCTGATTAACCTTGATCACGGCAGGGTCCAGGGATCCAGAAAGGAGCCAGGATAGCATAATAAGTACGGTGACTGCATTACGAGCCGGGTAACCTTGAAGATCGATTGGATTCATATAATTTCTTGCAGAAAGCAAGTCTATTTTCATAAGACTGTCATGTATATACCTGTTTCACTAGTAACTGCCTGGCCTCCATGATCTGATCGTTTGACACTTCTTTATGTGATGGTGATGTATTTATTAAAAACAGTTTCTCACGGCATGAAGTCTTCGACTTTTTTCAACAAGGAATGGCATTTTGGAGTTCTTTTGCCCGAATTGGTTTTTTGTCTGTATATACTCCTCTGTGATACAACTGTTTCCGGATACAGTGATATCATTTAGGGAAAAAAAACAGACTATTAGGAATTTTCACACCAAACACTTGTTTCTCTTTTATTACAGTAAAAGCACTTCTAATAAACCTCTACTTCCACTAATGACCCGTCATATTTTGGCCCTACTTACATTTTTTACTCTGGTTCATTTATATCATTTCTCCTCCCTTCCCCCCCCCCCAAAATCCCAAGTGTTTCTTTTCTATATCAAACCGACTATCACAGCAGAGGTGTGTATCATTTGTATCTGCATTTGGATGTTAATATCCACAGATTAGTTTTACAAAGAACTATTTTAGGAAGCATCCTACATTTGTGAGCACCGTCACAGATATCAGTGTCAGACTGGGATCAACTTGCAAGACCTTAAACCATTGAAGCATGAAATTATTTTTGTAATATTTTAAAATTTCAGTTCACACGTCCAATGGAAACAGCAGGTACTATTACAAAGACCAGCCAGCAGCTGAATGTTGTTATAGAATAATCTGTTTTTGTGTCGAAAACCATGCGCAGCACAAAATGCAGAGCTGTATAATGTCATACCTTGCTCTCCGTCCTGATCCTACCCTCAAGCTGTCAGCAAACCTGTATGGCATATTACATTGCTGTGTATACAGTGAAAGACTGCTTATGATGGACAGAGGAACTTTCCGAATCATGTAGAGATTTATTCCAAAAATAAATTTGAGAAATTAGTGCATCTAGTGGATTTTATTATAAGAATTTATCATGATGCACGGTCACTTGAAAGTCAAATGTTAGGATACACCTTCATATAAAAAGGAGAGTAAAAATGTCCTAGTGAATCTGTACTTGACAGCTTGGACTATTAAGCATAGTTCTAAATATCATTCTCACTATCATTCCAACCTGATGTGGGAAAAGCAATCCCTGAGCCTGGATACTGCACTGTGTACTCTGGAAGATTCGGCTGATTTACTCTAAACATTAGCCTACAAAACAAACTGTAACTGAAATTTGAATAACGACAATGTGCACTCAAAGAAATCATTCAAGGAAATATGAAGATTAGGTTAAAGGGAAATTTCAGTGCAATACAACCCAACGGAAGTGACATTTGTATAGTTGTTTGCAGGTTGTATTCCAGGGGCACGACATAAGTGTGAGCGTGTGTTCGCGTGCATGATGCATGCGAGCGAGCACGTGTGTGTAGTCTAGTCACTGTAACAGCAAATGTCAGTACCAGCCTACGTTCCCTTAAACTATGGTCACGTAACCGGAATGTCACCTTCACATTCTGACCATTTTGTTATCTTCATCAGACTATTAACCTCAGGAGCAACTCCTCCACGCCCTGTTCTTGACAATTGTGTGCCGTAGGATGAGAAACTGTTCGTAGGCAACAGATAACTTGCTGATATGGTACACCACACTCCGTACTGATGTGCCCAGTTCGTGGAGAGCTCAGTAATACATTTGCGTGGTCCCCTGCGACTGCCTTGTGCTTGTTACGTAATGTTGTTGAGGGTCGAGTGGGAGCCATTGCAGTTTGTGCTGCCAGAGGTCGTTATAAAACGCTTAGCAGCGTTGTCACCTCCGCTGCCTAAGCCACATACGTCCTTCTTTTGGCTTCATATGGTGGTCTTTCGGGTTATGACAGCGTGTAGGTTGGTGGGTTTCAGAAGGACCTAGTGTCTCCTCTGCAGGTTATAAGTGACGTCTATCAGTATGGAAACAGTACCTTACACCAAAACTGCGGTAATCACATACCAGTCTGCACGGTGTCACAAACAGGAAGACTGTCTTAAAAATTTTCTTTCCCGTGATCTTATTCTGGCCTCTTTTAACCACTAAAGGTAGCTGTAGAGTGTTAACGTGCAACTTATCACACAACACTAACCACGCACACGCACACTAGGTAGGACTCCTCTGCACGAGGGATCGGCCCGTTGCATACACTTCTACTTGACAATACACATCAGGCACAATTAACAGACATCCATGTCCCCTGCGGGATTCGAACCCGCAATCCCAGAAAGCTAGCGGCCGCAGATCCGCGCCTTAGACAGCTCGACCACCGGGATCGGCCATTACAGTTTTCACTACTGTGAAAATAACAGAAATTCACCGCTTGACTGTTTTTTTTTCTTTTTACTTCTTAAATCCTTGTAGTTTCTTTAACATTTCTGTCTTTGTACATTTTTCGTATTCTATTTATTCCTTTGTATCGTGTTTCTGTCTATGCCCTTTTCGCTGTTCCCGTATTCTTTATGTCATTTTATCTTCTGCTGTTTCTCTACATTCTCTCTTTACAAACGAACCTGCACCTCACTGCACATCGAAGATGTTATAACGAAGTCCTCGCGTCAAATTCGCGGCCGGAAGACCAATTATCCCTGCTGAGGTCTGTATGGACTTCTTCAGTCCCTCCAGGCAAATATCTTAGACTACGTCACGACCATTTCATTTCACGTCATTACCAATTCATTTCCCACTAATCGTTCTACAATTCGACGTTGTTTATTTTCTGACACATTCAATAAACAAAGATCACGTGGCCACGTGGGTAGACATCTTGCTCAGAAGTTAAACGTAAATTTTGCCCGTCTTACGTATGATATTGTGCATAATTATCTTCATCCTGAAAGTTACGGTGAGATTCTGGGGTCACGTAAGTACCTAAGTCGTCCAGAAGTTTCCGGAAACTTGTCCTTTCGTCCATGATCTAGTCGGTCTGTACTCTGTCTCCCTCTCTCTCTTTCTCTCCAAATTCTCCCGACATAACGGATTTATTTGTTTCTGTAGTCTACAATCTTTATTGATCAGCCTGTCTTGTTCCGCTCATTCGAAGTATCTAATTAACGAACTAATTGAATGACTAATTAGTTAATTCCGTTGAACAAAGTTCTCCCTCTGAAACTAATATCTCTCAGTAAGTCAGGAAAGGCCGGTCCCAGTGGCTGCGCGGTCTAAGGCGAAGTTTTGCGGCCGCGTGCCTTCAAAAATTGCAGGTTCGAATCGCGTCGGGGACATGGATGTCTGTCTGCTGTGAGTGTTGTGTGTTGTCAGGTAGAGGTCTCTGGGACAAGCCGATCACACGCCTAGAGGATTCCTACCGACTGCGGTGCATCGTTATGTGCAATCTAGAAGACACAAGAGTGAGTAGGCCCCGGGCAGCGTTGGGCCGCAGCGCCACAAGAAAAACAGGAAATTCCCTGCCTTTTATGGAACCGGAAATTTCTTAACCATGCACAAAAGAACCAACATTCGATGTGTTTAGGTCACTTCTATTGTCTTCATACGTGTATCTCTGCTTCTGTTGTATCAGTGCTTTCCTTTTATTGTTCCGATGTGGTTTGTTCGTCTGTGTTTACACAATGATTCTGAGCAGGCCGTAAGAGCAGAATAGCTAATAGACGAAATGCGTTCTTACCCTTACAATTGCAAACACGTGCTTTGCATTTTTCTTAGATTAAAAATTGATAATTTTCATAGGCATTATGAACCGACTTGTGTTTAAATGGAGATGCTGTGCGTATTCTCTAAGGTAGAACTGTATTATTAATATCCTTTTAAAGGCGAAACAAATAAATCCTTCCAGTTAATAGAAGCAGACGTGCATAAATCCGATAATGTTATAGCCTCTGTATTAAGACCTTGTAACCATCTCTTTTTGCTCATTCACCTGGTTTTCTCCTCGGATATTCTTTGTTGAGTGTCAGCAGTTCTCTTTCCGAGATTTCTCGCTTCCGCGATGATGTAGATGAAGTTCTCGCTCTTCAGGGTTGTTACGCAGCGTATGTTTGTAGTTCTTTACCGACGTTTCGGGACAGCCTACCGTCCACTCTCCAAGGAAATAAACTGGACTCCTTGAATCTTGAAATGGGGACAATAGGCTGTCCCGAGACGTCGGTTAATAACTATGATATGGGAAGGTGGGGGGCGCTTGTGAATCCGGCAGTGAATCTTCAGGTTCCACAAAGTGCGGGGAATGTCTTGACTAGCGGAAGACCTGTTGGCTTCTTGGGAAGGAATCTGTCCATGGAGTTAGTTGGTTTGTTGGTTGGTTATTTGGTTACCTGGTTATTTCCCTTTAAGTTACAGGCATTCTGTACGTCTCACATTCGTGCGAATGACACGACAATTAGTATGAAAGATTAGTAAATTCTTCTTAGAACGAGCTGTTCTGGTTTGGAAATGGAATTTAATAACCCTGTCATTTGACTCTATGCAAGCATACGCTGAGTTGTTAGGAGTAGAATCGAATATAATTGACAAGGTGTGATTAGGCAGTAGAGGGAACCGCATGCAATATTCTAGCAGCAAGTAGCAAGCTCCTGCCAGCGGCTTCTTCAGGTGTTGGTATCGGCACTGCAGCAAGCGACAAGGCGAGGCTCTTGCTTTCGATGAAGGCACACTGTGCTCTTCCCGAGGCCAGGGCGTGGTCGCTGTACTAGGATATACCTGCCTTGTTAAGCAACAAACCCGTGCCCTTTCACCGGAGCTGGCTACAGTCTTGTTGGTTAAACTTTTTTGCAGCCTTCAGGCATTATTCTGATAATGCAACTTGCGGTACAATACGCCTTTGTATTTATTTCTTAGCTACTGGAATGCTTATTGAGTGCAGCTGATATAACTGCTTTTCCGTAAGCCTGCTGACTGTATTGCTGGTTTAACGGGACTTATCCACAACCGGCCGTATTGTTCTATATTTATAGAGTCGCGCCGCCACCACTCATATAGGTAAACGTCGGATTATCATGACGGAGGGCCGGAGTTCAATAACAGTTTACTGCAATAGAGTCATCATTGAATACTGTAGACCCTACGAAAAATAAACTTAATATGCTTTTCATATAAAGATTCAGTACGTAACTCAGAGATAACAACGTGCTTCCATTAGAAATAGAAATCTGTGAATGCTGCTTAGGGAAAAAATCGCTGTGTATTTTGAGGCTCATACGGAACACACACAAAGAGTGCGGACAAAATGCAAAATATTGTTGTTGGAATTCAAGATACACATACTGACAACTGGGCTTCAAAGAGTAACATTATTTCATGTATGTTCCACCGTCACCACGGCATGGCGCGTCCTCAGGTTGCGGACAGAGGAACGGCCTCCGATAAGGAGCGTAGCTGCGAATAAATTGAATAAGCAGTCGCGGACAGCCGACGAGGGGTGGTCCTCCAGCCTGAGGGTTGGGCGAGGTGCTAACAACCCCTCCCTGTAAAACACTTATGTTAAGAAACATTCACAGGTGGGATGCTTGCTCTGGAGACAAAACATTCCGGAGGTAAACCACTCCCCCACTCGGATCTCCGGGGGGGGGGGGGAATTGTCTCCAGGGGAAACATCGCGCAGCAAGCAAAGAGGTTCATGGATCTCCAGGAGGTAGGATGTGGGTATATGGACTGGATTGTGCTGGCCCAGGATAGAGACAGGTGGCGGACGCTTGTGAGTGCGGTAACGAACCTTCGGGTTCCGTCAAATGCGGAGAATTTCTTGACTAGCTATAAACCAGTTAGCTGCTCAAGAATGACTCTGCACCATGGAGTAAGTAAGTAAGTAAGTATGTTTCACAGTCACATGTCAAACCCCTGAAGTAAATGACGGGTGGGACCAGCCTGCGGGCTATCATAAACGCGCAGTCTGTTTTGGTAGAGTCAAAAAAAAGTGTTATGCTTTAGATTAACACGTGAGTAAACCCGATACTGCTGGCATCCGGAATGGGACCGTGTGATTTGGTAGATAGGTGTCAAAATATCGAACTTCTTTACTCTTCGAATGTCAAGATGGATTCAGCAGGTTCGTCCGAAACGCTGTTACATATCTAAAAGTTACAAAACGCCCACCGTAATAAGTTATGGACGGACCTAAACAGATTAGGGGAATGGGCGGTAGAAAATGAAATGAAGATAAAGTCAGGCAAAAGTAAAACAGTAAGCTTCACAAAAGCTAGGGTGAAGGAACGAATATGGTATTATTTTGGGGATCAATTAATCATGGAGGCAAGTAGCTTTAAATATTTATGAATAATTATACGCAGCGATCTAAACTGGGCATATCATGTCAATTACACCCTATGAAAGGCATGGGAGGCACGTCATTTCATCTAACGTATACACAAAAAGGGAAATAATAATACGAAACCTTCAGCTTATACGGCACTAGTGAGACCGATATTTGAGTATGGAGCAGTGTGTTGGGACCCATACAGAGAAGGTCAGGTAAGCGCTTTAAATGGGGTGCAAAAGGGAGCGGCAAAATTTGCAAATAATATAAATGAGTCGGGTTGGGAAACTTCGGCACAGCGAAGATTGATAGCCCTAATATGCGCCCTTTTCAAGGCACACACCGGGGGACAGGCCTGGAAAGCGATAGGGGATAGACTTCTAAAACCATGTTACCTGAGTAGGGAAAATCATAATCGGAAAATTAGGACTACGAAACAAAGAACAGATGTTGATAAATATTCCTTCGTAAATAGAACCATTAAAAGCGGGAACCAATTTCCTGCAAGCTTACTTTCCTCTGTAAGAGGGTTAAGAACGTAGTTACAAGCAAGGGGATTCAAGTGGCGATTACGTGTAAATAAGGGAAATGATGTGAAGTGTAGTGAAGTGGAGTGAACTGACGTGGTTGATCATGTCAGGAATAGAAACAGGGACGTTCTGTAGTAGACTTGTTACGTCATTAGAGCTGCATGCCCAGTCGCAACTGCATGTAGCGGCTGCTGTGACGTTAAGCAACTGCATTCTCAACACACAATATTTGTCTCGCGGGTTTTTTGTAATTAAATATGGGTAATATCATCCCATTCTGCTGCTAGTATCCAAACACACAGCCACGCTGCCAATATAATCCCATTGTGCTAGCATCAACACTGCCAATGTCATCCCTTTGTGCTAGCATCAACACTGCCAATATCATCCCATTGTGCTAGCATCAACACTGCCAATGTCATCCCATTGTGCTAGTATCCACACTGCCAGACTCATTCCATTGTGCTAGTATCCACACTGCCAATGTCATCCCATTGTGCTAGTATCCACACTGCCAATATCATCCCATTGTGCTAGTATCCACACTGC
>Ga0131853_10018327_pt1 | contig 12736 bp, 11 predicted proteins | sample TergutLab28metaG_FD_92764 | JGI IMG/M metagenome (GOLD analysis project Ga0131853, IMG submission 92764) | Labiotermes labralis P1 segment gut microbial communities from Petit-Saut dam, French Guiana - Lab288 P1 (version 2) (version 2) | ecosystem: Host-associated > Arthropoda: Insects >...
CCCCCCCCCCATACCCTTCTCACCCCAAACCACACACTCCCACACCCCACAGACACCCTCTCACACTCCCCCCCCCCCACCCACACACCCACACCCCACACACTCACTCACCCACCACACACACACACACCCTCTCACACACCCCCCCACACACACACAATACACACACACACCACACACCCACACACACACCACACACACACACTAATGACAGAAAACTTAAATGGTCAGTTTGCATATTTTACAGTATGAAAATAATAATATAAACAGACAGTGTGATAGTTTGCCTTTTCCATATACCTGAATCGCTACACACAGACAACAACAGACCGACAACTTGATCTAAAACTCTGTTAGCTACACAATGAAATCGTGAGTCTGTGAAACCTTCTTCTGCCTTAAAATATGATTCAGTATCTAATTCTTTGACTAAGTATAGCTACATCTGTGCTTACAAAAGTTTTTAAATGAGTAATAATAATAATCTCGTTCAGTTTGGTATCCCTGTGCAACTAGTACAACTAATGAAAATGTGTATAAATGAAAACTATAGCAGACATTTTCTGACATTAAGAATTGTTTGAAACAAGGAGGTGCTTCACACCATTGCTTTAAACTTTGTTTTAGAATATGCCATTAGTTGGGTTCAGGCAAATCAGAACGGATTGACATTAAACGGTACACATCGGCTTTTGTTTTATGCTGATGATGTTAATAAATTGGGTGCTCGCATGCTTGCTGCAAAGGGAAACAAAAGCTATAGTATTCGCTAGTAGGTGGTTTGGTCTACAAGTAAATGCTGATAACTCTAAGTACATGGTCATGTCTGGAGAACAGCTTGACGACAGGTGACAGATCCTCTGCAAGGGTGGAATAATTCAGATATTTGGGAACAACCCAAACGAATCAGATTGAAGTCACGGAATGCTTGCTATCACTCGGTGCAGAATCTTTTGTCGTCCAGTTTGCTACCCAAAAGATGAAGATTAAGATATACAGAACTATAATTTTGTCCATTGTTTTGTGTGGGTGTGAAACTTGGTCTCTTAAAATTGAAGAGGGAACACAGGTTGAGGGTGTTCAGCAATAGGATGCTGAGGGGATATGATCTTAGGAGGGACGATAAACAGGAGAGTGGAGAAGACACAGCGAGGGTCTTCATGATCTGTACCCCTCACCAAATGTTATTCGGGTGATCAAATAAAGTAGAATAGGATGGGCGGGGCATGTGGCACGTATGGGAGACAGGAGAGGTGAATAGAGGAACGGAGACCACTTGGAAACCCATGCGTATGTGGGAGGACAGTATTAAAATGGGTCTTCAAGAAGTGGGATGGGGAGCATAGACTGGATTGATCTGGCTCAGGAGAGGGTCATGTGGCGGGCTGTTGTGAATGCGAGCGTGAACTTTTGGCTTCTGTAAAATGCGGGAAATTTCTTGTCTGAGAACCTGTTGGCTCCTAAAGAAGGACTCCGCTCTATGGAGGTTATTTATTTATTTAGTTACGCTGTTTGTTAGTGTCTTTGTTTTACGTAAACAGATTAACTGCAAACTAATATAGAAGCCGACTAAGCCAGAAGCGACGAAGAATTTCGTCATAAAATCCTGTTGTCAATCAGCACACTATGTTGTCAATCTCCGAAATCGTACAAGGCGGGACTAGAACTAGTGTCTTCGTTGTCAAATCAGCTTCCTTCCAAGTGCTCTGTTGTTCACAGGGGAAATCTGAGTGTTGTATTCATGTGCATTTAAATATCGGTTTTTTACAACTGGTGCATGTATTTTGTGTAAATTTATATATATACATTTTGGCGTCAGTTTAAGTGAATCAACTTCTTCAATAAAGTTCTGGAATTAGCATTTGTACGCCCTGCAAGATGGGGTTTAGCAAATAGCTGTAAAGGAATCTGTTTTTCAAACTGCTAGATTAATAACGAGAGGAAGAAGACCTTCCTGATCCTTTGGTACTGTACGAAGAACCGATGTACGTACCTGGAGTTCTGTAGCGCAATTAACGGCTTAAAAGGAATGTGACCTGAGGACTTTTCAATGCAAAATATAAAGATCGGACCGAAGGGCAAATGATTGACAGTGCGATATGCAGGCAATGAGTTAACAAGACAGGAAATGTGCGTATAAACGTAATATTGAGGCGCGTTTGCCTAACCATTTTTGCATTGAAAAAGCAATAAGCATTACTTATTCTGATTTTGTGCCTGCAGCCTTCTTTATGCAGCATGCAAAGCGCATGCGCCGTATTACATTGTTATCTGTGGACTGTCCGGCTCTACAGTATTTTCCCACATTATCTCACAAACGGCACGATTTTCGGAAAACCCCTTTTGAACATAAAATGTATTTTGATTTTCTCTGCGAAATCTGTCTGAAATAATTCTCATTCTCAGAGGAATTCAGCGAGATGCCATCATAACGCACACAAGTCTTCATGCGAAGTGTCGTTATTCTCCGCAGGTCTTAATCAAATTTAAATTTTCTCGATAGATTTTTTTTTTAAAGTTTTCAAACAGGAAATTTCATGAATACCGCACAGTGGGAGCCGAGTTTTTCTATTCGGACGGACGGACGGTGGACGGACAGACAGAAGACGAAGCTCATATTCGCTTTTCGCAGTTTTGCTAACGGCCTAAAAACCAGAAAACTCTTGAAGAACTGCTGCTTCACATATGTGTGTGTGTGTGTGTGTTTGTGTGTGTGTGTGTTTGTGTGTGTGTGTGTGTGTGTGTGTGTGTGTGTGTGTGTGTGTGTGTGTGAAATTGCTCTTCGTGCTTGCACGAAGAAGGAAGATATTTTCCGTTGGTGATGACGTAATAAAACGCAATCTTGAAATTGTCGCTTCACGACTGAAGATTCGACAATCTAGAAGCCAGTAGACAGAGGGAGTGTCTGGATTTCAAGATAAACCACGGTGCGGCTAGTGGAATAAACTGCGAACGACGTCATTAAACAAATTACAAAACTTGCTTTGGAGTGCTGAGACTGTTCAGTTGCAGTGGCTGAACCTACGTAATTTGCGACAGTTGCGCCGCTTTGAAACTTCATCACGGCAAGAAGCAGAACTTCCACGTATTTGACGAGCCTCTTAATCCCAAATCACTCCGTAGAATAACCAAATATACGCTTCTGTTTTAATTGAAATCTTGCGTTCAAATAAAGAAGCTTTATTGCACTGAGCTTGACAAGATGTGCTCTGAAGTCGCTGCGGCCATGATGGTGTGCGGCTTCACTTGAACACTTTTTGAATTGGCCATTACTGTCACGACGATGTGTCGTATGACTGCTTGGTCACTGTTGTTAAATGTGCCGATAACATTGGGTAAGAACGACTTCATCGCCGGCACTTTCCCTCGAAATGCTGGTAGGAGCGAAGAGCGACGGTATTCCGCATGCCAAAGTGGTTCGGTTTTTCCGACAAAAAGTGGCACATTGCTGGTGGTTCTTCAAGTGCCCCATATTGCAGTTGTTATGTTATAAGAAAAGAGTGAAGTGTGTGGAGAAGAAATTAGAGATATAACGAGTGGCTGATAGGTCCAGCATTTTCAGTAGATATAAGCTAGGTATCTCACTGCTTCTCATTTAGAACAGCAAAGGAAATGTGGGGTGTTTTGCACGCCATCTGAATAAGACAGTGTCGTTTAAAAAAAAAGTGTAGTTTGGTGACATGGCGCAGAAGAGAGACAGTGCTGTTGTCAGTTCAAAGTGCCGAGAGACCTTACAAATGTCGTCATGATAAATATATAGTAAAAGGTAATTAATGTGCGGAAGTCTTTGGTTCTCATTTCTGCAAATTCGCAGGAAAGCAGAAATGAACTTCTTACGAATCCGTCCCTCTTACCGGAGGGCAAGATCACGGTAATAGATTCTAAAATTCAAACATATTATGGACGTAAAATTCAATCTCTTACTCACAAGCAAGTTTGATCAAGTTTTTACGGTACCAATGGGGATACAAACGACTAATTTTGTCGCATCTTGCCTTCAGCAAGTTTTTGTAACTTGGGAAATTTCGCGCTGTAGATTGTCAGTTTGCGACTAGGCGCATCTGCGAACAAGCGTTTTCGGCGATGAAGATTTTCAAAAATAAAGAGAGGTCATGATTGGAGATGTAAATCTACAAAGTCTTATTCTTCCTCTTTGCAAGAACTGACTGGACAGCTGACATCCGCTGCCTAACTGCAAACAAATGTCACAAAATTGAGTTATAAAAAAGGCGATGGCCCTCCAAATGTTGAAGAAAATCTTTTGATGTGCTGCTATCACTTTCTGTATGTATGAGCATAGGCGTAACTTGGGGGGGCAAGAGGGGCCGGGCAAACGCGCCCTCTCCCAAAAAAAGTTTTCTGCAAGCGACTTTTTTTTTTACTACTGAGTTGAAGAGGGGCAAATAAAAAAATTAGGATAAGAGTAGGGGAAAGGGGTGCAAGTATATTAACGACTGGTTCCAACCAATCACCTCCCTCTTTCTAACTTGACTCCTAATAACCCTGTCTATTGTGCCCCCACATCCCACATTAGCCAAGTTACGTACCGTCCATGTGACGAGTTTGCGGCTGAAATTGCATTACGTTCGTAGCTGTTAAAGTTTAACATTTCACACTAAAATTATTATTTTAAAAAGTCGTACAATTTACGAGGGGGCACAGGCGGTCGATCAGCACTTTGCTAGTCCTACGCTGAAATTCTAGCGAGAATAGATATAAACAAATCAGTATTATTCATTTTACGTAATATGAGCAAATATACACGTATGTATGATGTGTTTATCACATACTGTCTATGACCAACATGTTTCAGTCGCCGTCGCGACCATCTTCAGGGTAACTTAGAAGAATCTGTCAAAATGTATAGGTGAACCATTCAATTATAAACAGTATGTGATGATAAATATTATGCAAATTGAATTATGCTTGCCCTGCACGGACGTGGGACGTAAAAAAATCAGTATTACTTACTAAACAGTCACACATCCATCGTGCTGTTAATACAGATATGAACAAAATGAACACAGTTCGACGTTGCAATGTATTAATATCACATTTGCAAACCTTCGTGGCACTTCGCCTTATGTCTCGTATTTGAGCGAACCGCGATTTAAAAGTTTGCGTACCGCTGATCTGAATCACTTACCGATACATTACATATGTTTCAGTTAACTTAACTGTTAATTTGCGAAATAACTTACCAGGTAATTGAACATTGTGTCAGCACTGCACAATTAAGCACTTACTCTGGAAATAGTAATGTCTTCGTCATTACATTGACAAACATTGGAGCCCATTCTGAGCCGGTCTTTTGTGACTGACCAGGTTTCAGGCATTATTATTATTATAAGTAGCAGCAGTAGTAGTAGTAATAGTAGTAGTAGTAGTAGTAGTAGTAGTGTCCATCCTTCTTTTGTTGTATCTTCTGCTTAGTTTTGGTTTGTCAGGGTGGTAACCCCTGCTCCATGAAATGTGTGTTTAACTTTAAAGGTAGCCACTGCAACTCTCTCGCCTTTAGAGGGGACGACAGACCAATCGAGCGGTCCAGTGCAGCACCGTGCACAAGTAAAATAAATTATAGCAGATAAACTCCTGAACATTGTCGCCTCTCTATGAACGTTCAGCAGCATGTTTACGTCGTAATTTCTTTAAACCCCGAAGTTTATCTTCTTGACGTCTGTAAGTCAGTTTCTTAGCTCAGATCTCCATTGCACAAGCAGATCGTTGAACCTGTCTAGGTCAGTAATATTCACACTAAACAAATAAAAACGTAATGTAGGCAATATGCAGTTATAAATGATAGAGTAAACGGCACATATAGTGACTGGGCTAAGTATTCATTCATCTGTCTGGGCAGTCCTCATTAAAAAATTCAGCTAGCAGCAGATATCCCCATTTAATTGGACCCCGATTCATATCCATGTCCATGAATCATATTAGTAAGTCTTATCCTGAGCCAGATTAATCCAGTCCACTCCCTCCCATCCTATTTCTGAGATCCATTTTAATAACATCTAGCCATTTATCTGTAGGTCTTTCCAGTGGTCTCTTCTGCAGTGGTTCCACCAAAACACTAACATGTCCCTCCCATCTCATGTTCCTTGCTCTGATCTTCCTAATAATATTTGGTGAGAATGTTCTACTAAATATGCAGCACGTCTTTATACTCGTATGACGAAGAGAACCAATCATGAAGCTGCTCATTATGCAGCTATATCAAGCCTCGTATTATTTCTTCCTCCTTGTATTCCAATATTCTCTTCATCAACCTACCATGGAAGGCCTTCTTTGTATATTTTTCGCTAACGTCAGAGACCAAGTTGCACGCCCATATAAAACAGCAGTCAAAATTACAACATTGCACATTTTAATCCTTCCCTTTTTGTATGACATGTATAAATGGACGACAACTCAAAACCAACTGATAAAACCATTCGAGAAATTTCATTTCTGCTTAATTTATGTATATAAAAGCTATACTTTAATGGTTTAATGCATCTCAATAATGACGTCCATTTGTCAGTATTTGGAACTAACTTAATTGAGAACGGAAATGCCAGTGTTCAATCCGACAGCTATCGACCGGCATATTAGCTAATGATGTACAAAATGTGGAATTAGAATATGGCGTAGAACACCGTGGTCATTGGTAGAAGTATAAAACACAAGTGCTTTAAATGTTTGTGTCTACCTTATGGTGTGTTTGTACATTGTCTGAAAGATTTGACACCCGAGACGAAATCTGTCCTACGAACCTGCATTTTTTGGGTATTGTAACACCTCTGAGAATGACTGAATGGCAGAAATATGTCCGGCACGTGCATTTAGACAATTCTTACAGTTTTATGTAACTCTACAGCAAAAACATATGTTTGGGTTCGTTTGGTTATCACTCAGAATTCAGATGTGTCAGATGTCACTGCAGCAGGAACCAACCCAGTGCATTGGTCTGCTGTGGCTGTCTTTTGCTGCAGTTACTGGACTTTGTCTGTGTGCCTTAGATTCCGAAAATATTAGACTTTATTCGGGTCAGCAACTGCCACAATAAAGTTATATCCAGAAATGCTACGAAGTAAGAGATCTTCACTGCATGATGTTCGTACCAAAGAAAGATGTCAGATATTTTGAACGCACAATTGCGGTGAAGGTTGTGGTGCTGTGGGGCAAGAAAACAATGTACCACAACGTAACATTGAGACGCGTTCGCGTAACCCTTATTTCCATGGAAAAACGATGATGTTATTATTCTGGGTGCATGTTTATAGCCTTATTTATCCAGTTTACAAAGCGTATGCGGAATATTATATTGTCATATATGTTCTGCTTGGGTGCGCCGTATTTTTCCACATTATCTTATAAATTGCTTGACGTTCGGAAAAAGTTACTGAACACAAAATGTGTGCTTTGATTTTCTGTGCAAATTTTGTCTGAAACATTTCTCATTGTAAGAAGAATCCAGCGGTAGACTTCATAAGTGACATATATCGGTCTTCATATAAAGTACCGTTATTATTGACAGAGTTTAGTGAGACTTGAATTTTCTTGACAGATTTTTAAAAAAATTCTTAGATATCCAGTTCCTTGTATAACCTTGCAGTTGCGGGCGGAGAGTCACACATGACGAACCTAATATTCGCTATTTACAATTTTGCGAATGCGCATCGAAATGAAGCTACATTTCGTCACATTCAGCTGCCAAAGCCTAGAAGAGGCGGTACAGTCGTTCACATAAAACACGAGTATCGAGCCCGCGGATTTTTTCTCTTAGGCTTTTGGGGATTTGGGCTCTGTAGCCTGTTGGGTTCTGCAAAGAAAGAACTACGGTTCTGGATGAAGTATTCGTTTCGTATCTTGCATTCTTCTCAAGTAGCCGTAATTAACTTACCAACAGCCCGATTAATGAATTAACTGAGTTAATAGCAATCAATGGAAAGTTTTCAGTCTTAATTTACAGCTGCAGGTGTCCGTGTGGAACCTTTGCCGATGTAGTGACTTTCCTGATGCAGGTTGCTCGTCATATTTCTGAATACGCTAACAGTACGCTGACAAAAGTAAGCTAACAGTACCGCACTTTCGCTTTTTGACATATCTCTTGCCAATGTTTTATCCTCATCACCAGTCAGTCTACCAAGTCGCTATTAATAATAAACGAATACAAGTTTCCTGATGGCTCGAGAGCCCCCAGTGAGGTTCCTCGATCACACTCAGACACACTCACACTCTCGGTAAGACTCCTCTGGACAAGTGATCGGCCCGTCGCAGAGACCTCTACCTCATAACACACAACACTTACAAGAGAGAGAGACGTCCTCGCCGCCGGCGGGTTTCGAACCCACAATCCCAGCACGAGAGCGGCCGCAGACCGACTCCTTAGACAGCGCGGCCACAGCGATTGATTGACGAGTAAAATACCGCCGTAGAAACTTCAGGTGATGTCAAGTTTCCGTCGCGGTGTAAATAAGATATATGCCCTTTTGGCATTTTACGCAGTGTAGAATGTGGTTTGTTACCGACGTTTCGGGACAACATACCGGCCCATCTTCAAGGCCCCTAGAAGATGGGCCGGTAGGTTGTCCCAGTAACAAACTACCATTCTACACTGCGCAAAATGCCAGAAGATCGCACATCACTTCTAGGCCATGAACTGTGCAGTTATGCAAGACCTGTCCTCACGAACTGTTGTCTTATAGCAAGAAAACGGTCTGCTTTTATAGATCTGGGAAGTTCGTCATCTTGTCCACAAAAGCACTCATTTGGACTGTATTCTAATTCATTTGCACGTGCCGATAACATCTTCGTCTGATATCGGTGTTAGTGCTGCCCGTCTGTAGCTGCAAACCTACGTAACCCGACTTTGCCAATCTCTTCTCTTTTCCAACCAAAATTTCGCAGATTTTTTTATTGTCATCATGTTGTTATTTTGGGTAGCAAAAAATTGAAGTAATTGCGTTGTTATGTTAGTTTTGTGGAAACCAGTCAAAAGTCAGCATTGGGACACACACACACACACACACACTCACTCACTCACTCACTCAAACACACAGTGGTCTCCCAAGCCCGCTTTCTCTTACTGTGCACAATGTAGACTGATGGGAAGCATTTCTTTCTTTGACTGTAACAAAGCTTTTCCCCAACCATAAGGTCAAATACACACAACTGTGACGGATGTAATACTGTCACGTGAGTTCAGGCAAGTTTGTTACCGGCGGTAAATAAAACAGCACAACAGAACGATTAGTAGACATACAGCCGACTGCATCCAAAACTTCGGCTATTTCGAAGCATTTAGTTTGAATGTAACGTGGTGATGGTGAGTTGCGTGTCAGCCGTTGCTTGTTCTACTCACATGAGTGGCTTTTCTTACGTATTATAAACTGACAGACAGTTTTGTAAGCAACGAACCGCCTGATAGCTCCGTGATTTCCTGATCAGTGAACCGAGCATGAATACGGAACTGCTCCCACAGTGTGTTTCAAAATCTCTTCCTAAATCCACACGAAGTCTGACGTGTGACCAGTGTAAAAGGAGGGCTGTTAGTTAGGAATATCTTTAAGGGGAAAAAAAGAAACCCTCAAAATCTGTATAAGTTTGCAGATCTCCACCGACGCACAAGATAGTCGCTTTCGCCTACCTTGAAATTGTTACTTGGTTTAACGTCCTCATAATAAGCCGGGATAGCTCAGTCTCTATAGCCACTCTGTACGGATTGGACGGTCCGGAGATCGAATCCCGGTGAGGACGAGGTTTTCCGCACCTGTCCAGACCGGCCCTTTGGCCCACCTAGTCTCCTGTACAGGTGGTACCGTGTCTCTTTCGCGGGGTTAAAGCGGCCGGCGCGTGGCTCTAAACACCCGCTCCCCACCTAGCGTCGAGGTTGAAGAAATAGTAAAGCCATACTTCTTCTCCCCATCTGTGCCTGCATGGCAGCTATAGGGTGATCTTTAACATTCTCCATTCTTATGTAAAAAGTACTTAATACTGTTCACTGCTATGCCACGTGTTGCAGCTTTTACGAATGTTAAGTTTTCACTTACGTAATTCCGTTATATTGTCGTTTTCTATGAAAATAAAAGAAGAAACTGATAGGAACTCCTTTCCATGCAAAATCTGTGTCAGCTGGACTGGCCGCAGCCCGAGCCTGCCCGTTCAGTCTCTGACGGTCGCTGCTGCAGCACAACCAAACACCACACACACAACACAACCCACAATTTACATAGTTCACACATTGTTAACTTCCCACTGCGACGAATATACCGCCTTCTAGTGTGTATATATTTACACGTACTTCGAAGGAACTTCCTGCCTCCTTCTTCAGGGTAGAAGAGTCCACCGGAAGATAATTTTATACTTCTTAAGAGGCTCCAACATGTCTGCTCTGCACGAATCTTCTTTCCCATCCAAAATGCAGGCTTACAAAGCATGAAATCTCTAGTGTTGATAGTTACAAATCGAGCTCGTCCATACCAACGAACCTGCCGACCCGCAATACAAGGTCGCCCAGTTCGTTCTGATAAGCAAAGTGGTCGCTGTTCTTAGGATTACACGAAAAGCGAAAACAGACCAGATCGTGTGCGTAGAAGGTTCACTGTATGATGTTGCAGTGGACTCAACACACAGTAGGCACTCTTTGTGGTGTTGCAGTAGGTTCTCTGGACAGTAGGCTCAATTTGTGTTGTCACAGTAGGCTGTGTGGACAGTAGGCACTCTTTGTGGTGTCATAATAGGCTCTGTGGACAGTAGACTCACTTTGTGGTGTTGCAGTAGGTTCTCTATATAGTAGGCTCACTTTGTGTTGTCACAGTAGGCTGTGTGGACAGTAGGCACTCTTTGTGGTGTCATAATAGGCTCTGTGGACAGTAGACTCACTTTGTGGTGTTGCAGTAGGTTCTCTATATAGTAGGCTCATTTTGTGTTGTCACAGTAGGCTGTGTGGAGAGTAGGCATTCTTTGTGGTGTCATAATAGGCTCTGTGGACAGTAGACTCACTTTGTGGTGTTGCAGTAGGTTCTCTATATAGTAGGCTCACTTTGTGTTGTCACAGTAGGCTGTATGGACAGTAGGCACTCTTTGCGGTGTCATAATAGGCTCTGTGGACAGTGGGCTCACTTTGCGGTGTTACAGTAGGCTGTACTGTTTCTTGTTCAACTGAGCAGCGGTGAACCGAATTCTGACAACCCAGTTGTAACTTTCTGTTTCTCGGCCACGTCGCGTCACTTCATTATCGGACTGCAGCCTATGTTCTTCCCACGAGGCCCGTGATACTGACAGGTTTGCTGTCTGGGTTTTTACCAGACGCCTGTCTGTAATGGAATGGTTACTAATGCGCGTATCTTGATGTTGCAGTGCGTTTAATTGATTTCATTGCTTGTGGGTTATGAAGACAGCGACTGGCCGTGGAACGTTGCACGGTGTGGCAATACGTACAGCCACTTAAGTTTGAGCTGCATGTTCTGATGGAGATCGTTTGTCATGAACAAAGAAATGAAACTGTTAAACTTCGGTAGCACGAAAAGAGAGTGACAGAAAAGAAAATGTGGAAAGGAGTGCACAACGGACACTGCGTTTATTGCAGAGAAACCGAAAAATATTACGATTCTTGAAGAGGCACTTCCCGCCCGTCTTTCTGGTGTACGGACGAGTTGACAGAGCGTACAGCACTGGTGGAATCACGCTGTCCGCGGGTTGCATGTGGCTCACCACGGTTTTCGAACACATTTAAGACATTACAATGAAGTTACAGACAGCAAAGGTTTGCTTGGGGAAATGTTTTACACTTGTAACTGTACGGTGGGAGGAGGTGAAGCGGATTGGTCAGAAAATATCGGTGACAAACAAACAGGACAACATTCCGAATGACATTCGTACATTCTTCAAAAACGTAAAGCCTAAATATTAGTTACGATTGTCATTTTAATGTTGCTAATAATTAATTTAAAGTAACTGTAGGTACATATGTGAACTGTGGGTGAATGGAATGGTTGGGGAACTGAACAACGTATGGAGCTGTCGGATTCTTCCGTTCGAATTCCAGTGTGTTTTATAGTAGTAAACCATGTTTAATTGCAGTAATAAGGGCCGTACTTCCGCGTCCTACAGAAGATATCTGGGACAAATATTCAGTTACAAAACCTTTATCTCATCGATAGGAAATGATACAGAACAGAGCACAGGAAAACTTAAGAACTGTCTGTACAAGTGACGTTATGTGCAGAACATTCGTCTCCAGACCGGTAACTACGGTACATAAAGAGGGTGGAATACAATAAACAAACAAACAAACAAACAAACGCACGCACACACACACACACACACACACAATATCGCGGCGTGTTTGGACAGTCATTTTATTGCGTGTGTGCGTTGCAGGGTGTGTCCCAAGCCAGTGTGTAAACTAGCGAGGCAAACTGCGTTATTACAAAGAGCAGCAGCTGTGACGCATATTACAGTATTGCCGTATACCAGGTGACACGCCGACCTCTTGTGACACTGACGGTTGCCACTTTGGTGTCACGACCGAATGTGCTGTTGCGGTACACTCTAGGATGTACAATACGTACTCGCGGGTAACACTGTTTCGAATTTTGGTCACTGAATTTCCTAGTTTTGCTTAGTCACTAAAACTAAACTAAACTCCGTGGCCTCAGTCCGCACGCGAACTATACCGACAGAGCGGCCGCCGCCGGTCGGCGAAGTTAGTGCCAACTTTTGCGGATAGAGGGGTGTCACGTGGTCAGCG
>Ga0131853_10018328_pt1 | contig 12736 bp, 9 predicted proteins | sample TergutLab28metaG_FD_92764 | JGI IMG/M metagenome (GOLD analysis project Ga0131853, IMG submission 92764) | Labiotermes labralis P1 segment gut microbial communities from Petit-Saut dam, French Guiana - Lab288 P1 (version 2) (version 2) | ecosystem: Host-associated > Arthropoda: Insects >...
CGTTTTTTAAGCATATTTTTATAAAAAAATGCTTAATGGTATTGCTTATTTAATTGGCATTTAGTATTTTATTAGTACGAAAGATGGGCGCGGCAAAAAAACGGTCGTTTTTTTGCCGCACGTTTGAGAAAAAATAACAAGGTAAGCAAAATGGAAAAACATGGTTGTGTTGAGTATCTGAAAGAATCAAAACTCCCGCTTGTTCTTTACGGAACAGCTCACCTTGCCGATTGCGTAAAATTCGTCTTGGACTGGCATAGTATAAAAATCGATTTTGTAGCCGTTGATAAAGAATATTACAACCCCAACACAAATTATCGCGGATTTTACGTTCAGCCGATAGAAGATATTTTAGCGAATAATGAAAAAGTCAATGTTATAATGGCATTCATAGACAAAACCGTAGAGACAAGGCACGCCTTGTCTCAAATAAACAATTTACCGAACGTTGAAAAATGCCTGTTTTTTGAGCCCGCAAATCTTACATCTTATTTACGAGTTGGCGAATGGGCAGAAATGGGAGACGCCGATTTTCTGAAATTGTTTATTGACAAAGTAAAACAAAGTGATATTATTTATTTGAATTCCGAAGAAGAGGCGAGAGCAATTGCCGATAATTGGAATGGAGAAATAAAACAACCGGAATTGCGCTTCGTAGAAGACGCAATTCCGGTTGTTTTATGCGCCAACGGCAGCTATGCGCCGTATTTGGCGGTGATGTTGCAGTCGTTGTTGGATTTTTCTAATCCTGAAAGAATTTATCATTTTATTATTTTTGAGCGAGGGTTTTCTGAGAAAACTAAACAGTGTTTAGTTGAGCAGGTGGCGAGGTTTGAGTGGTGTGAGATTGATTTTGTGGATGTGAGTGGAGTGTTTGACGGACTTTTATTAAATACGGTTTCGCATTTTAGTGTCGACGCGTATTCAAGGCTTCTAATTCCTTATTTGATTGATAAATACAAAAAGGTTATTTATGTGGATAGCGATATGGTCGCAAAAGCGGACATTGCCGAATTGTATGATTTAAATATTCAGCCGTTTTGTTTAGGAGCGACTATATGTCAGTGGTTTGAAGCGAATTTAGAGAAAAAAAGTTATTCGTGCTTTTTGACGGCAAGTCCGGTACCTATGTTTTTAGAAAATTGGAATAACATATTTTCCAGCGGAACCTTAGTTTTTGACACTCAGAAATTTAGAGAAAAAATTTCTTACAATGATTTATTTCGTTCTGCAATATATTTGTCAAATCGTTATTCTAAGCATTTGCTTGATCAAGATGTTTTGAATTTACTTGTCAAAGACGATTTTTTCGTATTACCGCCGCAGTGGAACTATCTATGGGAGCAGTGGAGCAAAAACGAAACACAATATTCACCTGCAAAACCCGATACTAAAATATTGCATTTTTCGTCGCGGGTGAAACCTTGGAAAAGCAATCCGAAAATAAACAACAATCCCGAAACTTTGGCTTATTTGGAGTACGCGAGGAAAATTGAGTTGTTTAGAAATTCAGAAAAAGGAGAAAGCAAGTGAGTTTCATTGAAGAATTAGAAAAAACAGCCCATAAAACAAAAAACGGCGACCTTGAATATCTTAAAAACTCGGATTTGCCGTTAGTTCTGTATGGCGCAGGCAAGGTTGCAATGAAGATTAAAGTTTTTTTAGAAAAACATTGTATAAAAATTGATTTTGTGGCTGTCGATAAAGAATATTGGCAGTCCGATATGAAGTTTGGTGAGTTCGACGTGTTGCCATTGGAAGATGTTTTAGCAAGCAATTGTAAAGTAAATATTGTTGTCGCGTTTTTCGGTTGGGATTACGCTAAAGTCGGAAACGTTATCTCATCGTTAAACGAAAACACACTGGTGCAAAAATGCTTATATTTTTCGTTATTGACAGCCTGTTTCATAGGACAATTGTCTGATACTTATATGAATTTTGTCAATAAAAACTCTGCTGTTTTTGCTGATTTATATAACAAATTATCTGATGACTTGTCGCGTAAAATAATGTTGGAATATATCATTGCAAGAAGTATTGGAGACGCAAAAGAACTTGCAAAATTGGTGATTCCGAACGAGGCGCAATATTTTCCTGATTTTCTATATCTTTCAGACAAAGAGGTTTTGGTAGATTGCGGAGCATATATAGGCGATACGATAAATGTTTTTCTTAGCAAAACCAATAAAAAACATAACAAGATTTTTGCTTTTGAGCCATTTTCGTCTAGTGCTGAAAAATGTAGAAAAGTGCTTGTTGACGGAGACGTTTTGATAGAGAAAGGCGTATGGAATGAGAAAACATCTCTTTGTATTGCTTCTCCCCAAAACCACGATGCTGCTTGTGCTATAGCAAAATGTGGAGATATGCAGATTGAATTAGACAGTATTGACAACGTTCTGGGAAAAGAAAAAGCAACGTTTATTAAAATGGATATTGAAGGTAGCGAACTCAAGGCGTTAATGGGAGCAGAAAATCAAATAAGAAAAAACAAGCCAAAGCTTGCAGTTTGCGTTTATCATAGAGAAGAGGACTTAATAACTATTCCCCAGTATATTTTGTCGCTTAACCCTAACTATAAACTGTATTTGCGGCATTATGGTGGAAATAGTTGCACTGAATTAGTTCTGTATGCGGTTGATTGGGAGGCTGAGTGAAATCTCATAACAAAAGCATTATCTTGCAAGAATTTGAACTTTTGGAAGAATTTTTGAATGAAACTTCTGATTATGCGATACAGGAAGCGGTGGGCTATATTCTCGAGAGAATAAATATAAATCTTGAAAAAGCACGAAATACGAAAGACGCAAAACTTTATGAAAGATTTAATGCGATTCTTAAAAGAGCAAAATTGTATGGATTGTTTGTCGGTATCGATAATGAAATTTACATAAAAACAGAAAATCAAAATCAAGAAGAATTATTACATATTTCAGTTATTGTTCCGGTATTTAATCAAGAAGTCTTTTTACATAGATGCTTTGATTCAATTGTAAACCAGACATATTCAAACGATAAAATAGAATGCGTATTTGTAAATGACTGCTCTACTGACAAATCCGTAGAGATTATACAAAATTTACTTGCAAGTTATAAAGGACAAATAATATTCAAACTGATTCATCACGAAGAAAACAAAGGTCTTGGAGAAGCAAGAAATGCCGGAATAAAAAACGCCGAAGGGCAATATCTGTTTTTCTTTGACAGCGATGATGAAATAAGTCCGAACGCGTTAAAAAATTTAGCAGATTTGGCACAAAAACATAACGGTGTAGATATTGTTATTGGAACAACACTGCAAATATACAAAACTAATGACGATAAGTTATACAAAAGACCTTTTTACGACTTCTTTCCACAAAAATTCAATTTTCCGGAATACACCGATGACAAACAATGGATTAAAAAAAGGTTTCCGTTTCATCACCAAAAATCAACAGGTGTGATACAGATAACTGCTTGGAACAAACTTATTCGCAAAGATTTTATTATAAAAAACAATTTGTTTTTTTCGCAAATTAGGAATGGCGAAGATGTTCATTGGAGTTTTTATGTCGCTAAAGTTGTTAAAGATATTGCTTTTGTATTTAAACCAACTTACTTTTATCACACAGACCACGACGGAAGAATAACCTGTGATAAAAGCGAAAAAGCGGCAGATGCGCGTTTAACTTTATGTGAAGATATTATAAAAAATGTAGATTGCGAATATTTGAATGAAACAATCGGCTTGATTTATCACGAATTGAATAAATGGGTAATTCCTTGTGTTGAAAATGGGAATGGCAAAAATATTAAAGAAAGATTTGAAAAACTTAATGAACAGATTAACAGACTCACAGACTCGGAGAAAAATAATTCCTTCAAAATTGCGCATTATATTGACGTAAATGTTCCGATAGACACCTGTAATTTCCGTTGTCATTATTGTTATATAACACATAACAGGTTGTTTTCAAAAAGCATTCCTAAATTTACCCATAGTCCGGAACAAGCGGCGCAAGCGTTTTCTAAAAAACGCCTCGGAGGAACTTGCGTATTAAACTTGTGCGCCAACGGTGAAACGCTCTTGCACCCTGATATGCACCGATATATCGGTGCCCTTCTGCAAGAAGGGCACATAGTTATGGTTGTAACAAATGCAAGCGTCAATAAGCCATTTGACGAATTTGTGAAATTTTCAAATGAATACAGGGGGCGTCTTTTTATTAAATTTTCATTTCACTATTTGGAACTTTTGCGTTTAAACTTATTGAACAGGTTTTTTGACAACCTGCAAAAAGCGAAAAATAACGGGATATCTTTTACTCTTGAAATTACCCCTTGTGATGAGCTAGTCCCACATATTGAGGATATAAAAAAAATGTGCGTTGAAAAAGCTGGAGCATTGCCGCATATTACCATTGCAAGAGACGAAAAAGATAAAAACTTACCGATTTTGACAAATCTTTCGCGAGAAGAATATATAAAAATATGGGGACAATTTGATTCTAAACTTTTTGAATTTAAGGAGTCGGTTTTCGGGGTAAAGCAAACGGATTTTTGTTTTGCAGGACAGGCAACTTATTTCGCAAGTTTAGATGGTGGTACATTGAGGCAGTGTTATCGCGAAAAAGCAATTATGGATCTTTATGACAACATAAACGAACCGTTGAAAAAAGACCCAATAGGATATGATTGCCGCTCTGCTCACTGTTGGAATGCTCACTCGTGGTTGGCATTTGGAACCATTCCGACAAAAACAGAAATTGTGCCGACATATTTTGATATGCGAAATCGCATTTGCGCTGACGGGACAGAGTGGCTTGCAGACGACGTAAAGAAAGCGTTTCGCACAAGAGTGGAAGATAAAACGTTTCTCCTCGAAAAAAAAACGGAAGAAATGGGGAAAGTTTTAGTTTATCATAAAATAGACGAATCTTCAAGCGATAATATGACTGTCGATTTACAAACATTTGAAACACAGATGGCTTTTCTGCAAAATAAAAAAGTTGTATATTTGGACGATTGCGACCCTGAAAATCCCGAAAATGTAGTTATTCGTTTTGACGACGGATATAAAGACAGCATTTATTACGCTATCGACATACTAAAAAAACACAATTATCCGTTTGAAATATTTGTTTGCGGAAGTTTTTGGAACAAAGTAGGCAAAATAGGCGATGATGATGTCGATAAAATATTGCAAAACGGCGGGCGTTTTCAATACCATACATACAGGCATTCTTCTTCTATGCTTGAAATGAACGAGCAAGAGTTAGAGTCAGAAATTAAAGTGCCCGATAATTTGAAAAACATCGGAAATAATTGCTTTGTTTGGCTTGCATATCCTTATTGGAAATGGAATGAAAAAATGAAAAACATTGTAGCAAAACATTTCAAGGGAGCGTTAAGTGGAAATGGTTTTGCAGATAACAGTCAATACGCTTTGGACGGAGTAAGAATAGATAATAGCAGTGATTTTAATGCGATATTTGGAGAGAGCGTTGATGTTTATCGAAAAAATTCGCAGTTAAAGGAAATGATTTACAAAAAATTATCGCCGTTGATAGAAAACAACAATTATTGGCTTTTGGAAGTTCCCTATTACAGTAATATAGGCGATGTCTTAATTTGGGAAGGCGAAGAATGCTTTTTGAATGACGTGAAAAATGCAAAGTGCCTTTATCGTGCTTCGTCCGATACATTTGTTCCAAAAGCAATTGATGGCAATACGATTATTTTGCTCCAAGGTGGTGGAAATTTTGGCGACTTGTGGACTAAAATGCAAAGTTTCAGAAAGAAAATTATTGCGTCTTATCCCAATAACCCAATTATTGTTTTTCCGCAAACGGTTTTTTACGAAGAAGAAGAAAAATTAAAACGCGATGCTCAATTATTTAACGAACACAAAAACCTTACAATCTGCGCGCGCGATACAGTTTCTTATGAAATACTAAAAAAACATTTCACTGCAAACATTCTTATTGTTCCCGATATGGCGTTTTATATTCCGCCTGAAAATTTAGCTCAATATAAAAAAAGCTGTATCGGTAAAAATCTTTTCATAAAAAGAGATGATAAGGAATTTAACTTTAATTGTGATTACGGCGAAGTAGAAAATTGCGATACGCTTGATTGGCTTGCAAGCAACAATTTAGAATTGTTGCACCTGCAAGAACTTTTACAGCAAAAACAAGCGCCCGAGGCTGTTGATAACTATGCAAATACCGTTTTCAAAAGCAGCATTATTAAAGAAGGCGTTGAGTTATTAAGTCGATACGATAAAATTTACACAACCCGTCTACATTGCGCAATATTGGGCTGTTTGCTCGGGAAATCGGTGGTAATGTTCAATAACTCTTACGGTAAAAACAAAACTTTTTATGAAACTTGGCTACAAGGAACTAAAGGAGTATCTCTTGAAAGTAAAGAAATTGAATATAAGCAGAGCACAACCTATAAAGAACTTAGGGTTTTAGAGCGATTTTCCGCAGAAATGCCCGAATTTGTAATGCGAGAAGCAGCTGATTATATTAGTGAACGAGTTAAATTGAATACGGAAAAAATCAAAGAGACGGAAGAAAAGTTTCTTGTCGAAAGATTTGCTGCGATTTTGAAAAACAAGCCACGTAAATTGTTGAAATTCAGCGTCCATATTGCAGAACATTGTAATTTGAATTGTGCGGGCTGCGAACACTTTTCTCCGCTTGCAGAAAAAAAGTTTACCAATATTGATAACTATGAAAAAGATTGCATACGATTAAGTGAATTAAGCGGCGGAATTATTGAGTTCTTAGGTATTCATGGTGGTGAACCGCTTTTAAATCCGCAAATAAATGATTTTTTGACAATTTCAAGAAAATATTTTCCCGTCGGGCAGATTGCAATTTTAACAAACGGAATCTTGCTTGAAAAACAACCTGTTTCTTTTTGGCAAATATGCAATGAAATGAGAATAGATATAATAGTAACTGTTTATCCTATAAAAATTAACCATTCTTTAATAAAAGAGAAAGCAGATAACTATGGAGTAAATATAATTCAATGGGGAAAAGAAACAAATAAATGGAGAAAATTGAAAATAGATTTGAAAGGAAGCCAAAATCCTGTTGTAAGTAATTATTTATGTTATGCGTCAAATACGTGTTTTCAGTTGGCTAACGGGAAAATATATAAATGCTGGAGAATAGCATATATAGAAGATTTTAACAGAGCGTTTAATCAAAACTTAAAAGTTATACAAAACGACGGCTATGCAGACATATATGGAGAACAAAGTTTAAAGAAAATTATGGTTAAGCTTGCAGAATCGGCAGATTTCTGTCGTTATTGCAATATGAAAGAAGCGGAATGTGTAGAATGGCAACGTTCAAAAAAAGAAATTTCCGAATGGACATAAAAAACGAGGAGATGAAAATGGATAATAAGCAAAAAAATGCTGTTATGCAAGAGCTTAAATTTTTAGAATGCTTTTTAGAAGAAACACCCGAATATGCATTGTATGCATTCGGGGAAGCTGCTGACTATATTTGTGAGCGTGCTAAATTAAACATTGAAAGATTAATAGAATCAGGAGATGACTTTCTTAAAGAAAAATTTGAAAAAGTTTGGGGGGAAGCGGTGCCAAATACTTCTCAGGCATTAAAACATACGCATATTTATGTTGCGGGGCGTTGCAATTTGAATTGTAAGCATTGTAGCGTTTATGCGCCGATTGTTGCAGAAGATGACTTTCCGGATATTGTGCAAATTGATAAAGATATTGCAAAAATGGGAGAATTAACAAACGGTATTATCAGAAATGTGACATTATTAGGAGGCGAGCCATTATTAAATCCACAATTGGCAAGCATAATTCCAATCGTTCGCAAAAGAATTCCTTACGGTAGAATAACAATTTTAACCAACGGAATATTACTTACAAAAATGAAAGAAGAGTTTTGGATTGCTTGCAGAGATAACGATGCTCGCGTAGTAATATCTCAGTATCCAATAAAATTAGATTTGGATAAAATTAATTCGATTGCCGATAAATATGAAGTAGCTCTTTTTATTAAAGGGTTAAGCGACAGAAAAGGCGACGTAAACACTTTTTGGTTAAATCGTCTTGCTCCCAAAGGAAATTTGGATATTTTTCATTCATATAAAAATTGTCTTTCAAAAGATTGTTCCGTTATAAAAGATGGGAAGTTTTATACTTGCGCACGCCCTTATTTTTCAAAGTATCTTGAAAAAAAGTTCAGGGTTAAATTTTCAATTTCTTCAAAAGATTTTCTTGTTTTGGACAAAATAAAAGATTTGCAAGAAATTAAGAATTTCATTTCTCTGCCATTGCCGTTTTGTAGATATTGCGTAGTAGAAAGAGCAAACACATTCGTTGAATGGAAAATAAGTGAAAGGAAAAAAGAGGAGTGGATAATAGATGAAAACTAAAAATGTGGAGGGAAAAATGGAAGCAGAAAAAAACATTGTAGTATCGCAATTACCGACGTATTTGTATGGTGTAGGGGAACTTGCCGAAATATTTATGGAAAGTTATATTGTTCCCAACAACATAAAGATTGAAGGAGTTGTTATCTCAAAAAAATATTTCGTAGAAAACGCTGTTTTCTGCGGGTATTCGGTTCAAGTACTCGAAGAAGTTCTTAATGAAAATTTAAGAGCAAACATTGTCCTTTGTTTTTTGAAAGACAATTACGATGATGTTATAGAAAACTTAAAGAAAATCGCCCCGAATTGTAATTTTGTAATTACACAAAAAATGTTTTTAGAGGAATTAAAAAGCAAAATTAATGCATTGTATGAGGAGTGATATGGAGTATCCCTTAATAAGCGTTTTGGTTCCGGTATATAATGTAGAAAAATATCTACGGCAATGTCTTGACAGCATTGTAAATCAAACATACAAAAATATAGAAGTTGTTTGCGTAGATGACGCTTCTACCGATAATTCTTTAGCAATTCTTAATGAATATGCGCAAAAAGACGAAAGAATTATTGTTTTGCAGAATGCGACAAATAAAGGAATCGGACTGTCTCGCAAAATTCTATTTGAAAATTCCGTTGGGCAACACATTATTTACATAGACAGTGATGATTGGATTGAAAACAATATGCTTGAACTGCTTATATCTGCAGTGCAATCCAATAGTTATGATTTGTGTTATTGCTATTTTTTCCGCTACGACGCTATGGGAAAGATGGTTTCTGTTGAAAATTTTCCGCTTGCTTATTGCGGAGATGACAAAATTCAGAGAATAAAATACAACATTCTGAGTGAAGGTAAACATTGGAGGGTAACTAATAAATTAGTAAATAGGAAAATCTATCAAAATGTTTTTTTTCCGGAAGTTCGTGGCGGCGTAGAAGATATTTTTATTTCGTGTCAGTTGTATTATTACGCAAACAAAATGGGGTGTGTTTCTTTACCATTGTATCATTACAGATACAATGAGGGCTCTGTTACCAAAAGTTCGGATAATGCATTAGCGCTACTTAGGCGTATTGACATTCAAACTATTTATAAAATGTGTTTTGAATTTATTGAAAAAAATTTCAAAGAAGATGAAATTAAACTTTTTGAACCGCAAATTAGCGAAAAGATGAGTTGCTATAAACAAATTAAACCGGAATGTTTAGAAATTCTGAAAGATTCAAAACTGCCAATATATTTATATGGCGCAGGAGAGTTGTCTGCAATTTTTTGTCAGTTAGCCTTAACGATTGCGGGGATTGTTGTATCAAAAGAATATTTTAAAGAAGGTTCGACTTTCTTCGGACATTCGGTACAACTGCTCGAAGAAGTCCTCAACGAAAAATCAGAAGCAAACGTGATTCTTTGCTTCCTAAAAGACAGTTACGACGACACAATAGAAACCCTAAAGAAAATCGCTCCGAATTGCAATTTTTTGATTACGCAAAAGATGTTTTTGGAGGATTTGCAGGGGAAGATTGAGGGGGGGTATTGTTGAGGCGAATAATTTGTGTATGAAATCGGATTTTTTACGGCAGGCAAATTTGTCTGCCATTTTAACGAATATCATAAAGAATATCTCAATACTGCCGATATATAAAAATATGCCGTAACGTATTTTACGGTCAAAATAACATTAAGACATAGAGGTTGCTATGGATTTACAAGATTTTACTGCAAAATTTGCAGATTTGTTTGACGAAACTCTCGCAAACGAGATTACGGTAAGTACTAATTTCAGAGATTTGGGCGAATGGTCGTCTTTAATCGGGCTTTCTACTATTGTAATGATAGAAGACGAATATGGCATTACCGTAAAGGGCGACGATATTCGAAATTCCAAAACCGTAGAGGATTTATTTAACGCGGTGAAAAGGTATAAGTCGTAAAATGGCTTTCTTGAAAATAGAAAACGTAAAAATCAGCGGACTTTCCGCTTGCGTTCCGAAAAATATCGAAGAAAATTCGCGGTATTTGCTTTTCGACGATAAAAATTATCGGGATTTTGTTGCTACCACAGGGATTGAGAGAAAAAGAAAAATAAACACAGGCGCTTGTTTTTCGGATTTATGCGTTGTCGCCGCCGAAAAATTGATTGCAGATTTGAATTGGAACAAAGAAGAAATTTCGTTTTTGATTGTGGTTACTCAATCGCAAGATTACATTTTGCCCGCGACTTCGATTATTATTCAAGACCGATTGGGCTTATCGAAAGAGTGCTATGCCTTGGATATTTCGCTTGGCTGCAGCGGCTATGTTTACGCTATGAGTGTGATAAGTTCTCTGTTGAGCGTTCACAAAAAAGGAAAAGGGCTTTTGCTGGCAGGAGAAACTCTCGGAGCACACTCGTATTTGGACAAAAGTGTTTATCCTCTTTTTGGCGAGGCGGGGACAATAACCGCGCTTGAATATTGCGACGGCGCAAAACCTCAACTTTACGGATTTAATTCCGACGGAAGCGGCTACAAAGCGATAATGAGGCGCGACGGCGGTTGCAGAAATCCTGTTTCTGCTTCTTCTTTTGTGCCGAGAGTTTACGGCGAAGGTATTGTGCATAACAACTTGGATTTGTTTTTGGACGGAATGGACGTTTTTGCTTTCGGTATAAAACGCGCGCCCGAAAGTGTAAATCAATTGCTTGAAAATTTTGAATTGGATAAGGAAACGGTAGATTTTTTCACTTTTCATCAGGCGAACAGATTTATGAACGAGCAAATCAGGAAAAAACTGAAATTGCCGCCCGAAAAAGTCCCTTATTCGCTGAAAGATTTCGGGAACACGAGCAGCGCTTCTATTCCGCTGACATTGATTACCGAACTGAAAAACGAACTAGAGACAAAATCGCTGTCTCATATTGCCTGCGGTTTTGGAGTGGGGCTTTCGTGGGGAAGCGTGTATTTTAATACGCAAAATTTGGTAGTTTCACCTTTGCAGGAGTTGTAAAAAATGTATAATCCATTTAGTTTACAGGGAAAAACCGTGCTAATAACAGGCGCTTCTTCGGGGATTGGAAAGGCGACGGCAGTCGAATGTTCAAAAATGGGCGCAAATGTAATTATTACAGGTCGAAACGAAGAACGCTTAAATGAAACTTTTGAGGCATTGCAGGGTGAGAATAATAAGAAATTCTTGGGCGATTTGACTTTGCAGGAAGATGTGGAAAAATTGGCAAACCAACTGCCTGCATTGGACGGGATTGTTCATTCTGCGGGAATTTCGGGAGACAGAGTGCCTTTTTCTTTCATTTCTTCGGAAAAAATAAAATCGGTCTTTGATATAAACTTTTTTACTCCCGTTCTATTCTCGAAAGCACTTCTGAAAGCAAAGAAATTACAAAATGGCGCGTCGATAGTGTTTATATCTTCAATAGGCGGCGCTATTTCTCCGGCTGTCGCTCACTCAATTTACTGCGCTTCTAAAAGTGCAGTTTCGGCAATGGCAAAATGTATGGCGTTAGATTTATCTGCAAAAAAGATAAGAGCGAATTGCATTTGTCCGGGAATGATTGAAACACCGATGGCAGAATATGAGGGAATAACACAAGAGCAATACGAAGCGGATAAAAATAAATACCCGCTAAAACGATACGGAAAACCCGAAGAAGTTGCTTACGCGGTAATTTATCTGTTGTCAGACGCAAGTTGCTGGATTACAGGCACAAATTTAACAATCGACGGCGGCATTACGCTTTTGTAATATGGCATTCATCACCTATAAAAACGTCGGAATAAAAGCAATGGCGGCTTGTGTGCCGTCTCAGGTTGTGTATAACAAAGATCTCGGCTACTTAATTCCCGAAGAAGAAATCGACAAAACAATAAACGCAATCGGCATAAAGGAACGGCGGGTAGCGGACGAAAGCACCTGCGCTTCCGATTTGTGTTTTAAGGCGGCGCAAAAACTTATGGAAGACAATAATATAGATGTTAATACCATTGATATGCTTCTGTTTTTAAGTCAAACACCGGACTACAAAATCCCTGCTACGGCTCCGATTTTGCAGCACCGTTTGGGCTTGTCGACGACCACAGCGTGTTTTGACTTGAATTTGGCTTGTTCGGGTTTTGTGTACGGATTGTCCACAGCATTTTCTTACGCTTCTCAGCAGGGAATAAACAGGGTTTTGCTTTTGGTCGGCGAAACTTTTTCTAAGATAGTATCCTCGTGCGATAAAGTAAATTTACCTCTTTATGGTGATGCGGGAACTGCTACACTTATAGAAAAAGGCGATTATTCCGACTCTTTTTTTGAATTGATGTCTGACGGTTCTGGAGCAAAAAC
>Ga0131853_10018329_pt1 | contig 12736 bp, 7 predicted proteins | sample TergutLab28metaG_FD_92764 | JGI IMG/M metagenome (GOLD analysis project Ga0131853, IMG submission 92764) | Labiotermes labralis P1 segment gut microbial communities from Petit-Saut dam, French Guiana - Lab288 P1 (version 2) (version 2) | ecosystem: Host-associated > Arthropoda: Insects >...
CAAATAAATTTTAATAATACGATAATAACAATTTATAATAAATCTATTTCTATTTTTAATATGCCGGGGGGGGGGGGGGGTAATTTAAGCCACACAAAGATGTAGTACAATTACACTAAGAAAATGTTCACCCGAAGGCCAAGCCGATTCGGATAACCAGCATCCGGATTAGTGGAGTTTTACTGTATTACGAAGTGCATTTCTTGGATAATATACTGATTGTCAGAGCACGCACGGTGTGAATAACACAAAATTTCCGTAAGTGTTAACGGTTGTCGGAACAAATAGCGGTCAGCAGGTGCACCAGAATATTGCATTATGCGTACATTTATTAACTTGCGAGTTCTGGTGGGGGTGGGGTTTCGCGGCGGTGTACCTGAGGATCCCATAATTTTGGGTTACGAAGCCGCTTCAGGGGATAATCGGACCCCGAGACGTTTCGGAAGAACCTTTACTGAACCTTGAAAATGACGGCAGTATGTTGCTTCGAAACACCGTTTTCCGATTACGTCGTGGTGCAAGGTTCATGTGACTCAGGAACGGAATCCTCATTTCGTAACTGAAGTTCCTGTCAGAAAACTGATAGTGTCATACCTCCTAGTCACTGATGTTTCCATTCAATTGGTCAGCCTCCAAATGCATCCTCTAGTAGTGCCTACATTTGTCTTGCTTCGTTAAGGTGGAAGCTGGAACAATTTCATGCGTCATCATGAGATCGTCTGCGGTGACGGTTTAAATCATGTACTGTGTCCGCATGCGGGGGCGTGTGCAGCTGTACCATTATTCACTTCATTGTGACCTAACGTCTCTGGTTCCAATGTGGAACGCCAAGTCGCATGATTTGTCACCGGGTTTGTCCTCATCCACTTCCTTCCGGTTCACACCGTCAGATCTTGTTTCCGTGTGATCCTTTTTATTAAATTAGGCGCGTTCGCAAAATCCGAAAAGCGACATTTTAGCTTCGTCACGTTTGCCCGTCCGCGTGGAACAACTGGGCTTCCACTGGACGGATTTTATTGAAATTTGATATTTGTGTCTTTTTCGAAAATTTGGCGAGTAAATTAAAAGTTTCATTAAAGTCCGGGTATTTTACATGAGGACTTACGTACATTTATTACATTATCTCGCTGAATTCTCCTTAGAATGAGAAATGTCTCATACAAAAGTTGTATAGAAAATAAAAACACATTTTATGTTCAAGAACTTTTTTTTCCGTAAATCGTGCCGTTTATGAGATAATGTGGAAAAATACGGCAGAGCCGGACAGGCCACAGATGACAATACTTATAATGTGACGTATGCGCTTTGCATGCTGGGTAACTAAAGCTCCACAGACTCTCAGAATATGTAATACTGATTTTCCACGATAACAGTGGTTACGCGAACTCGCCTCAATGTTACGGTATACGTACGTGTACATTGCCTGTATTAGAATATTATCTTTCCATCTGCTGCTGTACCTCAGAACCGCGACACCGTAGTCGGTACGGTGACTAGGCTATGGGCTGGAAGACCGATGTTCGAAGCCCAGCGGAGAAAAGTTTTCTTTGTTCCCCAGAACTTCCAGACTGTCCCTGGGGCTCGTCCTGCCTCCCATACAGTGGTTACTGGGGGCTCTTTCCCAGGGGTCAAGCGGCCGGGACGGGAAGTTTACCGACCACTCGCCTCTTTGAGTGATGAGGTTAGGAATGAGTGGAGGTATGCAGGTACTGCCACTATACCTTTACGGCATGGAAGGGGGGGGGGGGACCTTACCTTTACATTTACTCCAAGACCTCCCACTTCCGGTTTTTTTGTCAGAAAGTCAAAAAGTACAACGCATGAACCCCACATTGTGTATTTTAATTTTGTCAGTCCGTCGGTACACATGCTGTGCTCAGCTGTCTGTTCTCAAACAGCCTGGCCCTAATAATCTGCTGTCGCTGATAACAACTATCAGCTGTACACGTAGCTGTATTTCACTAGGCGTTTTTGACGGGTCGATGTTACGAGCGTGACACACATACTGCCTCGCTACCCTTTGTTTGGAATGTCGCAGCCTGATGAAGGAAGAATGTGACTGTTTTTGGAAGGAAGGGGTGTTGTATTGGTCTCCAGTGGCGAACTTTTAAAACCCACCCAAGCAGTTTGGTAACGTACATGCAAATTTGTCGCTATGATTAATTAAGCGGTACATCTTGAAGATGTATGAGAGAATCGAGTTACAGTTCCTTGCATTCATAACCTCGGCTTTAGATGATGGGTGAGTGATCAGAATTCACGTTCCGGCTTCTTTAGCCCCAGGGACAAATCCGATTCCCACCGGACAAAAGTTCGGGTGGGTCCTGAATTTGGTCTGGACGATATTGTGAAGAGAAGAGTCTCAGCCCCTGCGTGGGGGGGGGGGGATCTCGATCACCAATTAGGCATTTGCCCAATCCGTAGCTTGGTCAAGGAACTGAGCTATCACAGAACAAGTGACATAAGTAAGTGTTCACACAGCATGCTTGAAGTGTACTCCATTGTTCCGAAAGCTTGCATCTGCCCGTTTAACCCTGTTTGAAGAGAGAGAGACAAGAGTTTCCGCTATGATGCTGCCAAGGCTGCTTTGAATGTTCACTTCCAGTTTTGTACGCCCTGGAGTGTTTCCGTCACGGTAAAGACCGTACAAGATTCAGCGGGTATTAGATCAGGGGATTTGTTTGCCCACAGTCTCGTCAAAGGCGCTTCTGCCGTCAAAAATTCCGTCAGTACAATATGTTCATTGTTATGCAATAAGAACCAACAAAATGCACACTTTTTACATTGTTTTAATTTAATCATATTGTCTTCGACATGTTTCGAACATCAAAGTATTCATCCTCAGGAAGACTTGTACATGCAGTTTTATGGTATTTCTTTAATATATCCATATAATTGTACAAAACTAATGCAGCGATATGGTGTAATAAAATTTGCAGGCATAAACAACTAACACCAAACTGTTCATCGGTAAAGGTAAACGGCAACAACCGCTAATGTCTCTAAACAATGAAACCAGCTGCACACCATCTTTTAAAACAAGAACTCAAATTTCTGTATATCAAGAAAGACTGCTTATGTGGATGCATGAAAGAAATACCATAAAACTGCATGTACAAGTCTTCCTGAGGGTGAACACTTGGATGTTCGAAACATGTCGAAGATACTTTAATTAAATTAAAACGTTCATGTACAAAGTGCATTTTGTTGGTTCTTATTACATAGGTATATCACAGTGCACGGTTCAAAAAGCGTAAATGTGCATTTTTCTGGCCGCATGATACCCAGCACTATTTTGCTCAATTCAAGTGTCTTACATGAAGTTCCATGGAGGGTAGCACTAAATAGTTATTGGTTAATATGCTTCATGGGTACCATATTGATATATGAAATGCAGTGTTATCTATTGTGGTACGAGTTTACGTGGAAGTTGATCGGAGTGATTTTGCAGTGCGAAGGATAGCGAGGACCGCCTCTGACGTTCCGCCGGCAGTCTGCCTCCATTATTTATGTGCGATGAAAGCTACTAAAGATTTGAACGTTAAATGTTCTGGTAATTTCCATCAGTGCTGGGAGTTGTGGCGGGGGACTGGCTTGGCGTAAACGCGGGTTGCTTGTCTGTTTGTGGTTTATGGTCACAGCAGTCAGTCAATAGCTAGTGCCGACAGCAGTGTTCGACGAACCTATGCGAGCGGTGATCGCTCACCTTGTTCGCACCAAGACCTTTGATGTAGATGCAGGTTGGAGATATTTATTATCATTATGAAGCTCTGGTATGTGTTCCACGTACATTAACATTAAAAAAAGCTGTCCCCCCCCCCACACAGGGCAGTGTTCGTGTGTTCTGTATGTTTGCCGTAATCAGCAGTGATTATTTCCCTAAACAGCATTCATCATCATCAAATACTTTTACTCCTTGTGGAGCATAGGGCATCCATGAAGAGCTTCCAGGCATTGCGGTCTTCAGCTATCCCCTTGACCTCGTTCCATGATCTTCTTGTGCGTCTTATCTCATCCTCTGTTGTCCTTCGCCACGTTCTCTTCGGCCTACATCTCCTTCTATATCCCTGAGGATTCCAATCTAATGCTAAACAGCATTAATTAACCAAATTTTCTTTGAAATAGAGACGCCATGGTGTTCTGTGCGAGGTTGGGACCGAATCGTTGTACATGATTTGGACGAATTTCGTGTTTCTAAGTGGCCGTGCCATGGTTCAGTCGGTTAGTCGCCTTCCTATCACCGCGGAGGCCCGTTTTCGATCCCAGGTCAGCTAATGTGAAATTTGTGGTGAAGTAGCACTGGGACAGGTCATTCTGCCCGTACTTCGGTTTTGCTCTGTCGGTATTATGCCACCAGTGTCCCATACTCATCTCTATCTACATTTTGCTCTTAGCTGGGATCCTTCGAAAAGTAATGCTCTTACGGGAATAAGGGATCATATGATAAAAAAATACTCTGTATTTTGTTTATGTTTCAAGTAGGCCGTGCCGTGGCTCAGATCCCGGCCTTTCACCGCAGAGGCCTGGGTTCGATCGCGGGTCAGTCCATGTGAGATTTGTGGCGGACAGAGTAGCAGTGGGCCTTTTTTCCCGTAGAGTAATTCTGGTTTCGTCTGTCGGTATCATGTCACTGGTCCTCCAAAGTCCAGGGTTCTTAATACAATATTATCAGGACAAGCGGATGAAGCATGGGGACCTTAAAAAAAGCAGTGCTCTTACAGATAGCGGGAACATTGGACAGAAAAGTAGGTATATCTTCACGTGGTTTTTTTTCATGCTCTGAAGGGTTATGATGCAACGTACAAAATACTGTGTCCTGGATCGGTTACAGCTAATGACACTGAAGACAGTATGTAGAATACGGAGACTTGGCTTAGGCATTCTCCACGATCACCCTTTTTAACTTGGTTGTCCCGACGTGCTCAGTCTGGTAGGCGATCCTCTTTCGGGAAACGGGTGTGGTTCAGCGAATCAAATATAGTTTTAATTATTTCTTTTTACTTGTTTTATTTACTTATTTTATTCTTGGTATTAAAAAGTTGTGCTGTATCACGTTAAACAACTAAATCATATTTTATTAAAACAACACGGTCACTTGTACTCCCTCACTCACATCGTCTCGTACGCAACTGACTACCTTACTGGACTGCTAGCGTCCGTTGTCTGCTGCTGGCGTTTTCTCATTTAAATCTCTCCCCGTACAACCCCTCCTATCTATCGCCAACGGTTCCTGAACATACGTTGACAGACCGTCCGTAACTGACGCCAGCAAACGTAATAGACACTATACATTATCGGCTACAGCCTGTTTCCCAGAAGCTGACAAGTGGCCCTTGGTAGTCGGATTCTGAGTGTGAATTGCACGTTACAGTGATTAGCTACGAAGCAGACTGCTGGGGTTCACATGTCGGTGGAAGCAAAGGTTGTTAGTTATGACACCGTGTCCGTACCGGTTGTTATCCAGTCCAGCTTCATGTCAGGAAGAATGGGATGAATGTGGCTTGTAAAATGCATTGTACAAGCGATATGTGAATGCACAGGATATTCGGATAACACAGGCGTAGATGGGAAGATGATATTAAATTGGGTCTGGGAGAAATAGGGTTTAGGGTGTGGACTGGCTTGATCTGTCTCAGGGTGGGGACTACTTTCGTATTTTCTCAGGGTGGTGATGAATCTTCTCACCGTCTGAGCGATTATGAGTTTCTAAACTGGCCTGCAGCATGTAGGTAATGGAATGTGGTAGCATATGATTCAGAAAGAGACATGTTGCTTGTCTCGACTGTACGGTGAAGATAAAAATCGGTTTCATCACTCCCACTTGAGTCTGTCACTTTAAGATATTAATGATTTAATTAAGTTGTGCCTCCCTCTGCAGGAGGTGCATTTGCTGACGGAATGTGGGACAGGCTGCTGTGATGAATGGGATCCTGACAGGCCGGATCGGCGTGTGGCTTGGCTAAGCAGGAAGGGGACAACTGCGTGACCCTTAGTGACCTGTCAGGCTGTCTTATTGAGAGACTGTCTTGTGCTTCTCCTTGAGACGTGCTGCTGCGTTTGCTAAAGGTGCCCGTGTCGAATCTCGACTTGGTCCGCACTATTTCATGCTGTTAGCTCAGTTCCTCCACCGCGCTACAAGCCGGAAGGTCACGGGTTCCATTCCCGATGGTATCATTGGAACTTTTCATGAACATAATCTTTCCGGCCGCACTATGGCCCTGGGGTCGACTCAGCCTCTAACACACAAGAGTACCGGGGGTATCTCGTGCATGGTAAAGGCGGCTGGTGCGTTGGGTTGACAACCTTATCGCCTAAATGTGTAGACTGTCATGAAATCAACCTCCTGGAACCCTCAGGACCTGTATAGGGATTGCTTTACCTTAACTTCAGTTCCTCCCTGTGTATGTAGCCTACAACTAATTCCAGATCTTTTCCTTTACCATTCGTGATCATCAGTTCACCTCTTCCGGAGATGGTACAAGGAGGTGAAGAGGGATTTCTCATTTCTCTGTTACATTCATTAGTCATAATGTTAGTCGTTACATTGTGGACTCTACCAACAGCCCCTTGATGGCAACCGCTTTTCCTGGACCGAAACACCAGTCAACCGGAAATAACGGACGCGTAAGTTGACGTCGTGTATGAAAACCGATTCGGTGTACTTGTCAGGTTTCCAGTCTTGCGGGGGCAGCTTGTTTTCTAGGTACTGCCATATCAAGAAATACAGTTCGGGACTCAGCTTTGCTTCCGTAGAAGCTAGGAAAACGAATGAGAAACAGCTGTAGAGCCAAGTCTCCGCACTGTAAGATACCTGCTGCAAATTCCGAAGCAGGTCAAGTGTGTCGTTGTGGACGAAACAAGTGTTTACGGAGTTCTTAAAGTGATTCATTCCCATTTTGCTACGAATCTGTATTTCGTGATATGTATTTAGACATGTAATTAGGTATTATACACCTATATCTTCATATTAATTTTATATTTTAATGTGTTGTATTCTTATTAATATTTTACGACAGTTTTTTTAAAATGGTGAGGTCTCGTGCCTTGTTGCAGTCAAAGATTTTATTGATAGTTCCTGAAAATGTAAGGCCTGATGATGGCTCGGAATAAGCCGAAACTTGTCGCCGGATTGCTTAAATTGTGATGTTGTGTGTGACTGTTCTGTCCCGAAATACGTACTGTGTTACCAAGGTTTCATTTATGTTAATGTGCCTCTTGTATGAAACCGTCATTTGTATAGACAGCTGAAAATTATTGGGGGGGGGGGGTGGCAGGGCTGAACGTTGTGATGCCTGTACTTGCATTTCTTTAGGCATGCATATTTCGCCGTCAGCCGAGACCATATTGCTCACTGAATGCAATAATGGAACAATCCAAAAATTGCCCATTTGGAGTTAATATTACTATTGAACCCAAACATGTAGCAACTGTATCCGACAGTAATGGCATCTAGCGGGCTGTGTTTAGACTGAGAAGTGTGTCGGTATTGTCGGGTGTAGCTGTTATGTTTTTGAGCTCATTTGTAATATATTAACTCCATATGGCAATTTTTTAGTTGTGCCGGTATTGTATTCAGTGAACGATATATTTTTTAACCAACCAAAAATCAAACCAATGGCCGTTTAACCATTCCTGCGCACAAATCACATTGCTGGACCTTAACACGGTTAGGTTATGACTGAAGTAACGCTAACGGTTTTGTCGTTTTGGCAGAGGGCCTTAACAAAATCACATTAAGTGCTTCTGCTACAAGTCGTAGTGTAGCCCGTAAGGGGGGGGGGGTGCTTAGATTGGATGAATGTCGGAGATTTAAGCCCATAGTGGTTTGGTCCCATACGCTGAAGGCCACTGTAACGTGAGCGCGGTAGATGTGGTCCATACCCCGTCTCTTAATTACACCCTGACATTCGCGTTACAAGTGATGACTATCACGGAAACCAACAGTTGGGGTAGACGAAAATTGATAGAGTGCACTTTGTCGACGTAGCCACATTACCGGCAGCTTCGGCTGGCCTCCTCGTGGCCAGTTCACTTTCGGTTAACGGCTCGGACAACTTTCGGCAATCATCGGTCGGCCCAATTGCTTTCCAAGTTGCCGAATTAAGGAATTCCCTGCAAAAACTAACTCTCGGGTCGAAAGCTGCGGTTAGTCCTCTGATGTAAGTGTTGAAAAAAAATGAACCTTCAGTTCCTCGCGAATTGGCTTGTTACAAACGCTCCCCAGTGTGCTGGATTGTCACCAGCTTCCTGACGTGAGTGCGGGCGGCGAATCTCCAGTTGGTGGGCTATTTTGTTTCAGGCTTGATGTGCATGAGTTGGCCAGGTCATGTGTGAGTCGAGGGACACCCCGAGATGCAATCTCTATCGACCCATCGTGTTGGCTGCCCAGACAGATGTACTGACTGCGGCCTTTGGCCGTGTCTGGTACTCCCTTGATACGTTGATAGTGATCCTGTTTCCGTAACAGGTGCTCGTGGCTGTTATTACATGTCTCCGGGTATCTGACGTTCATCGTTTGGCGGTACGTGACAGTGACGGCCTTGTCACAGGCTGAAGTGAGCCAAGGTGTCTGCATGCTGTTTACGTACAGGCTGAAAAAGAAAGTGGACCCTAGTCCTCTTTGAGACACTCGAGCCCACGAGTCGGTGTGGCTGAGTTTGAAACGACTGATATTGGAGATAAGATATGGGTTTACCAAGCAAGTTGCTAAAGCAATACCATTACAGGCCTGGAGAAGCCCTGAGGGTTCCAGGAGGTTGAGGCTCCTAGATTTCAAGACAGTTGGTACATTAAGGTGGTAAGGTTGTCAGCCCTACACACCCACCAGGAAATATTCATGGTACTAATTTCTGATAGAGGCTGAGTCAACCCCAGGGTCATAGTGCGCCGGAAGAATTATGTTAATGAAAAATTCCATTGACACCATTGGGAATCGAACCAGCGACCTTCCGGCTTGTAGCGCAGTGCCTCAACCACCTGCGCCACCACGTGCCCCACCAAGCTAGTCGGGAAGTTAAAAAATTGTTAACGTGTAGAGGAGACCTTATAAGGCGTCGAAGTGAGCCACATTCAGGAAGCCCGGGCCTGTTTCCTTCATGCCAAAGTTCCTGTCGACTTCCAGCGAGACGTACCGGCTGCAGTGTCGTGCTGTATGGGGAGGAACCCGCAGTGCCCGTCATAAAGGTTGCACACGTTCCCGCCTTCGCTGAGCATGGTGCCAAGTTCTCCCATCGCAGCCACCTTACCAGATATATGGGTCGATAGGACGAGGGCACCGTGGGGTCCTTTGTCAGCTTCAGTATTGGGCATCATGCGAACGTTTTTCCTAGCTGATGGACGGTAGTGTCTGCGCTGCGTTAATGAGACAACTGGAAACGACTGTTTTTATAGAACGCACGAGACCACACGAGATATCAGCGTACCATTTAATTAAAAGTATGGAAACACGTTTGTGTTGCGAGGTGTCATGTTTCCACCGCGATTTTGATTATGGCTTAATTCTGGGATATGACGCCCTGTTTATTGATAAGCAGTTACCCGAAGTTTCTGAGAAACGTGCTGCTCTGGACCCGTAAGATGGAGCGGAAGGTTTTATCAAGCGACACAGTGTCGTATCCGGCAATTTGAATACGCGTGTTACAGTTGTGTTTCAGTTTTGACATGGGAGGACAAACATTTGCATGCTGTGTTTGATCCATTCTCAGACTTATTTGCAAACCAACAGAATCACGTGACAGCATACGGCGGTTATGCATGTTTTTTCCTCTCTCCCTTTCACACTCTGTTCGTTCTTCCAGTATTTATCTGCTGTGCGGAGTATCTAACGTCAGCCTCTTCAAGGTGAACAGTCCGGGCACATGCGTCTGCCTTGTGAGGCACAGACTCTCTGGTGCCTGTTGCGCCACGAATTAAACTTGCGCCATTCGTCCCCCCCTCTACCGTACAAAGTTCCATGCCAACGTACAGCAGTCTCTGACGATTGTGATCGGTGAACGTTGTGAACTGATAGCCGAGGGCGTCACCCTTTTTACATCCGAATAAATATTGTAGGTTTTCGTGACGATTAAGGTTAATGTTCTCATTTTTCCATTACGCGCGTTACAATGCAGTTAATGTAACTTAAACCAACAAATGGACACAGTTGCATTAAAATTTACAATAATATTATAAAAACACTAACTGCAATATGTTTCGAGTTTTATTGGCCCATCATCAGGGATAACAGTAATAATTTTCAATAGTTCTTCTACATGCAAGGGACAGACATATTAAACTGTTGTTTTATACAATTATTGTACTTCCTGATGAGGTGAGTAAGTGAGTAAGTAACTCAGTAAGGTCCGAAACATGTAGGAATTAAGAGTTTTTTGTATAATAGTTTTTATAATATTGTAAGTCTAATAAGGTGCATGCTTTTGTTGGTTTAAATTATAGCAGTTGGTTAAGAATCATACCTTCGTCTGTGATATCGTCTGGTTTGTGTGGGTGGTTACCAGTGTTTCCGGAGTATCATACTGTCTCCGTCTTCAGGGTAGGCACTGGCCGGGGCCGGGGAGTGTGAGTATGAACTAGAGACAGAGGTCAGGCCCGCTCAGCCCGTAGCTGGCGGTTACCATGTTGGCCCTCAGCAGTGTTAGGTTGCCCGCCGAGACGACATGAGAGGACGTCATTTAAACCCTTACCGTGGTAAAGCTGAGGTGCAAGTTTGAAGACGTTCCACCCTTTTGCTGGCAAACTGTGAAAGACAGCTTGCCACAACTGACACGTGATGATGTAACAATATCTTGCTGTTAACGTGTTAGCGATAGTTGTGTTGGGATAGAATAATTTTGTCGGCGATTGTGGACTGTATTGTTATGTATTTATACTTGTACTTGTTTATTCCTCATTTTATTTATTGACTGTCATATTTGACATTCAGAGGACCGTGCAGCGTGATATATTCTAATAATGAAAGCCAACGAGATATACTGTTTTTCATATTTATTTGATAAAATACCCTGCATGTTTCGGACAGGTCCACTGTCCATCATCAGGAGTATCTCAATACTGTATACACGCAATAGCTATTTGTCATGCTAGTTCTGTTGACTGTCTGCTAGCGTGGTCCATCCTGACCACGCTAGCAGACAGTCAACAGAACTAGCAGCTATTGCGTGTATACAGTGTTTAGTTACTCCTGATGATGGACAGTGAACCTGTCCGAAACATGCAGAGTACTTTATCAAATAAATCTGAGAAATAGTGCATCTCGTTGGCTTTCATTATTAGAATGAATTTCGTATGTCCCGCATGCGAACCAATTTTTGGGAAAGTTGTCTTCACCACGTAAAAGGATGAGCAGGCGGCCCTCGGGGGAAGTATTTGTGGCTCTCGGTTACCTGAATAGTTTCAGTAACGCAGTTTAACAAGCGTTATATGATATGCTTACAGGACATGATATGGTAACTTTATTAGCACAGAAATTGTTTAACAATCTATGACTCATCACTTTCAAGACAGCAGCCAAAAAATCAGTATTTCTTTGTGTTTTAACCAGCTCAATAAGGCCTTCTGCCTTCTCATTGAACTGAACTTTTTTTTTTTTTTTTTTTTAAATATAGGGACGTTATTTTATCTGACAACTATAGCTAGCCACTTCCAATCGGCTGGTTTTCCATTTGAAATCCTGATTACTCACCCGCTCGTTCCAAATGGTATATAGTTTATCAGTTCTTTATGAGTCTACTACAGTCTATATCCTATTCCATTGGAGCCGTGTTTTTGTATGGTGCTTCTGTAATAAGTGTCGCCGTAAATTCAAACGCAAGTTGCCTGATGCGCCTGTTCTACTACACAAGAGAGTAGTTTAGAAATACCCATCCTTGAAAAGGTATCAAGCAGCATGTCACGTTCAAGGCAGGTAGATAACACGCAGAAGGCTGAGAAAGAACTAGTTGAAATCAGGACTGCGTTGGAAATATCTACAAGAAGATAGTTGGTTCGACTTGAACAGCAAACGGGCGTGTCCACGTCATCAGCACGAAATAAAAAAATAATTTGCTTCAATTGTGTATCAGTAATTGTGATTGTGATTCACGAACTACGACACAGTCGGTGAAGCAAAACCGAATTTTCTAAACTGGTACCTGCATGTGGTACTTTCTGGAGAAATAGACTCTACACTAGATGTGTCTGGCGGTGAAGGTTGGGTTCGTACTGACTATGTGAACAGGTATTGGTCTGCAGAAAATTCCTTATTAATCCGCGAAGCGGCATTACGTCACGGGTGTGATTGGTGTCTTATGCTAGTGCATCTAGTATCATTGCGCTTTTTTACACCATAAAACGCACCGGTAAGTTACACATATTCGAACACATGTCCGATTAGGAGAGAACCTGTGCTCCCCCCCACCCCCCCCCCCCCACCCCCCCCCCCCGACCCACACCCCCCCCCCCCCCGCCCCAGCAAGCCAGTGCAGCAGCTCACCACGCTGGCAATTTCTGTGAGTTGTTTACCTATTTTTGATGACAGTAGGTAGAATGTAACCTTCCCGATCACCAGATCTGATCCCATATTTGCCTGTGAGGCATGTTAAGGGGTAACTCGTGTATTAATAATTGGGCTGTTAATGATCCGGGGGGGGGGGGGGGAAAATTTCAAAAGGTTTTTTTTTTTTTTCCCCCCCACAACGGTTTCGGTTTTACGCGGTTTTTTTTTTAAAGAAAAACTTTTTATAAACCCCTTTTAAATCGG
>Ga0131853_10018331_pt1 | contig 12735 bp, 8 predicted proteins | sample TergutLab28metaG_FD_92764 | JGI IMG/M metagenome (GOLD analysis project Ga0131853, IMG submission 92764) | Labiotermes labralis P1 segment gut microbial communities from Petit-Saut dam, French Guiana - Lab288 P1 (version 2) (version 2) | ecosystem: Host-associated > Arthropoda: Insects >...
GGATAGAGAGGGAGAAAAAAGAGCAAGTAGGAGAAGCACAGAACTGGGGGGTGGCGGGGGGGGGACACGCGCCGGGGGGGGGGGGGGGGGGCAAGATTTTCTAAACCTGTCCAGACCGGCCCCGGGACCCACCCAGACTTCTATACAATGGGTACCAGGTCTTTCCCAGGGGTAAAGTGGGTGGAGTGTGGCATTGACCTACTCCCATTTAGTTCTGAGTTTGAACAAAAGAGTAGAGCTATACCTCTACTCCACTTCTGGGCCTTTGTGACCTGTTATAGGGTGAACTTTTCTGTTGTGTAGTTGATACACTTTTTTTTTTTTTTGTTCTTTTCTTTCTTTTCTCTCCAGAATTGTTGTATGTACTGTATGTAAGTCATAAGCTTAATTTTATCATGCTTAGTTCTCGCCTCTCTGTAACTCATACTCTTTGTTTACACTTCCATTTCTTAGTAAGCAGACCAGACATGGGAGGAATATAATTTCCTTCTATTTCTTTTTGTTTATAACTGGTAACCTAAATGTTTATCGCGCGAGCCATGTGTGGATTGACGCACATAACAGTAGCTGCCTTGTGCTCCAGTTGCAGTCTGTTGTGTATCTTGAACAGTGACTGAGCAACAGAGAATGAAGCTGGACGATCAGTGAGTGTTAATGGTAATGAAGAGCCCTCTGGCAAGATTTGTCACCAATACGGTTCAGTTGTAACTGCAATAATTCCCTAATTATGCACAATATAACTCCAGTACACTCTAGTTGGGGATTACTGAAAGTGTGTGTGCGGCCTGCCCAACTCCCCGTCTTAACCTGAGTTCCAAGCTCTGTCCCTCTGGGAACAATATCCAAGATACGTTCCCAACCAGGTCCATGCAGGATACAACATTACCTTTACCTTTTGAAGAAATGGTATGTGATCATATTGACTGGATTTATGTTGCTAAATATAGACTTCAGTGGCAGGCAGTTGTAACATGGTATCTAGAAAAGGCAGGGAATTTCTTGAGTGGAGTAACACAAGCTTCTCAAGAAGACAAGTTGTGACAGTGGATGAGAAGGGTGGTTCCTGTCTCATTCCAGCCTTTTTATATAAGCTTTAAAATTCTGCAGTAGTCAGTGGGTGAGCTAGCTGTGTTGTTCGTTGTATCTTCACACCAGTGAATGCTAAGAAGCCAAAGGACAGTAGATATTTGTTTAAAACACATTTCTTATTGTACAGGTAATTGCAGTGTGTGACACAGAGGATAAAACGTCTTTGCTTAGAGAAAGAGGTGCATGGGCAGCTCTAACCAGTGTTCCAAAGGATATTGAAAAGAAGTGTGCTGAAGTAACAGGTGGAGGAGGAGTTAGGGTTGTCTTTGAATCTGTGGGAGGTGAATTGTTTCGTAGTATTCTGAAGTGGTGAGTGGTTTGTCACATTCTCTTAAGGTAGTCTACATATTTTTGTATATAACTGTAGTACCAGACCAATTCGTATCAATGCCAGGGGAAAACTGAATGTGGGTTAATGTAATGCACCAGTACTAGATGATGGAGGAAACCTATCATTCCTAAGGTATTAGAAGATAACTACATGACTGGCAAAGAAAGGGAATGGGAGAGGAAGAACTAATGAGACTGCATATTTAGTAGTAGTAGTGCAAAAATTGATAGTTATAATTTGCACTCAGAAGCACCGTTTGTGGCAGCGAAACTGCTGAGGTTAAAAACACCAAGATTTTGTACACTGATATCTCTGTGTGTTTGTGTGTGTATATATGCATACACACACACACATTTCTGTGTTCTGCATAAACTGTTTGTTCATTTGAATTTGATTTCCTCCCCTCACAACCCAAACTGAAAACACTGAAAATGAAAGTCCGGTTGTTGTGTTTGCCACTGTCATCACAGTGGAGAACAATGCAAAATAAAATGTTTGTGTAAAAGAACTTGGAAAGCTTAGGAGTGGTTGATATATTGATGACAAAATATGTATCCAGAAAAGAGTGTGCCGTGTAATTAGGTGCTCAGTTCTTATATTGTGTAGCATTGGCAATGGAAATTATATTTGTTGTACACTCTTTCCATATTTCTGAAATAGGTGCTAATGTAACATTGTGATCGATACTTGTACATAAGAGTGACATTTTTTAAGTACATATTTTGCACAATGGACACATGGGAATGTACATGCTGCAATGCATAACTGTATGATTTGTGGGTATGAATCTGCACAGAACCCAAATTTCACATTTACACTTCTTAGATAACTACAGTTTAGAGAATCTTAAATTTCTGTTGTGTTCAGACTGGTTGTAGTACTCACCCAGCCTCTGTCCAATGATCCCTTCCACAGAGATTAATTGGCCAGGGTATGAATTTGAGTTTTCACTTCTGCCTACAAAGCATGGAGGTTTATCTCCAGGTACTCCATATGCCTTCATGCTAAGGTGCTTAGGCAGGTGTAAAGATAAAGGTAAAGGTCACCCCATAAGCCAAAGGTAACACACAGGGGCAGTAGGGGTATAGCTGTACTCATTCGTGACTTCAACGCTTGTTAGGGTGGATGTTCAATATCATGGCCTGGCTTCCTTTCATCCAGTACTGAAGGGAATGGACAGGTGGTGGGTTTTAAAATATTCCAGATTATCAGATGATACCTTTACTGACCTAAGTTTTTGTGGCTAAGTCAGTTGTTTTCATTTAATCATAAAAAGACTTCAACTATTCCAATTATCATAAGCCAAGTCATGGGTTGGCCTTCAGAAAGCATTTCTGTCAGCCACTGTCCAGTTGCACTAATTTAGGCTGTTTAATTGCCTGTTACTTGAAAAGGCCCTTCACACTTCCCCTTGATGCCATAAATGTTCAAAACTGGTCCTTCTTTTTCTTTATACCAGTTAACCATCCAGTATTGTATGAAGTGAAAACCACACTGAAGTTTCGTAGGAATCATTAACGTTACATGTTTCCTCCTGCCTGCAGTACTTTGCCATTATAATAGGTTGATGGACTCAATAAAGTCCAGATAACACAAGATAAAGTTGTAGTGTCAGTACACATAGTGAACATTACTGATGGTAAAACTTTGGTCCTCACCTGCTGAACTCTCAGGATTTGCAGAGTATCAATAGCTGGAATAAAGAAATTGTACTGTACTGCCTTTGTATTTAGCAGTATGTTTTATGATGATTTTTACACTTTTTTCTTGATTTTGATTTATTTAGTTTTTTTATTCACATGTACGTCTTCAATTAAATTGTAGTATGTTTACTGTGTTTCCAGTGTTGCTGTTGAAGGTGTTGTGATAGTAGCAGGTACTGCTTCAAGGCTAGTTCCTACAATTAAAACCATTGAGCTGCTGCCAATGTCATTTAGTCTTATTGGTGTATCTCTTCGGAACTACAGAAAATCCAATCCTGAAGTTTACAGGTGACTGGTAGCGTGAAAGCATTATTACTGAAGTCACATTGTTTAGTATGAAACATGTTTCATTTGTAGTCTTTAATCCTTCTGTATTTTTCGTTGTCTAATGGTATCCATGCCGATCCCAGTAGGTGCACTGTTTAAGGTGTAGGTCTGTTGTGATTTTTGTGTGTTATATAGGTAATGGTCTCTGTAATGAGTTGATCACCCATTCAGAGGAGTCATATGGAGGGTGTGTGTGTCTAATTGTGTGTGATCAAGAAACCCCAGCAAGGAGGTGGCCTAGGCCCAAATTTGGCTATTGTGCAAAAATAATGCTGTCTGTCCTTTTATCTGCATGGAACAACTTGGCTTCCACGGGAAGGATTTTCATGAAATTTGATATTTGAGTATTATTCAAAAATCTATCAAGAAAATTTAAGTTTCATTAAAATGCAAGAAGAATATTGGGTACTTTACATTAATACCTACATACACTTAGGGGAGTATCTCACTGAATTTTTACTAGCATGAGAAATTTTCCAGACAATAGTTGTAGAGAAAATCAAAACACACATTTTATTTTCAATAACTTTTATCGCCAATTGTACCATTTATGAGATAATGTGGAAAAATATTGTAGAGTATGACAGGGCACAGTTGACAATATAATACAGCGCATGCACTTTGCGTGCTGGATGACTAAGGCTGCAAACACACCTCAGTGTTATGTTATACATACATTGTCTGCCTTGTATCATATTGTCTAGTTGCTATCGAAATTTTCATCTGAGTTTCTCGTGTGTGTTATGGTATCGTACCTAATGCTGAATAAATCAATAGAGCTTGCAATACCAAGAATGTTGAGTTAGTGGTTTTGTATGTATTTGTTGGAGGTATAAGGTACACACCAGTCCTTACCGAGGTTTTATATTTGCATTCTTTTCATCAGTTGCTATCTAATTCAGACCATGACTGCTTCCTGCCAAATTCCCTCCAATTTGCCAATTACCGGTCAGCCAGCCATCAGCTCTGTATAGGCTGAACTGTTTACAGCATTTTAATATAAACCACAGAAAAATGAGAATGTCTATCTATTTAATTACACTGTCAGTAGTTCAGGTTGCATGATGTCATTTGGTATAATTATTTATGTTTAGTGATTTGGAGAGGGTGTGGAAGGAAACGGCCTAATTTGAGGTAGAGGATCTCTATTTTGTCTGACAAATATATGTCACTTCTTAGACTGATGGGCTTGGTGACAGTTTAGTGACTGCCACTATTCCAGTTTTCCATGAGTTGTGTTCTCTTGTTTTAGTTCAAGGCAGTGTTTCTCAGACTTTTGTTTGAGGACTCCTTTTGGCTTCAAAAAATAACCACAGATCCTTGCATCCTTGCACATGTAAGCAGAGTGTCCAGATGATAGGTATCCAAAATTAAAAAATTTATATTTCAGAACTGATTTTATGTAGCTACGAATACATACCAGCAGCGTATGTAATAATGCATTGCTTGATTTGACCTTATTTAAACTGATTGTCGCTCGCTTTGCAGGTAATGATACTCAGACGGTCACATGATATAAACACATCACCAATTAAAGTTGTTCTGCAGTTATTTTTAACAAAATATTTTCCTTTAACTAAAAGATAAGCAAACTTCAAAGTAGCCATTATAAAAGTGTATCCACGGATCCCCTGAGAACTGGTCATGTATCACTTGTAATCCGCAGAGCACACTTTGGGAGCCACTGGTCTAATGTATTGCGGTTAATATTGGTCTTTACTTGGCATATTTAAAGAAAGTTTTTGAAGGTTTTAGTTCAATGTATTGCAATTAATGTTAGATTTTTGCTCACTGTGTATTAGGAGGTCTTGGAAATGGTTTCCTTCAGCTTGCAGACAGGCATCATATCTATTAAACACAATATTCATTGCATGTTGCTGTGCTGGTGACATTGAAGGTGGAACATCCTGAACACAAACTGTGTAAAACTTCTCACCTGCTTTTTTATGCAGTTACTAAATAACAGATGGTACTGCTTGATCATTTTGCTTTGTGTTGGATATATTTTTTTTTTATCCTCACAAAATTTAAAAGAAATTAGAGATGACTCAAATGTGCTCTTCTCTTAGAAGTTGAAATTGAGTGTCACTGCTAAACAGAACAAGTTTGTGGTCTTTTTTCCAACATGCACTGTATAAAGGGAATGGTTCACAAAATTCTGCCTTGCTTCATGGGAGTTTTTTGCATATCATACGAAAAGTGCATAGAGAGTAGCAGATGACTGAACACACACTCCAATAAGAAATAGAGCTTGCTGCCAGTGAGTGTGCATGTGTATAATATAACTAACTCAACAGGAACTGACAGACTGTATTTGCCAGATATAATAATAAGGATCCTGCTATATACAAATAATTCATTACTGTCCCCACAGCTTCAAAACCTCTGAATTTGCTTTTACTGTATTCCATCCCTGCTAGTCCAATTGGTTTAAATGTCCTTGCTTAAATAATTTTACTGTGTTACGGATGTTTTCAATTTTAGTGAGTCTAGAAACAGTGCACGTGCATTCAGGCCTTTATGCAACAAACATTCCAATATAAATGCGTGCTTGACTTGCTTGTTGAACTAGTGGGACAACCCTTCATTGCTGTGTGCTAGCACTACAGTATGATACATAGGACAGTATCACACTTTTATTCTGGAGATACCAGTACTGCCTAAAGTATCAGTCATTTAGCACCACCCAGGAGGCACGTACAGCTTAAGGAATGCTGCGGATGTGACATTGACTAGAAGACAGTGAGATAGCAGACATGCTAGCCATTACATACTAAAGAAACAAGATTACAAGCTGACTCATTGAAAAAAAACTAATGAATAGCAAAATAGCTAGAAGTACAAACAAGTAGCTGACTGCAACAAAAAAATGGAGAGATATCCACAAAATCTGGGCAGAATACAAAGGCAAACCTAGGAAGGAAGCGGTAGCAAATTTTAGGCTCAAGACAGGACATGACTGCCTAGCAGCTCATTTAAAAAAGATTGGCATATATGAATCTAGTGAGTGCACAATTTGCCAAATACCAAACTCCACCATGGATGAGGAACATCTGTTACTTTGCCCAAAACTTGATACTGACCAACATGTGCTCAAGAACACAATCAGACTCTACTGGGAAGCCAGAGTGATGATGAGATAACTTCTGCCATAGGAACAACAACATCAGTATCGCTGTTAGCAGTATATAACACAGGACAACACTGCACTTTTTAGCTGGCATCATGATACTACAGAGAGGAAAATACTGTACTTTCCAGCTAGTGGTTCAACACTAAAAATAGGATGATGCAACATTGTTTGGCTAGCACTATTATGCTACAGACAGGACTGTGTTGCACTGTGAGCTAGCAGGGATTTTACTACAGACAGCACAGCATAACACTCTTGGGATAATAGTACAGTGACAACACTGCACTGTAGATTTAGTGCTAGATTTTTGCAGATCAGACAGTATCACACTACTTCTGCATCTGTTCTCATATTGCTTCTCTGATTGGTGACATTTTTATATAAAAGTGGGTTACTGTACACAAGGACATTTTGTTTACCTTCATTGTTCCTAATGTGATTGAAGCTGAGTGAGTTTGAAGACATCTATGGGTGTAGTAGGAAATATTTACCTCCATTTTGTTATGTATGATAGAGAATTAATGTACTTTGTTGTTATATATAAATATTATGTTAGGCTTACAGTGAAGTTTTCTGCTCATGTAAGACAAAATATTTTCAATGTACACTTTATTCTGTTCTTTAATTTGTTGTGATATTACTGTTACAGGCAAATTGTTCAAGATGCAATTGACATGGCAGATCAGAGACTTGTTAGTCCAGTGATTGCAAAGAAGTTTTCACTGGAGAAAGTAAATGAAGCTGTGCAGTTTGTTTTGGAAAAGAAATCTACTGGGAAAGTAATAATTGCAATGAAAAATGATGATTATGATGACTAATGTAGTTGTAACAAGCATAAACACAGTGTTGCATAAATAATTATATATTTTGTACATACAAAGATAAAAATAGAATTGGTGTGATAAGGAGGTATGTCTGTGGTATGTGGTAATAAATAGGATTGAAGTGGATTAGTTTATTATGTTAAAAGAGTTCCAATTTTGTATTTATGTTATACTTATGCCTGTTTTATGAGGTGTCAGCTAGTGTTTTAATGGACTGTGAGGATGGACTAAAGAGTTAACAAATTTTCTGATATTTTAATGTATTTTTACAATATGTACATTGTTCAATATAGGAACCTTAACTACAGACATTGTACAGTCATTTATAACCTTTCTGCTAAGCCAGCCCAGTTCTGGACACTCTGGAAATTTTCATACTGTATGTCTGTACATTGGAAGAGATTAGTCAGCTGTTGAATACATGTTATTAAAATGTAATTACAGTAGTTCCTTGGTAATCCATATCCCAGGGCAATCCAGACAGTTTTGGACCAACTAGCCCTCTCTTTCATCCTGGTGATCCAATCTGTCCAGATTACTAGGGGAAACTCAGAGACAATCCATAATCCGAGGCTGATGGTGTGGGTGCAAGAAGAGCTGACCAGTCATTTAACTCCACTGCAGTAAGGACATGGTCTGTCATTTGTCATAACTGTCTTTCCCTCTTATTTTGCTATTAGAGTGAAATCATAGCAACATGCTACTATTATTATTTTTCTCATTAACTCATGTTTAACACTCTAGAGTCATACGTCACACCTTTAATAACAAAGGTGAAGGTAAGTACATGTATTACCTATTGCTGAATTGTACTGTCACCTAAGACCTTTCTGACTATGTTACATGTACGAGGGTCGTACCGAAAGTCATGAGCAACCATTTTTTGCATGCAAACTGGGAACAGCAGACGAAAGAGAGTACGGTGGTAGATGGAACCAGCTGTTGTGTTATCCTTGAGTGTCTCGTGACATCAATAGCTTGCATCACATGACCAGTATCACTCCTCACAAAATGGCGGACAACGATATATCGTTTCGCCAACGTGCTGTCATCGAATTTCTCGTTAAAGAGGAAATCCCTGCTGCAGAAATTCACCAGAGACTTCAGTGTCCTTATGGAAGTGTGTGTATGGGTGCGAGCAGTGTTCGAAGGTGGGTGAAACATTTTGAAGTGGGAACATGAGCATCCAAGATCAGCCTCAACTGATCGCAACAAGGAGAGAGTGGATGAGATCATTCAAGACAACAGGCATGTGACTGTGGACACAATAGCCCGAACACTTGGATTAGGGCACAATGCAGTACAGGAGATGATTGAAAGCTTAGGCTATGGGAAAGTTTGTGCTTGTTGGGTCCCGCGCTTATTGACCGAAGACCACAAAGGTCAGCGAAAAGCCATCACCTCAGAACTGCTGCAGAGATATCGACACGAAGGTGATGATTTTTTGCTCCCTATTGTGACAGGTAACAAAAGCTGGTTTCACCATTTCAAGCCTGAAATGAAATGGCAGATTATGGAATGGCACCATTTGCATTCTCCATCAAAGAAGAAGGCAAAGACTGCCATCAGCTGCGAAGGTGATGGGCACAGTCTTCTGGGATGCAGAGGGGTTGATTTTGGCCGAATTCCTGGAACCTGAGAAACCATCACTGCTGCTCGTTATGTCCAGACACTGCACAAGCTCCGTCGTGCATTGCTCGATAAACGTCCGGGACGAAACATCATCATCCTGCATGACAACGCTTGCCCGCATGCCGCTCGCCTCACATCAGAAGCAATTGCAAAGATGGGGTGGGAAGTTCTTCCACACCCCTCCTTTAGCCCTGATCTGGCATCCTCCGACTACCATCTTTTCGGATTTGTGAAGGATCAGCTGCGCGGACAACGTTATGAGACAACAGAGGCAATTCAGAAAGAAGTGCGTCAGTGTCTTAGGATGGCTGGAACGGAATTTTACAGAAGGGGAATTTTCAAACTCCCAGAACGCTGGGAGAAATGTGTACAAAGAAGTGGCGATTATGTGGAAAAATAAAGAAAGGTTTGTAGATTAAGGTGGTGTATTTGGTTTGTCAATAATAAAGCATGTTACTTTACAAAAAATTGTTGCTCATGATTTTCTGTACGACCCTCGTATTTAAAATTACAGATCTTTGTATGGTCACGTACAGCAGATCCGGTAAGTCTAGTCACTTGCGGACATCATGCAGTGTGTGAGATATGGCTCCTGTTGTGGATATGACAGGTCAGGTGTACCCTGCTTTTACTTACCACTGTTGTTTCACTTCAATGCTTAATTCTGTGTATTTCCTCATTTTTTTCATTACAAGCAGTTTGCAAATCACGCTGTCGCCACTACTGCTGCTGCTGCTGTTTACCATTAAGTGCAGTATTTAGGCTTCATGGAGTTAATCTATAGTATTGAGTAGTCATTTTTTGTATGTTAACCCATACCACTGAATTAGTCCTTAGTAATGTGGATTCCCGGTTAATCCAGACCACCCCTCCCCCTCTATAGTTCAAATTGCCAAGGGACTACTGTAATATGTGGTACGTGTCTTACATGCATGATGACTGAATATGTGATTTCTTTATTTCCCAGGCTGTACAACTACCCATCACTGTACAAAACCTGTTTTCTTTATCAGTAGTGGACATGTTATCAATATCTTCATCTGTGACCATATGGATGTCAACATTTGACACTGGTGGTGATAATGGCAAAAGAGCGCAGATCTCAAGATGACTGAAAGTTTCACAGATGTGTGCCTTCTTATATTACTGCTTGAATTCACATCTCCATGAAGATCATGCAGTTAGATTGGAATAACCATTCCTCAAGTATACCTCTTGTTGATTTCAAGTGTTCTCATCATCCAAGAAATACATTAGTTGTGTATATATAATGTCACCCGTCATCTTGGTAGTACAATAAGACAGCATTAGTCCATAACCAAATGATCTGCAACTACTGATAGCCCAGCATGACAATTGACAAGTGCTAGTGAGCAAACTCAGCAAAGAAAGGGTTGTGTCAGGTTCAGCCAAACCAAATGATACCAAGCAAACTTAAGCTCATCAGAATCTGATGTGATCTCAGTCCACCATTTTCTGTTATGAAAAAAAAAATGATTTTATTTTCTAGGCCTTGTTCAACTTGTATTTTGAATGTTAAATGCATCCAATTATATCAGTGGTGTCCAAGGCAAATGATGGTACTACTGATAATAAATGTACGTAACAGTAACATTCACAAAGAAATTACATTTTTTTAAGATGCTAGAAAGAGGCATAAATCAGAACATTTTCTTGGGTGAATTTAACTTTGGATCTTTGATGAACTGTGACATAAGGAAAAACAGATAAATTGCAAATATTGTTGTGAAGTGTCAGGCACATACCAAGCGTACTGTTGCATGCCCAACTCTGACAGTGCCGCTGGATCCAGCTATGAGTTTTTAAGTGCAGGCACTTTGAAGAAAAACCCATTACTGGGCCCACGCTCATTGTTAATGCAAAACAGTTTCACAGTGAAATTAACATTACTGAAGCATATGTTTTCTCTGAAGGATGGCTGTGTAATTTTAATTAACAGTGTGGTTTCTACAAGTCAGAGATTAATGGTGAGCAAAAGTCTCATTGTGCCATAGGAGTATAGCATTATGGTAGTATTTTTGAGCTGTTGGTGGACGAACATGGTTTGGGTTTGTCACCTTCTAAAATATGTCACACATTTGAGACTTGGGTCTTGTGAAATTGCTTACCTAACTATTCTGTTTGGTGGTGGTGAAGAGGCACCTGATGGCTGTAAAATGAATAAAAACCAAATTAGAGTTTTTGTAAGTGCAAATACCTGTGGCACACACAAACTTAAGTGTGTTATTGTAGGTTATAGTGTAGAACAAAAAGTGTAGAGCTTTTAAAAATCTTGCAAGTTTGCCACTGATTTATGAGGCATAGTTGAATGCTTGGATGATGGCAGAAATCATTAAAAGCCGGATCTCTAAATATCTTACACCTGCAATTAAGGAGACTTTTATAAAGGACAGTCCACAAGAAGGTAGCAAGTTATTTGTTTTTGTTACTGTCGAGTGGAACCACGTGCTTCTGAGCTTGTTGGTATAAACATTTCTGGGACATCTCTGCCAGTGCATGTGCCATCTGTGATCTAATCCATGGATTAAGGTGGGACTCAGAATTGAAGTGTTGCTATAGAGGGTCATTTGTCTTAAAGCTGGTCAAGTCTGACTGCAGTGTCGCGAATTTCATTCCCATTTAAACATTAAGGACACCGTGCCTGCAAAAGCATTGGCTTGGAAAGGTGTAAATGGGGCTATTTTATGAAAATGCTGGATGAAACTTTTGTGAGGATTTATCTAAATAAGAGGATTTTACTGACTGTACTGTTAGGCCTAAATGCATTGTCAGGATTAAAAACTATAATTAAAAATAATCCTGGGAGGAATCCTATTGCAAAGCGCTCAGGAAATTGAACACTGGCTTGATATACATGAGACAAACCAACAAATTTTGACTTATTCTGCTATCATTGGAAGCCTTGTGATACAGAGGAAGATGATGCAGTGATGGGAAGATAAAAATATATCTGTCTAGAGGACAATGAATTTATTGCACAAAGTGTCAGATTTTCAGAGTGTGGCAGCCAATGTAGCAAATCCAAAGATATGAACTGTTTTCATGCACAAAATAACTTTTATACAAAGTGTTGCAGTCCTCTAAGCAAACCATTTTCAGGAATATACAGACAAAGGCATGAAAGGTACTGTAGATGAGCTTTTGCCACTCACCACCAGTGTCAATTATTGACATTGGTAAGGTCACAGAGGAAGATATGATAACATACCCACTACTGATGAAAAAGCACAGGTCTTGTCAGGTGATGATTAGTAATGTGCAGCCCAGGAAATAAAGAAAATTAGATATAAGTAGGCTCAGGATTATATGCATTTTGCATATTTGCATATTTTAAAGTTTTTTTTCATCATTTTCATTTTATTGCCGTGCAATGTGATAACAATATTTATTAAAACAAACTAATTGCACATACTTGTAAAACCATTAAAACCACATTATCTGATTAAAATGGATTTAAAATTTCTCCTACATGTTTCAATCCCTCTATGGGATCATCCTCAGGGAGCGTAAATTAGTGTAGGAATGAAATTACTGTGACACAGCACTCGCAATGGGGGATGAACACAGGCCGAACCAGACGGACATAACATAAACAAAACTGCATGCTACCAGATAACCTCATGTACAGTCTGTCTTAGTAACTTCATTCCTACACTAATTTACGCTCCCTGAGGA
>Ga0131853_10018333_pt1 | contig 12735 bp, 5 predicted proteins | sample TergutLab28metaG_FD_92764 | JGI IMG/M metagenome (GOLD analysis project Ga0131853, IMG submission 92764) | Labiotermes labralis P1 segment gut microbial communities from Petit-Saut dam, French Guiana - Lab288 P1 (version 2) (version 2) | ecosystem: Host-associated > Arthropoda: Insects >...
CATCCATCCTCAGGAGCTTGCGACTTATTTGATGAGTTATTTCATGGGTTGTATTGTTCTGGTTCGATGTGTGTTGGTGTTACGTTGTGGTTTGGCTGGGGTGGTGTGGTATCCGGATGCAGGCTGAAGCACTGCTTCAGCCTGCATCCTGCTGAGCAGTAAATAATGAAATAATAAAGCAAGTGACATCAAGTTGTTCTCTCTTTATTCAACTAGTAAGACGTTTTATTTTGTGGGGGTGAAAGAATGTCATTTTGTTAGAAAGTTTTCAGACTTCGCCCCCCCCTTTCCCTCTTGTAACAGTAATACGTATATTGATTTAGACATTAGATAAATAGTTGCTTTAGACAAGAGTCTAAAAATACTGATGTTCTGAAGATGAAGTGCGAATTTTCGACAAGTAATTCAGTATTAGTTAGAGCAACGGATTTAATGTTGATGGTTTTTTTATACAGAGTGCCAAACGTAAATCTACTTGGGTAGTACAGGGGTGCTGATAAGTCCTTAGCCCGACCAGGAAGGAAACAAGCTAATGTTTGTCTCAGAATGGCGTGAATTTCCTTCGGCGCCTTGCCTTGCAGGAAAAAAAACTTGATGACAACTGACGTCTCGATGTTGTTGAAAAGTATGTTGACATACTTCCGAGCTTGTTTCCTTCCTGGTCGGGCTGTGGACTTATCAGCACCCCGGTGCACAGAGAAAGTACTTGAATAGTGTTGCGCGCTACAGACACTTCCTAATTTATTTGTTGCTAGAATGTGGACATTCTGTATTCCAGAATCTGGAGAACAGCCGAACGCCTGCCACCATGCTGGCTCATTACAGAACGCTGTGGCTGGAACTGTGCCAACTGGCCACGCAGACTGGCTGTAACTTCTGCTACACGTACGGTTTTTACCTAACCCACCAATTTTTCATGCTCGCTCTCTCCACATACGCTACACTGTCCGACTTCATGGCTGGTTCGTTAGGAAGTAACGTCCTGGTGACGACGTGCGTCTTCGTAACGGGATTCATGATCTTCGCAATGTGTGAAGGGGCCGATGACGTGGTACTTAAGGTTAGTGCAGACACAACCGGCTGTCACGTGATTTCTCACAAAGCCCAAGATTTATTTTGAAGACAATGCGCAGTGGCAGGGCCATGACACACCAATACTCGATTGCTGACCTATTGCTGCAGATGCCCGGGTTTGTTTCCAGGCCTGTCTATGTGGGATTTGTGGTGGACACAGTAGTAATATGAATGGTTTTTCTAAACATACCTCTGTTCTTCCCTGTCAGCATAATTCCAGTTATGTTCCATACCGTCCCTGTATGATCATAGTAATTTACAACTTCGTTAAATAGCACTCTAACCGCAACACGCAACACTCAACCAACAGAATGCACAATTTTTTATTTTATACTATGACCAACAAAAGCACAATTATTTCACAAATTATCACACTCCTACGTGTTTCGACACTATCGTATCATCCTCAGAAAGCTTGTAATCAATACCTTGCTAAGTTAAACAAGTATTTGAAGGTATTCATTACAAGCTACTTAAGGATGATACAATAGTGTCGAAACATGTAGCAGTATGATAATTTGTGAAATAATTGTGCTTTTGTTGGTCATAATACAAAATAAAAGATGAAAGGTACAGGTATTAAAATAAAATAATGCACAATATTCTTCTATATGTACTTATCACACTGAGTATTCTTACATGTTTCAATCCACATGGGATCATCTTCAGGGAAAAGTATCAAATAATATCCCATAAAACTTAGTTGGCTATTTTTACACATAGCTATGCATGGTGTAAAGAGTCGAATATTAAGATGTGCATTGGTGAAACTGAATCTCGATGTACTGAAAATTAATGTTTACAATCCTTGTAAATAACCAACTTGACGCACAATTTTTCATATATGTTTATTTCTATTTTTTAAATGTTTCGGGCAGCCATGTGCCCATCATCAGAAGAATTATTGCATCAATGCGACACCTGGTTTTTGTCACTAATTTAGACTGTAGGGTGGTTGTTTGTGTACGTCTGCGTGTGATCGGAGCTAGTGACCGACAGTCACGAGCTCCGATCACACGCAGACGTACACAAACAACCACCCTACAGTCTAAATTAGTGACAAAAACCAGGTGTCGCATTGATGCAATAATTCTTCTGATGATGGGCACATGGCTGCCCGAAACATGTAGAGAACAGAAATAAACATACATAAAAAATTGTGCGTCAATTTGGTTAGTTATAAGGATCATACGAGGATCCACGGTCAAAAAAACATAAAATAAGTTTTAAAAAATTAATTAATTAGAGTACAAGTATAAGTAAGTATTTAAAATATATCAGTGCACGTAATATGACTCCCTTAATGCAGAATGTCAAAATATTTTTCGGGCCGTTACGTAGTTTTTGCACACATCTTGCTCATTTCAATTCCCTTATATACTAACATTTTTGTCAATTGTTTTCCGTAAATTTGACTTCGGTTATTTCGTAAAATAAGGCCAAATTTATAATAATAAAGAGTTACAAGTTTCAATTTTGTGTGTTTAATCCTTTGTCTTTGTGTAAATACTTATTTAGGCCCTAAATAGTAACAATTATTAATAGCTTAACGTGAAGAGTTCGGTTGTGCTAAGTGTACGAAGAACTAATAAGCATCGTTCAAACACAACGTACGTATATTTTGGTGTCCAATATATGTTGTGCTTGTCAGACATTCACTGGTCCTTTGAATAATAACAGCACTAGTTCTAACAGGCAAACTGATCTCAGGAATCCCGTAAATTTATCACAAATTACATTTACGAGGTGTATGTTTTCATTATCGTTTACAGGTTGGTTTTCTTTGCTGAATTCATAAATATTTGCTATGTGCGGGTATAGCGAAGTCGGTACAGAGACTAGGCTATGGGTTGAACGACCGAGGAATCATGTTTCGATTTTCAGCCTAAGGATAAGACCTTGAGTTTCTCGAGAATATCTAAATGACATCTGGATTCCACTGAACATTCTATTTAATGATGATTTCCCCACCCTCCATCCGCACCCCACCCCCAACCGAATGTAACTCTGCCACTCATATCCCATCTAGCGTCGATGTCATGAAATCGTGAGCTACATTTCACGGTTTTACACGCCTTCTTGCGATACACAGCAGATATTTTGTTATTGTTACAATTACTATTAAGTGCCATTGCTACGAATTTTCCTTACGTTATGACTGCGAAAGTTACCCATGGACTCCTCACTATCCCACTTCGTTACAACACATAAAAACCTGACACCAGCGTTCCATTTCCTCTCCCGATGACAAAGCATTTCCTCCTGGCAAACACTTAAAGTTGCAGAACTGTTTATTATAATGCTGTTTTTAATCGATGTGTTTATTTTCCTTTTAGATTCACGTCGCCTTTCAGAAGAATTTACTGAGGTACAGAGATGGTGCGGGTCAGAAGGATATTCGAAATGAGGTTGGTGGAAGGCGAAATATATATTATGTGGGAAATCATATGCATTCTTGCCGCTACTATTAAAAATTCTATACACAATTACGCTCCCTTTTAACTTTAAGTCATTTTTACTCTATAAATGACCCCATAATTATCGCATTTTGGTAAAATAACTGACATTTTCGAAACTGCTTGTGCTTTCGTTTCCATCTGAGTTGTTTATGTACTTGGTTATCCCTTTAGCATCCCTGTGAATTTATGTGTCTTACGAGATGGACTCAGGTTTAACGGACACGCTAAAAAATCTCCTGAACTTCCGAAAGAGTAAAGCAAAGAATTGTCCTGTGCCAAATGAAGTGGAAATGAGATTAAAAATTTGGAATTGTAAGACAAGGTCAATAGTGCAAATTTATAGTGTAAAATTTTGATGTAAGCAAGAACTTATAGTAACGGTTTAAAAAATTTCATAAAGAAAACCGAAATTCTTATGTGTTTATATGTGCCCAAACCAAGTCGCTGAAAGACGCAAAGGGGAAGAAGTGTTTTGTTTAACGACTCTATCAATGGCTAATATCAAATTGTTGGCAGCAGATGAATGAACGTTAGTATGGAGCAATGGTGGAAGAATACTGACAGGGGTCAGCCATATAAACTACTCTGAGGAACACTCTTCTCAGGGTCGTTTTTTTCCCCCATCCACAAATCCAATATGGACTGGCCTCGATCGAACCCTGGCTTCTGCGTTCAGAATCAAGTACTAACAGCGTGAGGTGTCGTGATACTGAGAAACCACATTTATAATGAAATGGGTAAATTTGGTGCAAATAATATGCAATGCTTATGATTTCCCTTGATTTATAATTTGGTTCGCTAAAGTAGGACTTGTGTTCTAGTATAATTTGTACTTTTACCGGGTGTGTAAGTTCCACGTTCACAGATTTCATCAATCCGAAATTTTGCAGATTATTAAAACTTAAGAATAAATACACTTACAGTAGTTTGTTTAAAGCGTCTTCATGTATTGTTATATTTTTACATGTTTCGACTGTGTAAGGGTCATTATCAGGGACAAGTTACAGTTACAATGAATTCATATGTATATAAAATGCAAGTAGTGCATATAGAAAAATATATGCAAATAAAATTCAAAATATTGAAAGGTGTGATAAACTTGGACGTACGAATTTGTGCCATAATATCAAACATTCATTCAAATATCTGCGAAACTCTCTTCAGTCTAATGGAATTTGTAATTTAATTATTTTTTTTTACATATGGACGATCTGCATTTTGTGACAACACACAGTTTGGTAAATGGCATATGCGTCTGTTGTAACTGTTTTTCTCCCTGATGATGGACCACATTCGACCGAACCACATATGAGATTAAAATGTTATATAATTACATCGTACACCAAGTACTATATTTAGTTGGAATTTTTAATAATTGAGTAATACACGACAATTATGGAAAGTACTACGATTTTGCAGATTTTTCGTAAGAAATGAGATAATGAAACAGTTGTTGAAAAATTACAAATTTCTTGTTCACTGTTTTGTTTCGCAAAACGCTTTAATAATATCTAATACTAACTTTTGTTTCACTCGTGTAATTAAAACACGTCCTAATTTTTATCTTGATGTAATAAGTGACTGGGAGAAAGTGAATGTTAACTGTCGTTTGAAGCTTTTTTATATTTAAACATCACTTACGACTTCTGTTACACTGCAGGTGATAACGAAGTGATCATATGTGCTTGTGTTTAATAGGTAAGGCTAGATGAACTACTTCCCTGCAGGCACGGAAAGAAACTTGGAATCAAATAAACATTGATTGGAATAAATTTAGCGGGAAAATGTGTACAAATAACAGAAATCTAAATCCGGACATACATTGAGAGAAATTAGATGAATTTATTGAATTTTATATTTTAGTTTATATTTAAAATTTTAAAGCCTACATAGTAAAGGAAATAAAACAGTACCAGAAAAAGTGGCTACAACACGTACAGAGGATGGACACAAACAGACTTCCATAACAAGCGCTACAATATAAACCAAAAGGACGAAGGAACTTAGGACGACCGAGGAAGAGATGGAGGGACCAACTTCATCTTGAGGATCAAGGAACAGGAAACACGCCTAACCCTTCAGGAACATGATGATGATGATGATGAAAGCGTACTGGTTACGTGATGCAACAACGGGTTCAACATTCAACAACTCTACGCTCTGCCTACACTGTATTTATGTGTTTTGTATTTATCTCAGAACAAACAGCGACTTGTGCCACTTGCACCATAAACTGATTGGTTTTTATAACTGAGATGAAAAGTTTTAATGAACTGCGCGGTACGGACTGGGTCTTTAAATAAAGTAGTGTGGGCTTCGTATTGAAAACACTAATATTACTGGAATTATTTGGCCCTGTAAATTTCAAAAGAGTGGTGTGGTATCAGAAATTACTGTCTTGTCTGTCTGAATTGCATTATTGTATGCGAAGCGAAGGGCAAATCTGAATTCTTGTTACAGGTGAACGTCTTCCTTCAGACCATTGTTGCTGTTCCCCCAGTCATCACGCTTGGAGGATATGTGACAATCAACAGACAGTTGCTAGTAGGGGTGAGTAGTGCTTTCAGTATATATTGGCTTAAATACTGTCTTTATACTTTGGGAATGAGTGGAGGCATTCTCAGTTGGGAAAATTCTTCGCTGTAGTTTCTATTACCAGTGCTGAAAACCTCGCAAGACATGACTTATGTAATGATGGTTATATTTAAGGGTCTTTTTTTCAATAAAGCAGGTATATACATACATATATATATATATGTAGCTAACTGAACAGAACTTATCCAATGATTGGCAACATCTCTGCTTGTCACACTCAGCTCGGTAGGTGCTATCCCCCAGCACACTTTTACCCAATGTCAGGAACAGGTCCAATTTCCATACGTTGCTCTGTTCTACGAATAGGGCTTGATGGCCATTTCTAGAATCATGTAGTCGTAAATGTAATTACAAGTTTCATGGCTTCCGAGACTTGGATAATAAAACTCTTCTTTTGGCTTAGTAGCTGATACCAGGAGCTTAAACCCGAACCTTCCGACTGCGAATTATTTCCAATAGCTACCAACTGCTTTGCTCTATATTTTGATGTTATGATTAATGTCTTCGGGCGAAACTGGTTACATTTTGTAACGAATTACCTTCAGAAATAAAGAACGATGTTAGTTGGAACAAATCTTCACGGTATCTGAAGCAGCTGTCTTGCAAATATTAACCGAACTTACACATTTAGCAATTTTATGCTTGCGCCTAGCTTTATAGGCAACCTCTCCTGTTCGTCCGTTTGGCGTGACAAAGTGTCGTTATCCTGCAGGCGTTGCGTGTCTTAGGTGGACATTTACAAAGCGACAATCGCAAAGCACATGTCTTGTCTTAAATTAGATCTGTAATCACGATAAGGATGACGACGATGGTAACGACGACGGCGACGACGGCGATGATGATGATAATAGAAAAGCATTACGAAGGAGATGTAGAATTTATCATCGGACAGTGCATTTACACGTAAACAAGTCCAGGAAGCTGTCCCAAAGAATTTGACAGTGATAATAATTTCAATGTTCATATCATTCACAAACGCACAGAAAGGTGAAATATTTTAATCTAGTTCCAATATTTTAAAAGGGGTAAGAAGTTGTTCATTTGGTTGAGACAAGGCGCTACAAGACTGAAGCTCGCAGTTTTGACCTTCCGGCAGGGTCATTGATATTTTTTATTGTCGTAATCCTTCCGGCAGCACTATGAGCCTGGGTTCGACCCAGTTTCTAACGGGAACGAGTACCAGGTTTATCTCGATGGGTGTAAAGGCGGCCGGTGTGTAGGACTGACAACCTTACCACCCTCATGTGCTGATTGTCTTGAAATCCTGAGAGCCTGAATCTCCAGAAACCCTGAGGGTCTGTCTAGACCTGTGATGGGATAGCTTTACGTTTACCAATAGTTGAAAAAAACGCACTCTTTCAGAAAATACAATTGTTTCCATGCTTTTCACACCGAAATGGTGTAATGTTTGTGTACAGTAACGTATACAGCAAGAGCGTCGCAAAGCGCTTCCCTTCAGGATCAGGTTCTGAGCCCGGCGATATTCTGCACACGTCGTTGAGAATAATGGCGGAGGTTCCGACAGCGATCTGCGGCACAGTTTGGCCGTCACGGCACCTGCATTGCGCGAAACCACTGATACAAACGTATAGAACAAACCAATGAAGTAACAAAGTACGTGCTACTTTTTTTTTTGTTACAGTTCGTTTCGACGCTGGTGACCTACCTCATTGTGCTTCTGCAGTTGAAGTTCACAGTGGGTGGCTCCGCCCAGCGCCCCGCCTGATCTTGTTCTCCCAGTTTGCCTGAACGCACTGGATTCTCCTCTAAAAGTGCTACAAGTGATTTAAGATGCTTGTGGTGGTAAATATGAATATTGGCCTCTTCTGGGTCGTGATACCGCCGTGTTGTTATAACGGGGCTCCACTTTATTTGGTAAGATACGTCTGTGGTCTACCTTAGAGTCCTGATCTGTGACTGACAACGCATAATCCAAACGGACCATTCGTCAGTGGTATTTAATCCGTGAACTTATAACTGTTGGGCGCGTTATGTTGTGCCAAACTGATCGAAGAATTTATTTGCAAACAATGAGGACGCTACATTACGAGGTCCGGAATTAAACCCACACGTCTGGTACTGCACAAAAACCCTTACAAATTATAAGCGTCGCTTGCGTGTTGATGTTTCAAAAAATGTGTTCTCCCTGTGTACGTAGTTTACAGTGTAGCCGAATATTTTTAGTGTAGCTGTTTCTTAGAATTGCTGGCGTCAGTTACGGACGGTTCATAGCCATGCGTTGTAAGTTAATCTGTCAACGTATATTCAGGACCGTTGGTGACAGGAGAGATTTAAACGCCGAAACAGTTAGGGGCTGATAACGAACGCTAGCAGTACAGTAAGGAAGTCAGTCGCGTACGAGTGTGGTGTAGGTGGGAGTACAGAGAAGTGAGTGTGTTATTTTAATAAATATGATTTAGTTGTTTAACTTGATACAGCACGCATTTTTTATTTTATCAACAATAAATTGAGTAAATAAAAAAACAAGTAAAAAATAAATAATTAAAACTATATGTGATTCGGTGAACCACTCCCGTTTCCCGAAAGAGGATCACCTAACAGACTGAGCGCGTCAGGACAACAAAGTTACAAAGGGTGATCGTGCAGAACATCATAAAGAGACTGTAATTTAATTCATCATAGAGCGAACCTTTGTTAAGTTAGAAAATTTATAGTTGTCGTAAAAAACAGGCTACAGTCTGTCGAGATGTGCAGCCGTGAACAGTACAGTACAGTACAATTCGTGAAGTTCGTTTTTTAGATGTTACTCCTTTTTACAGATTTAATTCTGAATTTATTGTACGTAGAAGCGTCGGATATAAATTCAATATTTACATTTGTACATATCTGAAGACATGTTTCCAAATTTTACCATAGATATTCAGCAAAAATATTTGCCCCATACCGACGTTCGCCACATAAAATTCACCGTGGAACAAGATCCTAATCCTGAAATGATCGTCACTCAGCTAGTCAGGAAATTTTCATTCTCATATGTAATCGGACGACCCATTACAACATCCCAACTCAGGACCGCATATTGAGAACTGCAATCGCAGCTGCAAACAATAAAATTGTCTTTCATGAATTCTTTCCAGTAAACTTCTTACCTTTAACTCTTTCTATTTCGACTTAAAATTCTGAAGATGTGCAATTTGCATCCCACTGAATGTCCTACGTGCTTTTTCGACAAAAAATTCTTCTTATTCTATCCACTTCTCCTGGCTAACCTTCGTACTTGCCCATTCGGTAACATAACTGTGCGTTAGGCACGAAATTATTAACGTACAGATCCTAGTTAAATAAAACGAGGAAGGGAAGTCCATTCATTGAATACTGGTCTGCAGTACGTCTAGGTGAGTGCAAGAGTATCACAGTATCAGTCTGATTGTCCAGGTTCAGGCTAGTAAGACACTAGAAGAAAAAAGAAGTTAACAGTTTGTTACAGGTGTATCAAGTAAGTATGAAGCCCTTTTAAACAGTACATTAAAATTCTTCGCTGTTGTTACGTTTACAAAGACAGTGTACTGCACAGTGCACTGATATACTTTCAATAGGTAGGTCTAATGCCTTTCAAAAGTAGCCAGGCTCAGATGTTATCCAAATTTATTGGAGACCGAATGACTGAAAGACTTACTGACTTACTTACTTATTTACTTACTTACCTACTTACATACGTACTTACTTACCTACTTATTTACTTACTTACGTACTTACCTACCTACCTACTTACTTACATACTTACCTACTTACTTACCTGCCTACTTACTTAACTACTTACTTACTTACCTACTTACTTAGTTAGTTAGTTAGTTAGTTATTTAGTTAGTTAGTTAGTTAGATGTGTTTTGGTTGCTAACCATGTGTGCAAAGTTGTCGCTAGCTTTAGGTTACCCATTGCTTCTTTAAAACAAATTCTACACTAATCTGTGACATTTTTATATCAACTTACGTGTGTTTTTTCAGGGTCCAGGGCTTTTGCCTTTTCACTTCTTTATATTGTTTTTTTCCTTCCATGTATTTTTTAGTGTTTTGTTGTTGTATCTTTGCACTTTTGTCGTGTTTTGTTTGTCTGTTTGTGCTGGCTTTATAATAGGCACTTGTGCCATTAAGTCTGCACGTTAATTAACTTTTTAAAGACTACTGGTTACGTGATGCACCAACAAGTTTAATATCCAAGATTTGTACACTCTGCCAACACTTTGTGTTTTGTATTTATCTGAGAACAAACAGCGACTTGTGCCACTTACAGCATAAACTGATTCGTTTTTATAACCGAGATGAAAAGTGTTTACAGCGCGGTACGGACTGGGCCTTTAAATAAAGAAGTCTGTGCTTGGTCTTTAAAGGGTCAATACACCATGAACTGGGCTGAGTTGCATTATTTATAAAATCCAAAATAATTTTTATGTACCTTACCTGATAAAGGTAAAAACATTACAGTTTCGTAATGAGACGCAATAACTCAGTCGCTGAAGTAACTAGACTGTGAGCTGCCCTACCATGGTTCGAATCCCGGCAGAGGCCAGAAATAGTTTCTAAAAGCGTCTGGACCGTCCCTGGGGCCTAAACAACCTTCTGTTCAGTGCGTAACTGGGACTTTTCCCCAGAGCCAAAGTAGCCGGGGCGTGAAGCTGAACAATAGAGCTAAACAATGTCACGCCTGTGCGTTAATAGTGTGCATAGGGACAGCTATACATTTACCTTTCTCAAAATTTCTTGAAGTTGATGTGAACACGTGTAAGAACACGTGGGACGATAAGGGAATAGAACGGCCAAGTATATCTGTGGTCTTCAGAAGGCCCACTTCGCTGCATCTTTCGTAACCTTGACAATATCTTTCTCCGCTGACCAACACACTGCACACAAATAAAGAAATTATACAGGACTTTGGAAAAAAAAATCCCTGTTATCAGCGTTGTCTCATTTTGTTCACCGCGTTTAAATAAGTTATTGCCTTCTGCACATGGTCTACGCTGTAGCGTAACTGACAAGTGTTTCCGTTAACTGACAAGTGTTTCCGTAACTGACAAGTGTTTCCGTAACTCTTGTGTGCTTGTTATTTACCCAGTGATAACTATTGTATGACGTGGTAGCGCCTGTCGCCATCTGCAAACTGTGCCGCGCCAACAGCAGTCATTACCTAAATGACCCGACGACGTGATTCAGCTCTTTCGGTCCGAAATATAGCGAAACCTTAACTATATTTCGCACCGCAGTTTCCAGCTGTTTCTTCTTGCCACACGCGTACGCCACGGAAGCAGAAACGGCTTGTGTTGCGCAGTTAGTTTTAACAGTCCTCCTTAGATGGCTCTAGTGTAAGGCACCAGAGTGAGGCCATCTATTAGAATTTTCAGAATTAATTCTGTTACACGATTTCTTTATCGCACATCACGAAACAAAATTGACTTACCGTGTGTGCTGCAGTCCGCCATCTTTTCTTGTAATGACAGGCTTATGACGTCAGACACATCCAAAATAAGTTTAAAAAATGGACGGAATTTTTTGACACCTTGTTTGAAGATTAAGCCATATTGAGGGCACTCCAGATTTGTAAACTTAATGTGGCCAGTGACATGGTTCCTTGTATTGAAGCAGAATTGCTCATTCATTGCTGGCTCCATTACGTGTTTAAAGTCAAGCTGAACATAGACATGAAAATAAAACGTTTATTTATCCCCAAGTTACGGTGAAGTTGTCTCTAGCCATAACGGATTTCTTCTCATCGCCTGTATCACTTCAGAATTAATTATGACGTTGAGGGAGGAACATGGGCTGAGGGTTTTCAAGAGTGGGGTACTGAAGAAGATATTTGGACTTAAGAGGGACGAGGTAACAGGGTAGTTGAAAAGACTCCAAAACGAGGAGCTTTATGATCTGTACTCAACAAATATTAAACCAAGGAGAATGAGATGGGCGAGGCATGTGGTAAGTTTGGAAGTAGAAACGTACATGTAGGGTTTTAGTGGGAAGACCTAATGTAAATGGGAGTATAATATTAAAATGGATATTCAAGAAGTTGGATAAGGGAGGCAAGGACTAGACTGATCTGGCTGCATACAGGGACAAGCGGCCGGCTTTTGCAGTTGCGGTAACGAACTGTCGGGTTCCATAAAATGCGGGAAATTTCTTGACCTACTGAGAACTTGTTGGCTTCTCAGAAACGATTCTCTTCCATGAAGTCATTTAGTTACAGCGAAGTATGAGTCGGTGACGCTGTGTTCGAGGGTTTCCAGACAGCGCGGTCATTGTGATTGGTCGGTTGAAGAATTCATCCTTGAACAAGAACCTACGAACCCGATAAAGGTAACTTTGTGAAACTTCCTGTGTACAAAGGGATTGATTATCCCTAATTAAAACTCTTTCTTTCTGTTCGATCCTCACGGGTGAAAGTAACTGCTTCTGCCATCTATGGACTGCCAAGATACCTGTTATGTGTCTTACAGCCTATTGCAAAATTAACAACAAACGATAATTTTGGGCACAAAATATGTCTCTTTGTACTGGGCTTCTAAGAAACAGTTGGCTGCGCTGCCCTGCCCTGCTGTCTCCTCCACCTTGACTCGCCCCCACCCCTGACTCCCTTGCTATATTCACCTATTATAAC
>Ga0131853_10018334_pt1 | contig 12734 bp, 10 predicted proteins | sample TergutLab28metaG_FD_92764 | JGI IMG/M metagenome (GOLD analysis project Ga0131853, IMG submission 92764) | Labiotermes labralis P1 segment gut microbial communities from Petit-Saut dam, French Guiana - Lab288 P1 (version 2) (version 2) | ecosystem: Host-associated > Arthropoda: Insects >...
AAACCTGTCATCGGCTGTGAAGTTTATGTGGCTGAAGGTAGCCGTTTTGAAAAAAACAACTCTAAAAGCGGTAATTACCACCATCTTGTATTACTTGCTGAAAATGAGGAGGGCTATCGTAATTTAACCAAACTGGTCTCTCTGGGCTTTATTGAGGGTTTTTATTATAAGCCTCGGGTTGACCATGAGATTTTGAGACAATACTGCAGCGGCCTCATCGCTCTCAGCGCCTGTTTAGGAGGGGAGATTCCTTCGGCTCTATTAAACTCTACCTATGAAAAAGCTAAAGATTTGGCCCTTTTTTATAATGAAATTTTTGGACAGGATAATTTCTTCTTAGAGCTTCAAGACCACGGTTTTATTGAGCAGAAACGGGTTAACCCTCTTCTTATTAAAATTAGTGGAGAAACAGGTATCCCCCTTGTAGCTGCCAATGACAGCCATTATATATATAAAGATGATGCAAGGGCTCATGAGATTTTGCTTTGTGTTCAAACCCTTAAAACCATTGAAGATGAGGACAGAATGAAATTTGAGGGGGAGGAATTTTATCTCAAATCCCCCGCTGAAATGTATGAGGTTTTTAAAGGGCAGGAAAAGGCCCTCGAAAATTCTTTCGATATAGCTGAGCGCTGTAATGTAGAATTTGAGTTTCATAAATATAAGCTGCCCAAATTCGTACTGCCTGAAAATGAGCCTGACGGCGCTTTGTATCTTAGAAAGCTTTGTGAAAGCGGGCTTAATGAGCGCTACTCAGAAATTTGCGATACAATTAAAGCTCGCTTAGATTATGAGATTGATACTATCACCTCAATGGGGTTTTGTGACTATTTTTTAATTACCTGGGATTTTATGCGCTTCGCCAGAGAGGCGGGCATTATGGTTGGCCCCGGCCGCGGCTCCGGTGCCGGCAGTTTGGTTGCCTACTGCCTTAAAATAACTAATATTGACCCTTTAAAATACGAGCTTATATTTGAGCGCTTTTTAAACCCTGAGCGCATTTCAATGCCCGATTTTGACATTGACTTCTGCTATGAAAGGCGGCAGGAGGTTATTGATTATGTAATTGAAAAATACGGCGCTGACCATGTGGCTCAGATCATAACCTTTGGTACAATGGGGGCAAAGGCTGTTATAAGAGATGTGGGCCGTGCCTTGGCTATGGGTTACGCAAATGTTGATCGTATAGCTAAAATGATACCTTTTGAGCTGGGCATCACCATTGAGCGCGCGCTTAAAATAAGCTCAGAACTTAGAAGCGCATATGAAGAAGAGGATGACACAAAAGAGCTTATAGACATGTCTATGAAGTTGGAAGGCTTGCCCAGACATGCTTCCACCCACGCCGCCGGGGTTGTTATATCAGACAAGCCTATTATGGAGTATGTGCCCCTAAACAACAACGGCGGAGTTATAACCACCCAGTTTTCAATGACAGTACTTGAAGAGCTTGGTCTTTTGAAGATGGACTTTTTGGGGCTTACCACCCTCACTATTATTAAGCACGCTCTTGAGCAAATTAAAATCAGTTACGGTATAGATATTGATATTGACAATATCCCTCTCGATGATGAGGCGGTTTTTCAGCTTATTTCTCAGGCTAAAACCGAGGGGCTTTTCCAGTTAGAATCATCAGGCATGAAAAGTTTCATGAGAGATTTAAAGCCTGAGAATTTAAACGATATTATTGCGGGTATCTCCCTCTACCGCCCCGGGCCGATGGATTTTATACCGAAATACGTTGCAGGTAAGCATACTAAGGGTGAGATAAAATACCTCCACCCAAAACTTAAAGATATATTAGAGCCTACTTACGGCTGTATAGTCTATCAGGAACAGGTTATGCAAATTGTGCGGGAGCTTGCCGGTTACTCTATGGGCCGTTCTGACCTTATCCGCCGTGTTATGAGTAAGAAAAAAACCGACGTAATGGAAGAAGAGAGGAAAAATTTTATCTACGGTCTGCCCGGTGTAGTACCCGGCTGTGTCGGTAACGGTATACCGGAAGATATTGGGGCAAAGATTTTCGACGAAATGGCAGATTTTGCCAAATATGCCTTTAACAAAAGCCACGCCGCGGCCTATGCCCTTATCGGCTATCAAACAGGCTGGCTTAAAGTGCATTATCCTGTGCAATTTATGGCCGCTATGCTTAGCGCAGTTATGGGGCAGCCCGCCAAAATCGCGGTTTATGTGGAAGACTGTAAAAAAATGGGCATAAGCCTTCTGCCTCCCGACATTAACAATGGCTATTCGGCTTTTTCGGTTGATGGTAACGCTATACGCTTCGGCCTTTCTGCTATTAAAAATGTCGGCCGCCCTGTGATTGATGCCATTGTTAGCGAGAGGGAACAGAGCGGCCCTTTCAAATCACTTAACGAATTTATCAACCGTCTTGACACAAAAGACCTTAATAAGCGCTCTTTGGAATCGCTGCTTAAAACCGGGGCTTTTGATTCGCTGGGGGGAAAGCGCTCGCAGTATAACGCTTGCTATCAGCAAATATTAAACGGTGCTTCACAAAACCGCAAGAATAACATTGAAGGTCAGCTTAATTTATTTGAAATTTCGGCTGAGGATGATAAAGCCACCTTGCACATTGATAATCTTCCCGAGATACCCGAGTTTACCATGGCAGAGATACTAGCTATGGAAAAAGATTTAATGGGCATATATGTTTCAGGCAACCCCTTAAGCGCTTACATTGAAACACTTGATAAGTACATTACCGATACTTCCAAATCTTTTAATACTGTGGAAGATGAGGAAGAAATACCCCAGCAGCATACTAGTGAAAGTAGTCTGTACGACGGCAAAAATGTTGTACTGGGCGGCATTATTGTTGATAAATCCGTAATTTATACGAAAAATAATAAACCCATGGCTTTCATAACGCTGGAAGATTCTTTTGGCACTGTTGAGGTTATTGTTTTCCCTAATCTTTATGAGAACTTTTTAAGCAAGTTAGCCGTTGATACAGTGGTCATAGTCTCAGGCCGTGTTACTATGAGAGAGGGGGAAAATGCCAAACTCATAGCCAATGAAATAAAGTTTTATAACGATTTGCAAGAAAATGACCAGACTACTTTATGGCTTAAAATAAAAATGGGCACCAGCGTAGAAGAAAGTGATATTATAGGTATACTGGAAAAATATGCAGGCTCGACCCCGGTTAATGTTCACTATGAATACTCGAAAAAAACCATTAAACTTAAGCCTAATTATTGGGTAACCCCAGATGAACAGTTAATTTCAACACTAAAAGATTTGATGGGTGACAATGCCGTTGCCTTTAAGTAAATCATAATTGAGGAGGATGAAAATGCTGCTTGCAAATAAACTCACACCCGGTGACAGTATCGGCTTTTTCTCTCCGTCAGCGCCCGTTACTAAAACAGCACCGAAACGTTTTGAAAGGGCGAAGCAATTTCTTAGGCGTAAAGGTTTTAATTTAGTTGAGGGTAATCTTACGGGCAAGTCAGATTTTTACCGCTCCGGCTCTATAAAAGAACGGGCCGAAGAGTTAAATGATTTAATCAGAAAGCCTGATGTAAAATGCATAATCTCAACTGTCGGCGGCAACAACTCTAATTCTTTGCTGCCCTATATAGATTATGAACAACTTATAAAAACCCCGAAAATAATTATAGGCTATTCAGACATGACCGCTATATTGTTGGGTATCTATGCAAAAACCGGGCTTATAACATATTACGGCCCTGCCTTGGTTGCCTCTTTTGGTGAGATGCCTCCCTTAGTGGACATTATATATCAGTATTTTAGTGATATGCTGGTTGAAGTATGCGAAAACCCTTACACTCTACCTACTCCAAAGTTTTACAGCGATGAGTTCATTGATTGGGAATCGCAAAAAGAACCAAAGAAAATGCAGAAAAACGAAGTAATAACTGTAGCCGCAGGCAAGGCTGCGGGAAGGCTGATAGGCGGCAACTTAAACACTATAGAAGGGATTTGGGGCAGTGAATATATGCCGATGATAAAGTCCGGCGATATTTTGTTTATTGAGGACTCGCTAAAGAATCCGAGTATAATAGAGCGTAGTTTTTCACTGCTAAAGCTTAATGGGATCTTTGATAAAATCGGCGGCCTTGTACTCGGAAAACATGAGCAGTATAAAGACTTGGGCAGCGGGAAAAAACCTTATGAAACTTTACTTGAGGTTATAGATAGGCCGCGCTTCCCTATTTTAGCTGACTTTGACTGCTCTCACACTCACCCTATGCTAACGCTGCCTATAGGCTGTGAAGCGGAACTGGATGCGGCGAATAAAACACTCCGCATCATGAACAAATGGGTTATAGTGGATTAACTGTAATCATTAAAACAAATACAAATGATAGGAGGCAGTACTAATTTGGAAGATATAAAGCCAATAAAAAAAATAGGCATACTCACAAGCGGCGGTGACGCGCCGGGTATGAACGCAGCAATTAGAGCAGTGGTTCGTACCGCCAGAGCTAATAACATTGAGGTTAAAGGTATCAAAAGAGGTTATGAAGGGCTTTTGTCCGGCGAAATTATTGATATGAGCGCCCGCTCGGTTTCAGAGATTATTCAAAGAGGGGGCACTATTTTATTAACTGCCCGCTCAGCTGACATGATGACGCCCGAGGGGCAGGAAAAGGCTGCCAATATCTGCCGTTTTCTGGGGCTTGACGCTCTTGTGGTTGCCGGGGGTGACGGTTCTATCAGAGGGGCTTTAGCTCTGTCTAAGCTGGGTGTAAATGTATCTTGTATTCCGGCCACCATTGACCTTGATCTTCCCTGCTCTGACTATACCATAGGCTTTGACTCTGCCGTAAATACCGCAATGGAGGCTATTACTAAAATCCGTGACACATCTTCCAGCCACGAGCGCTGCTCTGTTGTCGAGGTTATGGGCAGAGATTGCGGTTATCTTGCTCTATGGTGTGCTATGACCGGCGGTGCTGAAGATGTTTTGCTGCCTGAGCTTTCCACCTGTGAAGATGAGGTTATAAGAAGAATTATCGAAAACCGCGCCAGAGGTAAGCGCCATAACCTTGTCGTAGTGGCAGAAGGTATGTTTAGAGCTGTGGCCTTAGCCAAAAAAATTCAAGATATGACAGGTATAGAAACAAGGCCGTCAATACTGGGTTATCTTCAAAGAGGCGGCGCCCCCTCAGCTCTTGACAGGGTTCATGCCTCTATGATGGGTTATGAGGCTGTTAAGCTTTTAATGGAGGGGCAATTCAATAGGGTTGTTATATTTAAAGACGGCAAATATTCAAACATGAATATCGAAGAAGCCCTTGAAGTAAAGAGAGATTTCAATGATAATATGTATCACATAGCCAGAATGCTGGCTATATAGAAATTAATATACATGGAGGTTTTTACATGCTTCGAAAAACAAAGATAATTGCAACAGTAGGCCCCGCTTGCAACGACAAAGAAACCATTAAAAAACTTATTGAATGTGGGATGGATGCGGCGCGCCTCAACTTCTCTCACGGGGATTATGCTTCCCATGAAACCATGATTAACACCGTAAAGCAAGCCAGAAGGGAAACAAAAGTTCCTGTACCTTTAATACTGGATACTAAAGGCCCTGAAATACGTATAAAAAGCTTTAAAGACGGTAATGTAATGCTTAAAACAGGTAATACCTTCACTCTCACCACGCAGGATGTGGAAGGCGATGAAAGCCGCGTTTCAGTTACTTATGAAGGTTTGCCTAATGACATAGCCGCTGGTAAGCGCATACTTTTAGATGACGGCCTTATAGAGCTGGAAGTAGTAGAAATAAAAGGGGCGGACATAATTTGTAATGTTTTAAACGACGGGCCTCTTAAAAACAACAAAGGGGTCAATGTACCTGATGTATCTTTAAGCCTTCCCGCTTTAACCGAAAAAGACATTAACGACATACTTTTCGGTATTAAAATGGGGGTCGATTTCATCGCCGCCTCCTTCATAAGAAGCGCTGAGGATATAGCAAAAATCAAGCAAGTTTTAGAGAAAAACGGCGGCTCTCACATTAAAATAATAGCTAAAATTGAAAACAGAGAGGGTCTCGACAATCTCGATGATATATTAGACGCGGCCCACGGCATTATGGTTGCCCGCGGTGATTTAGGTGTTGAGATTAAGCCCGAAGAAGTGCCTATAGTACAAAAAGATATGATACGTAAAGCCAACATAAAAGGCAAAACTGTTGTAACTGCAACACAGATGCTTGATTCTATGATTCACAACCCAAGACCAACCCGCGCTGAGGCTAATGACGTTGCTAATGCAATATTTGACGGTACAGATGTAATAATGCTTTCCGGTGAAACTGCTAATGGTAAATACCCGATTGAATCTGTGTCTATGATGGCGCGTATCGCTAAAATGGCGGAAGCCTCTATGGATCGTTGGGCAGGCCCTAATGCCCAAGATATAAATGATTTTAAAACCAGCATAACAGACGCTATAAGCCATGCCACTTGCACAACAGCGGCAGATCTTAAAGCCGCGCTTATAGTTAATGTTACATTCTCCGGCTTTACGACCAGAACCGTGGCAAAGTTTAGGCCTTCTTGCCCTATTCTTGCCATAACCGCTTCGCAAACGGTTTACAGGCAAATGAGCTTGATACATGGCTGTGTCCCTATACTTTGTGAAGATGATGCTGATTTGTATGACGATGTGTTTGAATATTCACTTAAGTATGCTGAGCTTTCCGGCCTTGCTAAAACCGGTGATATGATTGTTATAGTCGCCGGCGTACCTGTAGGTATGGCGGGCACAACCAACACCATCAGGGTGTCATCTGTAGGTAATATGCTTTTAAAAGGCGACACTACTTCTACAAAAATCCTCTCCGGCCGCACCTGTGTTGTTAAAAGCATTGCAGATGCCCGCCAGCATTTTCAAGAGGGTGACATACTTGTCTGCCGCAATACAAGTACTGAACTTTCACCTTTTATCCGTAAAGCCAGCGCAATTATTGTAGGCTCTAATGAACCTCAAAACTACGAACATGCTATGACCACATCAGAAGTGCTTGACATACCTCTTCTCGTATGTGAGGAAAATGTTGTTGAGAAGATTACCTCCGGCATAATCATAACGATTGACGGGCCTAAAGGTATTATCTATAATGGTAAGCGTGAGGTTGTTTAAGAACATCAATCTTGTCAAAGTAAATTTAAGGAGGATAAATTAATGAGTAAATGGACATGTACAATCTGCGGCTACACTTATGACCCTGAAATAGGCGACCCTGACGCTAATGTAGCCCCCGGCACAACTTTTGAAGATATCCCTGAAGATTGGGTTTGCCCCCTTTGCGCTGTTTCAAAAGGTGATTTTGAACCGGCGTAGATAATTTGGGCATAGAGGCCGGCTTAACTCTCCTCAGCTAAATCTTGAGGAGAGTTAAAGCTTCCTTCATAATAGTGACTTTTCACTTTTTTAAAGGGTTGTTGATTTTGTCAACAACCTCATAAGGGAGGTATTCTTTTGAACGACAATTCAAAATACAAAATCCATATGGGCACTAAATTCGGCCCGCAGGAACTTTTCGATATTACACCTATCATCTCTTCCTGCGAAGAAAAGTGGTTTAATCAAACCCTCTGCAAAGTTAATAATCAACTGGTAAGGCTGGGTATATTTAACGAGGGTGACTTCCACTGGCATAAGCATGACGAGGAAGATGAATTTTTCTTCATACTTAAAGGTGAATTATTTATAGCCATTGAAAATGAGGAGAACACAGTTTCGCTAAAGCCTCATCACGGCATTACCATTTCTAAAGGGGTTCTTCACCGCACCTATGTTAAAGAACCTACAATTGTGCTAATGGTTGAATCTGATTCAGTAATCCCAACAGGTGATGAATAATGATAGAGATTAGAGAAGTAACCGAGGCCGGGCTTAGGATGGAGATTACGGATAAAATACTCCATGCTCTGCCTAATTGGTTTGGAAACGAGACGGCTATACAAGATTATATAGCAAAATGCGCCGACCTGCCTTTCTGGGGCGTTTTTGATAAGGGTGCGGCTATTGGCTTTCTTGCGCTGAAACATCACAATGATATCCACGCTGAGCTTTGTGTAATGGGTATACTGCCTGAGTATCACCGCATATCCATTGGCCGCGGGCTTTTTAATATCTTTCAAAATTATTGTATTAACAAGGGTTATAAATATATAAGTGTAAAAACTTTGGACTCTTCATGCACTTATGAACCTTACGACAAAACACGACAATTTTATGAGGCTATGGGCTTTCTTCCTTTTGAGGTACACAAAACCCTTTGGGATGCGGATAACCCCTGCCTCATTATGATAAAAGATTTAAAAGATGCTGATAATTCTTATAAATGCAGGAGGGGTGAATGATGCCTATTCTCATCAAATTATTGACAAAGGCCGACTTATCGCCGGGCTTATTAGACTCCTTTAACCGCTATCAGCATGTCAACCGCAGACTGACACAAGAAGACGGCCGCTGGGTCTATAAAGATGTAGACCGAATCCGCCAGTGGGATGAAGATGACAAAAAAGAGATGTTAGACCTCTTATCTCGCGGCTTAGACTCCGGGGGGTTTGTATACGGCGCCTTTGATGAGGAAGATAAGCTAATAGCTTTTGCAAGCCTTTTGTCAAGTTTTTTCGGCAGCGAGAATCAGTATATTCAACTGGAGAGTATGGCGGTTTCTAAGGAGTTTAGAAGAAAAGGGCTTGCAAGAGACCTGTTTAATCTCTGCGCCAAAAAAGCTAAGGATTTAGGAGCGAAAAAGCTGTATATCTCTACAAACCCTTCAGAGCAATCACAGCTTTTTTACGCAAATATTGGCTGTGTTGATGCGGTGGAAATTAATGAAAAACAGGCGGAACTTGAACCTTATGACCGCCAAATGGAGTTTGTTTTATATTGAGTTAATCAACTATATAATTTTTACAAATACAGGAGTAATTTTAATGGACAATATTAGAAATTTTAGCATTATAGCCCATATCGACCATGGTAAAAGCACCTTGGCCGACAGGCTTATACAAAAATCCGGCCTTTTAACCGAGCGTGAAATGCAGGAGCAGGTTTTAGACAATATGGATCTTGAGCGGGAACGGGGTATAACCATCAAAGCTCAAGCGGTTCGCCTTGTCCATACTGCCGCTGACGGTAATGAGTATATACTCAATTTAATTGACACCCCGGGGCATGTTGACTTTAACTATGAAGTTTCAAGAAGCCTTGCCGCCTGTGAAGGGGCGGTTTTAGTGGTTGATGCCGCTCAGGGGGTTGAAGCACAGACTTTGGCCAATGTTTATCTTGCCATTGACTCTAATCTTGAAATATTGCCGGTTATCAACAAAATTGACCTGCCCAGCGCCAATCCTGAGGGAGCCATAAAAGAAATTGAGGATGTTATTGGCATATCCGCCTCTGAGGCACCGCTTATTTCGGCAAAAAACGACATTAATATAGAGGAGGTTTTTGAAAAACTCATTGAGGTTATCCCTCCTCCTTCCGGTGATACAGCCAGGCCTTTAAAGGCCCTTATATTCGATAGTTTTTATGATCCTTACCGCGGTGTTATTGTTTTTATGCGGGTTTTTGACGGTACCATTAAAAAAGGCCAGCTGATTCATTTTATGGCTACCGATAAAAAATTTGAAGTGGTGGAAGTTGGCTATTTTGGCCCGGGTAAATATATACCCACTGACGTTTTATCTGCCGGTGAGGTTGGCTATTTCACCGCCAGTATTAAAAATGTAGCCGATACTCAAATCGGCGATACTGTTACTGACGCAAAAAATCCGGCCTCTGAGGCTTTTCCCGGTTACAAGCAAGTTCAGCCTATGGTTTATTGCGGCATGTTCCCGGCTGATGGTTCCAAGTACCCTGACCTCAGAGAGGCTCTTGAAAAACTGCAGCTTAATGACGCCGCCCTTATTTTCGACCCTGAAACATCTGTGGCCTTAGGCTTTGGCTTTAGATGCGGCTTCCTGGGGCTTTTACATCTTGAAGTTATTCAAGAGCGCCTTGAGCGAGAATATAATCTCGATCTCGTTACCACGGCCCCATCGGTTATCTATAAGGTATTTTTAACCGACGGCACAAATTTTGACCTGTCTAATCCTACTGATATGCCGGATACCACCCGCATATCAAAGATGGAAGAGCCTATAGTTAAGGCTGAGATCATACTCCCTTCCGAACATATAGGCGCTATTATGGAGCTTTGCCAGCAACGCCGCGGCGAGTATATAGGTATGGAATATATAGAAACCACCAGAGCGCTTATAAGCTATGAAATGCCTCTTAACGAGATAATATATGATTTTTTTGACGTGCTTAAAAGCCGCAGCCGCGGTTATGCTTCCTTCGATTATGAACTTATAGGCTACAAAGAATCCAGCTTGTGTAAGCTTGACATTATGGTTAATAAAGAGGTTGTTGACGCGCTGAGCTTCATTGTACACACCTCAACAGCCTATGAAAGAGGCCGCAAAATTTGTGAAAAACTAACTAAAGAGATACCCCGCCACCAGTTTGAAATTCCTATTCAGGCGGCTATCGGCAACAAAGTTATTGCCCGGGAAACTGTTAGGGCCATGCGAAAAGATGTTCTTGCAAAATGCTACGGCGGCGACATAACCCGTAAGAAAAAACTTCTTGAAAAGCAGAAAGAAGGTAAGAAACGTATGCGCCAAATCGGCTCTGTTGAAGTGCCTCAGGCGGCATTTATGTCCGTTCTTAAGCTTGATGAGGATTAATGTCCGAAGGAGTGTTCGCTGTTTATGAAATTCAAATTTCACCCATTTAATGCCCTCGAAGGCTATAAATACGCCGATGCCTTAGCCCTGTATAAAGGTAAGTGGATTTTTGCAAAACATAAAGACAGGGCAACTTGGGAACACGCCGGCGGGCATATTGAAGAAGGCGAAACACCTCTTGAAGCCGCTAAGCGGGAACTCTTTGAAGAAACCGGGGCGACTGATTTCGACATATACCCCCTCTGTGATTATTGGGTTGATGGAATAATTGGCGGCACACATTTGACAGCCCACGGGCAAGTATTTTTTGCCCATGTTCACATCTTGGCCCATATACCCGAGGATAGTGAGATGGAAAAAATTGGTTTTTTTGATACCCTTCCGGCAGAACTAACTTATCCCAAACTTAGCTATGAGCCCTTTAGGCTGGCCGAGGCTAAACGCAGAGAATTACAATTATGAAAAAAGATTTAAGTATTTATATACACATACCTTTTTGTGAGCAAAAATGTCACTACTGTGATTTTAACTCCTACGCCGGATTAGAAACTTATTTTGCTGCGTACGCAGAAAGTTTGACAGAAGAGATACTTGGCTGTGCCGAGCTTAAAAACGCGAACATATTTACTGTTTTTATTGGCGGCGGCACTCCTTCTGTGCTATCGTCGAAAAGTGTAGAAAAAATAATGACAGCGCTTAGCAATTATCAAATTGCCTCTAACGCTGAAATTACCATAGAGGCTAACCCCAACTCTCTTAGCAAAGAAAAACTGAGAGCCTACAAAAGTTTCGGCATAAACCGGCTTTCTATCGGCCTTCAAGCTTATCAATCTCATTTGCTAAAAATTCTTGGGAGACTACACAGCGCCAAAGATTTTTTGCTGTGCATAGAGTCAGCTAAATCAGCGGGTTTTAACAATATCAGTGCCGATTTGATATTTGCTCTGCCCGGCCAAAGCCTTTCTGACTGGGAGGAAAGTTTGAGAGAAGCTGTCAAAACCGGCCTCAGCCATATCTCCTGTTACGGGCTTACAATAGAAGAAAACACGGCCTTTTTTCAAAAATATACAGCTATTGACGAGGAGTTGGACAGAAAAATGTATTATATGGCTGTTGATTTGTTAGGTATGCACGGCTTTTCCCGTTACGAGATTTCTAATTTTGCAAAAGCCGGCTGCACCTCCCGCCACAACAGCGTTTATTGGGAGCGTGGGGATTACCTGGGCTTTGGCCTCTCAGCTCATTCTCTTTACAATAACATAAGATTTGAGAATACCGGTGATTTATCTGAGTATTTAGCGAAAGCTGGCACGGCACCCCTTCGAACAAATGTACTTAAGCTGACAAACCAAGATATTATGGAAGAATTTATGTTCTTAGGTCTCAGAATGAGTAAAGGGATTAGCGCAAAGAAATTTATGCAGGAGTTTGGTGTAAACCTTTATGAGGTTTACGGGGATGTTATTAATAAGAATGTGAATGACGAGCTTCTTGAAATCAGCGGCGATAATATTAAGCTTACGGATAAAGGTATAGATTTGTCGAATGTGGTGCTGAGTGGGTTTATTGGGTAGCCAAACTCGATTCTGTAAAATATGCAAACTGCCATAGAAGATAGCTTAAGGTATAGTAAGCTTATCTTCTATGGCAGTTTGTTTTATTTTAAAAGGTACTGTTCTTGATAATAGACTGCTTTGCTTCTTGGCCCATTTGCATGATTAGGTTTTCTATGAAGTTTATTATGTCATCAGTTGAGTTAAATAAAGACTTATGTTCTTCAAGCCCCGCTAGTTTTTCAAGCATTTCTTCCAGACTTAAGCCCAGCCCCAAATCTCTTAGGCTTAAACCTTTGTCTGATAATTTATCACGCCACTCACTAGATATCACTATTTCACTTTCTCCCGGCCGGGTGGCTGGCGTTATTATTCTGCTCAATCTACACGCTATGTTTCTTAGCAGAAATTTGTAATCTTCTGT
>Ga0131853_10018335_pt1 | contig 12734 bp, 7 predicted proteins | sample TergutLab28metaG_FD_92764 | JGI IMG/M metagenome (GOLD analysis project Ga0131853, IMG submission 92764) | Labiotermes labralis P1 segment gut microbial communities from Petit-Saut dam, French Guiana - Lab288 P1 (version 2) (version 2) | ecosystem: Host-associated > Arthropoda: Insects >...
AGGCAGCAGAACCGGCCACCTGTCTGTTCAAGGTGGTATAGCAATGTACCGATATTGTGACGTACAGGGGGCATACAGAAATGTCAGGCAGCAGAACCGGCCACCTGTCTGTTCAAGGTGGTACAGCAATGTACCGATATTGTGACGTACAGGGGGCATACAGAAATGTCAGGCAGGAGAACCGGCCACCTGTCTGTTCAAGGTGGTATAGCAATGTACCGATATTGTGACGTACAGGGGGCATACAGAAATGTCAGGCAGCAGAACCGGCCACCTGTCTGTTCAAGGTGGTATCACAGTTTACTGATATTGTGACGTACAGGGGGCATACAGAAATATAAGGCAGCAGAACCGGCCACCTGTCTGTTCAAGGTGGTATCACAGTTTACTGATATTGTGACGTACAGGGGGCATACAGAAATATAAGGCAGCAGAGCCGGCCACCTGTCTGTTCAAGGTGGTATCACAGTTTACTGATATTGTGACGTACAGGGGGCATACAGAAATATAAGGCAGCAGAGCCGGCCACCTGTCTGTTCAAGGTGATATCACAGTATACTGATATTGTGACGTACAGGGGGCATACAGAAATATAAGGCAGCAGAGCTGGCCACCTGTCTGTTCAAGGTGGTATCACAGTATACTGATATTGTGACGTACAGGGGGCATACAGAAATATAAGGCAGCAGAGCTGGCCACCTGTCTGTTCAAGGTGGTATCACAATTTACTGATATTGTGACGTACAGGGGGCATACAGAAATGTCAGGCAGCAGAACCGGCCACCTGTCTGTTCAAGGTGATATCACAGTTTACTGATATTGTGACGTACAGGGGGCATACAGAAATATAAGGCAGCAGAGCTGGCCACCTGTCTGTTCAAGGTGATATCACAGTTTACTGATATTGTGACGTACAGGGGGCATACAGAAATATAAGGCAGCAGAACCGGCCACCTGTCTGTTCAAGGTGATATCACAGTTTACTGATATTGTGACGTACAGGGGGCATACAGAAATATAAGGCAGCAGAGCTGGACACCTGTCTGTTCAAGGTGATATCACAGTTTACTGATATTGTGACGTACAGGTGGCATACAGTAATGTCAGGCGGCAGAGCTGGCCACCTGTCAGCCGCACGACAACTTGATCACAACATGTGGTTCTGTGACCCCCATACATAGACGCATCATCACAGTACTGAAATGTATGTGAAATATCAACTTGACAGATATGGAGAAATGCTGTGTTAAACTGAGCACAGTGTTAGACTGAGCAATTTTGAATGCAAGGAATAAACGCTAAAGTGTGTATTGTTTAATTTCCACTGCTGTCTACCGTTGTATTGGTGACTGTAATGTGAACCCCCAGCCTGACTGCCTGCCTGCAACCCTGCTTGCATGGACTTATTGTCCATTTCTTATGAATGGTAAAGCTGACACGTGTGATTGTTTGCAGATCCACGTGTGAATGACTGGATGTTGATGAGCGGTCCGTTCCCGACGCTCGCGATCTGTCTCAGCTACGCCTACTTCGTTAAAGTGCTCGGCCCCAGGATAATGGAGAACAGGAAACCGATGAATCTTCGGGGTGTGCTCATTGTCTACAACTTCGTACAAGTGGTCTTTAGTACGTGGCTCTTCTATGAGGTAACGGAGCGTTTGTAATGTTGCCACTTTGAATGCTGGCAACGTTGTTGAAGTTTTGCACACTGTCATTCCTTTCTGGCAAAGTAAGGGACAGTCACACATTATTGTCCTTTCTTTTCTTTGACCTCTAAGTAACCTCTGCAGTTGGTACAGGGATGTTATGTGACCTCTGGGAATGCAAAATTGTGCTGTAATAATTCTGTTGCAGAAAGTTTTCAATAAGCCAATTACTGATTGTTATTGTCTTAGGTTTTTGCCAATGCAGTTTAATGTATATCACATCAAGACACACATGGACTGCTGTAGCTCAGTCGACATAGTGACTAGGCTATCTGTTGTATGGTCCGTGTTTTGATTCCCAGTAAGGTAGCAGACAGGTTCTGAGACCCATCCAGCCTCCTGTTCAGTTGCTGATAATGGTTCTTTCCCTGGGAGTAAAGCAGCCGAGGGGTGAAGCTGGCCATTCACCACCATCTAATGCCAAGTTTAAGAATGAGTGGAGCAATACCTCTGCTGCCTCACCACCCCTGATGCCATTTAGTTTTCATGGAATGAACTGAGACAACTTTACCACATTACTGCTGACTGAATGTGCATGATGTTTGTGTGCGTAGTTATTGTGTAATGTTGTATCAACTACTGAGCTTACATGGCACTGAATGGCGAGCTGACAGGGTATGTATGTATACATGTGGGACAGTGCTGGGGGCTGTGGCAGTAGGGTGTGGGCAAATGCAGAAGACAAACCAGATGCTGGTCTGGATTCGATCAGGACGTCTCATGACTGTTAGTTGTGTTCATTACTGGTCTGCTGTCAGAGCTGTGCCATTGCTGGTGTTCCTTATGCAGTAGCTGTAGAGACTTCAACAGGACAGGAGCAGATACACAGAAGCCAGTTGTGAGACACAGCATACACTGGCATGTGAGTTACACAGCTGGTACACTGTACAGACTGTACTGAGGGTTCTTCAACACCGGCACCAGATCCTGCTGTGTCACAGTGACCAACTGCGTAACGTGCACACAGGTCACTATTTAATTTCCTTGTTATTTTGTGTGGTGAGTAATGAAGGGAGCACCAAACTGTGAGCCGTGTGCAGCCACAGAGCACTGTTACTGACAGTAACTGTTGTCATTTGGCAGTTAGTGGTGCTTTCTTTGTGAGACAGAAGCTGCTCTGTGCTGTGCACAAGCTGGTTTATTGTCCAGCCATTGCCAGATGTTGTGCTGTATGACACACTGACCTGTGTTGGCACAAACTGTAGCCATTTGAAGCCTCACATTCATCTGAATGATATTCAATACAAACTCAGTTCCTTCTTCACAAATCACTCAGCACGTCCATCACACGGACTGGCAGTTGATGCTGTTTAGAGAAACATTCACTTTTTCTCGTGCAAATTGTATGAGGCATACACAATTGTGCAGAGTTTTTGTGTGTTAGATGTTCATGGTAGATATTGTTACCACTGTACCTTAACCCTTACGTTACAAGTGCCTGAAGCATTTTGTCACACCTGATCATGTTGCATAATGGTACAGATCAGTTAATGTTGGTTAGTATGTAGTGTGACTGGGTAAAACAGCGGGAATGCACAAACAGGTTTGGTTGGCAAATGTACTGAAGACTGGCCACTTGGAAGATTGAGACTGTGGGACAGAAATGTCAGAGTGGGGCTGATGGATCATAGACAGTGATGAGCAGATGGCAGAAACAGTCTGCAGTTGTCAGTAGCTCTGTAGCCTGCAGTTGTCATTTGTGTACAGACTGACTTAAATACACAAATAGTGGAAACTGACTAACTTGTTGTTGTTATTATTATTATTATTATTATTATTATTTTTAGTGGTGGTGGTGGTAGTGGTGGTGGTGATGGTGGTGGTGATGGTGGTGGTGGTGGTGGTGGCAGTGATGATGGTGGCGGTGATGGTGGTGGTGGTGGTGGTGGTGGTGGTGCAACATAAGTGACTAGCACCACGCTGATGATGATGATGATGATGATCTGTTGTAATCATCATAATTGTGTTTGTTTTCTCCTTTCTTCTAATTCTTTTTCTTCTACACAAATAGTGGAAATTGACTAACTTATTGTTGTTGTTGTTGTTCATGTTGTTGTTAGTGGTGGTGGTGGTGGTGCAACATCAGTAACCACCACCACCACTACCACCACCATGATGATGATGATGATGATGATGATGATGATGATGATGATCTGTTGTAATCATCATAATTGTGTCCTTTTTCTTCTCCTTTCTTTCTCTTCTTCTTCTTCTTCTTCTTCTTCCTCTTCTAACACCATTTCTTTTTTTGTGTGGGGCAACAGACAGACAGTCTCCAACCCCCTACACCTTTACACAGTGTGTCCTGCTTTATATCCAGTCAGTTTGTCTCCTGTTTTCAATATCCTAGCTGAACCATTTTGTTCTTGGTCATCCCATACACATCTTCTTTATGTCCCTCTCAGTATCCTAGTTCTTTCCACATATGTGTACAGACAGACTGCTGTAGACAGTTTCTTTCTCCATTCTGTTAACAGTATTTTGATTACTCCTTGTTCTGCACAAATGTTACTGTCAGATCCTGTCACATGCTGTGTCTCACTTCAGCACTGCAACACACTAAATTGTGTCACATTTGTGTTGTTGCAGAGCCTGACTGCAGGGTGGCTGTTTGACTACAGCTTCCGGTGTCAGCCGGTTGACTACTCCAACAATCCACAGGCTTTGAGGGTGAGTAACACAGAATGTCATGAGTGAGATTCGAGATTCTTACAGCAGTCTCTTTGGGGGTGTGACGCCATGTAGTTTGGAGGGAACAGGTGCCGCCATCTGCAGGACAGAAGATACGGTTTGAACTGCTCTTCTAAATAGTAGATGGAGGCAGCAAGTTATTTTAAAAGTCTGGACTGACATACCTGCCACACATTTCACAAGACGGTAACTTTAGAGACCACTTCAGAGAGCTACTGTATGTGTAGGGTGAAGTTCTGACCTTAGACATTGTCTGCTTTCTTGGTTTTAAGCTGAAAATGGTGTGTTGTTGCCTGTTGCAGTAGATGAGATTAGCCCATTGCATTGGACGTTTTTAGATTTGAGCAGAATCGGCCCTGAAACATTGTTTTTTGCATGAAATTTTGGTGCTTCATAATGTCAGGTGTAAAAACTGTTGCTATATCAGTGACATTCATAAATGAGTTAGTGGTGATATTGCAGTGGACTGTACAGGGATGGTGTGTGAAGGGGTGTACTGAGCACCACTAACTGAGAGTAGTGTTCAATGTACAGTGTCATTATTTTATCTGAAGTCGTCTGTTTGTCACCTGTGTTGCTGCTCAGGTGTGCATGTGTGCAGCACGCTGTATATCAGTATGATAAACTAGCAGACAGGAAGCAGTATCTGGTAGTTGTCGGACAAAATAATGATCTCTCAGTTCCCATGCAGGGCAGAAAATGTCATGACTGCAGGGACTGTGGGTGATGTAGAAGTGCAGTGTGATCACTAGACTATTCTTATGAAGTTAAGGGTACGTCTAAACATGAATATTGGGTTCCTACCTCCTTACATGCCCTTTAAAAAGACAGATTGATAAATTCGGTGTGGGAAATAGTCACGGTTTGTTGTGAGAACCATTCGTAATGCCGCAATACGCTGGGTGGGCAGAACTTGGAGCTCTGAATGCCTTGTGTGTTTGCTTGCAGTAGTTTGAGGGTTTAAGCAATATCAGGTACTAATCTTTGGTTTTGCTGCAGATGGCCCGAGGTTGCTGGTGGTACTACTTCTCAAAGTTCACAGAGTTTTTCGATACAGTAAGTGTTGTTATTATCGTCTCCAGTAACATGATGTAACTGTGCAGTTGGTAGCTCTAAATATGTACTTGTTTGTTTTGCTGTGGCAGATTTTCTTTGTCCTGCGCAAGAAGAATGACCATATCTCCACTCTGCATGTGATTCATCATGGTGTAATGCCAATGAGCGTGTGGTTTGGAGTGAAGTTCACACCAGGTACTGTTACTTCTGCCTGCATCTAGGGAAACCTCACAACTGCATTGGAATGTATCAGAAGTAGGGAATAGACTGATTTGCTGAACATTTAGACATATTTGTATGTGGTTGAAAGGTAAAAGGATTTATAAATCAGCATTCCCATGACTGGTATATTTGACAAACATGTGTCATGTGTGCATAAGGACCACATCATGGGAAGATGCACTTGTATAGGTTTTTGCTACTTGTTTGTTGTATGTATTGTACTGCTTGTAGTCAACAATACAATGACTACAGTGCTGTGTTACCACATGCAATACTGATAACAGCAAGAGCTTGCCATTGAAACTTGAATGAGTTTTGTGCCAACTTGTTGTACACTCATATTTCACTCATTTAAGTCTAGTTACTGTACAATTTAATTTGCAGGTGGTCAGAGCACATTTTTCGGTATGATCAACACATTCGTCCACATCATCATGTACTTGTACTACCTGTTAGCAGCCTTTGGACCGCGCTTCCAGAAGTACCTGTGGTGGAAGAAGTACCTAACTGTGCTACAGATGGTAGGCATTGACTGATGGTGGTTGGTGGCAGCTTGCAAAGTGCTTAGTGGTTACTGTTGTTAACAGTTGCAGCAATGGGTAATATGTACTGCACGAAATATGTTAGCAGTTGCAGGAGTTGGTAATATGTACTGCAGGAAATATGTTAGCAGTTGCAGGAGTTGATAAAATGTACTGCAGGAAATATGTTAGCAGTTGCAGGAGTTGGTAATGTGTACTGCAGGAAATATGTTAGCAGATGCAGCATTTGGTAATATGTACTGCAGGAAATATGTTAGCAGTTGCATGAGTTGGTAATATGTACTGCAGGAAATATGTTAGCAGTTGCATGAGTTGTTAATATGTACTGCAGGAAATATGTTAGCAGTTGCGGGAGTTGGTAATATGTACTGCAGGAAATATGTTAGCAGATGCAGCATTTGGTAATATGTACTGCAGGAAATATGTTAGCAGTTGCATGAGTTGTTAATATGTACTGCAGGAAATATGTTAGCAGTTGCAGGATTTGAAATATGTACTGCAAGAAATATGTTAGCAGTTGCAGGATTTGGTAATATGTACTGCAAGAAATATGTTAGCAGTTGCAGGAGTTGGTAATATGTACTGCAGAAAATAATGTGGCAGTTGCAGGAGTTGGTAATATGTACTGCAGGAAATATGTTAGCAGTTGCAGGAGTTGGTAATATGTACTGCAAGAAATATGTTAGCAGTTGCATGAGTTGGTAATATGTACTGCAGGAAATAATGTTAGCAGTTGCAGGAGTTGGTAATATGTACTGCAGGAAATATGTTAGCAGCTGCAGGAGTTCGTAATATGTACTGCAGGAAATATGTTGGTAGTTGCAGGAGTTGGTAATATGTACTGCAAGAAATATGTTAGCAGCTCCAGGAGTTGGTAATATGTACTGCAGGAAATGTGTTAACAGCTGCAGGAGTTGGTAATATGTACTGCAGGAAATATGTTAACAGCTGCAGGAGTTGGTAATATGTACTGCAGGAAATATGTTAGCAGTTGCAGGAGTTGGTAATGTGTACTGCAGGAAATATGTTAGCAGTTGCAGCAATTGGTAATATGTAATTGAGACTCTACAATTTCATGTTATTATTATTATTATTATTATTTATATGAAACTAACTTTCATATCCACATCATAAATAAATAAATAAATAAATATAATGATTTGTAAGAAAGCAGTGTGATGCAGCTCTGAACATTCTTCAGGTTCAGTTTGTACTTGTGATGATTCACGCCTTCCAACTGCTCTTCATTGACTGCAACTATCCGAAAGCGTTTGTCTGGTGGATTGGTCTTCATGCAGTGATGTTCTACTTCTTGTTTTCTGACTTCTATAAACAGGCTTATAAAAAGAAGCAGGCAAGTACAGTAAGAACTGGAATATTGGTATTATTATTTAATGTTATTGAGCTGTTTCAGTTTCTGCTCCACCCTTCTACCATACAAATAGCAGTGTGCACCCTTCCGTGTTGTTGTGGTTACCCTGCACTGTCAGTATTGCAACATGCAGTGGTTCAAACTTTCAAGATGGAGTAACACTGATATAATGAAATTACAGTTTGCTCATGTAATGAAAATTGGTTTTGAAACAGGATTTGATCTGCACTAAAAATCACTACCGCTGTATTGCACAGCTGTGGCTACTGTACATATTGGTAAGGGTGTGGGGTAAATATTGTAGTGTGTTTTGGGGTATTTCGATTAGGATCTGCATAGGGTAACAGGAGACAGAGAAAATTGTTAAATGTGTTACATAATGATGTAGATTATATCACACTGGCCAGAAGTACAGAAGTTGCATGTGTTTGAATACAAGTACAGGCTTCTGTCACTTAGTGTTTGTAGTTGGTTCCAGACAAAGTACAGCCCTAATTGAAACAGCACTGAGTGATGAAACTTTTGCCATAAGATTTAATGTGCAGAGACCGAGTTTGTACTGTCAGTTTGACTCTTCAATGATGATTAATTCCCAACATCAGGTGTATTTCAGTAGTGACAGCAGATCAACAATTAGATGTACTCAAAGTACTGCTTAATTTCAAAGCCCTTGAAGACCTTTTCTATCTCTTTGCATTCCTGCATTTTGTCATCACTTTTCAAAACAGACTGTAATGTCGATCCCAGTCAGTCTAAACTTTTCAAACCTTCAGCTGGATTGACATCCAACTTCACTGCTAGGGACAAGCTTTTCCTATGCATGTTTACAGATGCTTTTCTCACGCACATGTTTTTGTACTTTCATCTCATCTTGAATAATTATGGCCAAGATAATGAACAGAAATAACCACAGTGCACTAAACTAACAAGACAAGACACAACTTATGAATCAGTGTGCTGTGTAAAGCACAACACTGAGTTATGGTTATATGCAGCTGTGGTGTGTTGCAGCTTGTGCCTTCCGAAGCATTGTCATCTCTCATTCAAACCCAACAAACTTTCAATCAACTGCCAATGCTGACCTGCTGTGCTCAGCCATCAATTAATGCACAGCAGTGGCAGTAACACAAATGCAGGCACTCACAAACCAATTCAACCACATAATGTTTCTGTGCAAAGTAAAAAATGCAGTTGGTAAGAGAATTGCAGCAAAACAGCACCAAGTGAAGTGCACTGTATTGGGGGAAGTGTGTACATGCACATGTATGTGCAGTACTCAGAATATCTTACATGCATGTACATATATTTATGTGAGAAGGTACAGAACACAGTGTGTTTCATATACATGGCTTGCAGCCATGTACAGTTCCTGTTACCACAGTACATTGATGTCATTATCTGGCCTTATGTAGTTGTGTCCCCTCATGATGTTCAGAATTGCAGATTTGCAATGTGAATCACTTTTGCAGCGAGCCATCAGGGAAGCCAAAAAACAGAGAGAACGGAATCCTCAGCAGGAACAGAACAGCTTCGTACAAATTAATGGGGCGACACTGTACGAGCAGCACGATGCGCCACCCAGCAGCTACACAACAGAGCCTCGGCACAGAGCATTTGTGAACGGTGTGAACACGAAGTGACATGAGAATAGTGCGAATGGTGCGTACAGGATTGCTACAACCAAATGCTGCCGGTGTGTGTTACTGGCATACCATGACAGTGACAGCTTCTGTTGGTGAGTGACTTAATTGTGACCAGGACTGGCAGTGCCAAGTGTTTTGTCCTCCTGACATGTGGTTGGAAGTCAGCACCTTCTAAATAGTGCAATGTTAAAATAATATTTTTATACAGTTGTTATGTCCTCCTATTTAAATTTGCACAGATGTTTCATGTAGAATTATATGGCAAGTTGTTCTTGGGTGATGGACTGCAGAAATCTGGTGTTTCAGAGAATATTTTTGCCTCTTTCTTCTGGCGATTTTTATCACACGTATGATTGTGTATTGATGGTGGCCACTGGCAGTCTGTGTGATGTGACTTCTGCTCCTCACTCACCCTTCAGCTACTGCCCAGGATGGAGCGGGTTTTAAATGTTTCCAAAACCCGAAACTGCACACATTTAGTGTGGCACACAGTGACTGGTGCTGAAGGGATGATGCACTGGGTCACTTAGAGAGACTCTATACCTTTCAGTGACCAGAAAGTTTCAGCAAAGTGCAAGGAGAGCTGTGTAATGTGTGATGTTTTGTATTGGCAAGACACTGTCTTTGTATCTGGCTTCTTCCAATTTCAATAGGGTAGTGATGTGAAGTACAGCAATGATGAGTGAAAATATAACTGAACTATTTAAGTGATTAGGTATAAATTAGGGTATAAATTCCAGTATATTACATAAGCCTTCGGTTCCAGAGTGTCTTTGTAACTGCCTAAAGTAAACTGCGGTAAATAACGGCAGAATGAAGCTGACGACTTGTCACAATTTCATTCCAAGGACGAGATTGCGTGGAGCTAATTCTGCACACCGTCAGTGCTCCTACATGATGGGGTACTGAAGTGTGTGGATTGTTATTTGACAGTTGTAATTAGGCTGCATGCAAGAGGGAGCTGTTTGACAGTTAAATTGCATCCAAGTTGCTGACAGACACTGTCCGGAACATTTTGTTGGCAGTTTTTAAGTGACTCATCCCTGTTGTGTTGCATACAATTATAAAGATAGGTAGAGTGAGTCAAACACAACTTGTGAATATATTATTTTATTTACAAGGTGTAGCTTAGAAGTGACTCCATGTTTCGGCCTTCTTTGCCAGGCCATCATCAGGTTATATGTCTTATTCAAGGAAACTATACGATATGGGATATTAAGTCTTTGGTATTCAATGAGATCTCATCGATAAAATCTTTTCTTTAAATTTTAGATAATGTGAATTTATTTAGTTATAAGATTTATAAAACTTAAACAATGTGAATCTTTGTTTATTGGACCGTGCACCATCTTGATAGTTGAATAAAGATAGACCAACTTGATGTCACTTGCTTTACTATTTCATTATTTAATGCTCAACATGTTTCAGATGTTGATACATCCATCCTCAGGAGCTTGCGACTTATTTGATGAGTTATTTCATGGGTTGTATTGCTCTGGTACAATGTGTGTTGGTGTTATGTTGTGGTTTGGCTGGAGTGGTGTGGTATCTGGATGCAGGCTTCACTGTGTTACGTTGTATGGTATCTATGCAGGCTTCAGCCTGCATAGATACCACACCACCCCAGCCAAACCACAACATAACACCAACACACATCATACCAGAGCAATACAACCCATGAAATAACTCTACAAATAAGTCGCAAGCTCCTGAGGATGGATGTATTAACATCCGAAACATGTTGAGCAGTAAATACTGAAATAATAAAGCAAGTGACATCAAGTTGGTCTCTCTTTATTTAACAATTAAACAATGTATTTGTGAAAGGGGGGATAAACACCTTAGGAGTATATTTTTGTGGTACAATTCACTGATGGGTGAATGATTGGATTATATGTTCATTAAATATTGAATAATGTAATTATAAATAGTTATAAAATATTATAAAATCTAACAACGTATTTAGGAAAGGATATCATATTACGGAGTATTGTTATATTATGTTTATATGCCGATGGGCAAGTGATTGGATCATATGTGGGGTCGTAGTAAATGGTCTCTAGAAGATGCTGTCTAGATTTGGTGTTTACTTATCTGTAGTGAGCTACGCCTTGTTAATAAAATAATATATTCACAAGTTGTTTTTGACTCATTCTGCCTATCCTTATAACTCTGTTGGCAGTTTGATCTGAACAGCGACTGTGACACCAAGTCACATGACATCACAGTTGATAAACTTCAATGTTTGGACATTGTGTGTTTATGCAACAGGGAATGTGATGATCCATCTGACTTTGGTGTGTCAACATTTTGGAATTGTGGGTGTGGTGTATGTGTATATATATATATATATATATATGTATCAGTATCAAATCATTTTTCTATTAATGCAGAAGGTGTACACTGTAATGTAGTCTTCATTTTATCAAGAGCTGTCCTCAATGTAACTTTTATGATGTGTGAAACTGTGTGTATTAAAATCTTGTTTGTGTGATGTGTGTTACTGTACAGCTGTGAGCCAAGTACCAATATTGTCATTTGCAGAGTGATCTGCTATGAAGATTGCTGCATGAGTTATGTACTGAACATTGATACCAATCCGGTCAAACTACCACCAGTTATGTACTGAACATTGATACCAATCTGGTCACACTACCAGAAGTTATGTACTGAACATTCATACCAATCCGGTCACACTACCAGAAGTTATGTACTGAACATTGATACCAATCCAGTCACACTACCAGAAGTTATGTACTGAACATTCATACCAATCCAGTCAGACTACCAGAAGTTATGTACTGAACATTGATACCAATCCAGTCAGACTACCAGAAGTTATGTACTGAACATTCATACCAATCCAGTCACACTACCAGAAGTTATGTACTGAACATTCATACCAATCTGGTCACACTACCAGAAGTTATGTAATGAACATTCATACCAATCTGGTCACAATACCAGAAGTTATGTACTGAAAATTGATACCAATCTGGACACACTACCAGAAGTTATGTACTGAACATTGATACCAATCTGAACACATTACCAGAAGTTATGTACTGAACATTGATACCAATCTGGACACACTACCACAAGTTGTAAACCCAATATTGCCTTCCATTAGAACACTGAATATCATTTATATAGTTCAAATTACTTTATTTCACACTAACCGTTCAGCAACGGAGGGTTCCATTTCTGTACACATTTCTGTACACATTCTGTACACATTTGTATACACATTCTTTACACATTTCTATACACATTCTGTACACATTTCCATACACATTCTGTGCACATTTCCATACACATTCTATACACATTTCTGTACACATTCTTTACACATTCTGTACACATTTCTATACACATTCTGTACACATTTCTATATACATTTCTGTACACATTTCTATACACATTTTGATACATATTTCTATACACATTCTGTACACATATCTATACACATTCTGTACACATTTCTATACACATCCTGTACACA
>Ga0131853_10018336_pt1 | contig 12733 bp, 6 predicted proteins | sample TergutLab28metaG_FD_92764 | JGI IMG/M metagenome (GOLD analysis project Ga0131853, IMG submission 92764) | Labiotermes labralis P1 segment gut microbial communities from Petit-Saut dam, French Guiana - Lab288 P1 (version 2) (version 2) | ecosystem: Host-associated > Arthropoda: Insects >...
AGTATTTCGTCTATGTTTGTAAAGCTGTTTTCTATTTGTTCCTCAATATCGAGGTACATACTCACTGCAAAGAATTTTATTTTTTCGTGTATTATTTCTAAAACTACTGTGTCTTCATTTGATGTCTGTGTTATGAGCATGGCGTCTATTTTATTGTTCGGGGTAACAATAGCTGCTCTGTGTTTCCCGTTTCCAGCAGTAAATATTCTGCACTTCTTTCTGATTCCAACTGGTCTGTTTTGATATTCATATTGTTCTTGGACGAATATTAAGTCTGGTTCCTCTTTTTCAATCATCTTCATCATATTGTAAGTTGCGGATCTCGAGTGCTGGAGGTTTATTTGAAGGCAATAAGTCTGATGTTGATTTTTCCTGAGCGTTGCCGAGTTTTGTTGGTAATGTGCTTTATCCATATTAGTAATCAATGTTTCTCCTGTACTTTGTTAGCACTGCTTGAAGGCTAGGACAATCTTTTCTTAATGCTGAATGGTTTTCGTCCATCTTTTCATTCTTGTTGTATCTATTGTAAGTGATACAATTGATACACTTATGTTCACTTGCCGGGGCTGTGCATTCTTTCAGTTTATGCTTGCCAGCGTAGTGAGGACATGTTTCCTCTCTTTTACAGTCGCTATGCTTATGGTTGAATTGGCTACATCTGTAGCACCTGGTGGGCACTAAGTAGTCTTCTACTTTGCATATTTCCCACCCTATTTTCAGTTTGGTGTGAAGAATTTGTTTTCGGGTCTGTGGGCCTACTTCTGTTACAGTATTGTAGTTTCCTTTCCTAGTTTTGTACCTGAACTTAGCTGTTACTTCTTCTCCATTCATTGCAATTTCCAGGTTTTGAGCTTTAATGACATTGGTGACATTTGCTATTGTAATTTCTTCTGGAACGTTGTAGATTATGAGCCTTGGTTTCCTCAGTTTGTGTTCTATAATTTCCAGCAGTTCGCATTTCGTGTTAATTGCTCGGCTGAGAGAGTTTATCTCTTCCTCACTGCATGTTTCTATTAATATTCTTCCGTCCCTCAGTGTTTTAAGAGTCTTTATCCCGACTTTGATATCTGTTGGATTTATGTCCTTCTTAAATTGGCTTTTGATCTGCTCCGTTGATTAACTATTATTTTTGGCTTTCACGGTGATTCTGTACCATCTGCCTCCGTCGTCTTTCAACACTTCCGAGAAGAATTTCCATCTTCTGTCTTCAGATGGAAGCATCTGTCGTGCTTCGCCACTGTAGGTGTGATGCCTGTGGTCCAGAGATGGCGCCACTTGTCTCGCTGGGTGACTGTCTCTTGTTCTTTCCATTTCTTCCGTTACCTTCATAACCTCTTCACTTAGTTTATTATTTTCCTTGCTCTTATTTACTAGCTGTGTTTTCATTTTAACAAATACTTTCCTTAGAGTACTTATGGATTGTAGAATGTCTTGCTTGGGTCTTTTCTTAAATTCCCACTCTTCTCAGTGATACTCACTAATATGTCGAACGCATTCTCAAATTGCTGTTCCTCTTCGTCAGCCATCTTGGCGCGCGGGGGCACGGGCGCGCGTATGGGCGTGCGGGCGCGCGCCCGCCCAAAGCTACTTGACAATCTTAGTAAACTGTTGTGAATCTGTACAGCCACAATGACAAGAAACCACTTACACATGTGGTAACACTTGTAGTTTATCTACAAGTGTTTTATCTGATCTCCCTTGGTTACCCTACACAAATGTCCCAATGTCCAGTTCTTCATATACTTGCCACAGAATATCCAGGTTCACCTTATTTATCACCGCTGTGATGCTGGAAAATTACCTAATGATATAGATACATGATGAGTGTGACATCCCTTGCAGAGGTTTGTGCCTGTCTCATTGTATTGTTTTCTAACATGTGGATTAAGATTATCAGACTTCTTGTATGTCATTCATGTTCAATATATTTTACACACTTGATTTTACTGTATGGGGATTTATGAAGAATATACATGGTAGGTGGAACATATTAAAAAATTATAGTTTATGTTCCACCAGTGCCTTCGACTGTCCATGAGCTGCAGCAGTGTTTCACAGAGGGCCCTAACAAAACAAGGTGGACTGAGAAAATTTTTTAACCATCCTTTTACACAATATTGCCCGTAAATCTTGGTTACTGTCAGTGACACAAAATACTTTTCTCTTAGGGACTATTTATTTGGAAGCAACATACTGCAATTCACGAACCCTCGTACCACAGGATGTTCTGTCACTGAATAAATACACCATTTATTTCAGCAGGTTGTTGTATTCACCAGTGTTGTGTAGCTACTTAATGTCAAATGTCAGATTTCTTACTTCCTGTAGTTTGCTGACAGGTAAATTTCACTTTATTAAACACTAATCACAGAAGAACATCTGAAGTACTGGACAAGCTTCCGGAATACATTTTCTGGGTGATGTGGAATGGATTCTTGAAAAATATTTGAATCGCCTTGCACCATGAAATTTGAGAATACATAACACCTCACTTTGCTTCAGCATGGACTTATGTAGTGATAAAATAGTGTTGGCAGGCAAAAATTTTTTAGTCGAATTTTGTGATTAGGTCATTTAAGTTGTACAACCACAAATTTCCTTGCAAAACGCCATTGAAACCTGACTGGTTCTCAGATATGTAGCCCACAGAAGCTGGACATATTTTTTGTGTGTAAGTAGTTTAATGTTGTTGTGGCTTGCTATACATTCACAGTTTTTTATTAAATTTGTTGAGTAGGTTTTGGCCCATTCTTTGTAAGCATCTTTGAACCATATTATTTTTTATTTACATAACACTAGTTATTATTCTTTTGGTTCAAAATTTAATTCTCAGTCAGTAGAGGATGCAGAGTTTTCAGTTCACAAATTGAAGCTGTCATATAACTGGCACTATGGGGTAGTGGCCTTCTTGGGAAGCTGATACTCCATAGTCTGCCAAGAAATTGTGTACTTCTCTACTGAACCCCGATGTTCAATATTTCATTCATGCTACGCCACCACTGTGTCCTGTCTTGAGCCATATGAATTTTGATCCGCACAATATTAAAGCCAAATCCCAAATAAATATTGTAGAATACCTGAAGAATAGTTGCAGTAAATGCTTATATACTTTTTTAATTTAACCCTTTGCATAACATTTAATTTCATTGTGCTGTGACACAATGGGAGGTAATAATTTTCTCATTCGCTCATCTTTATTTATTTATTCTGTCCGTACCTCTCTTTATTCAGTCACTTGAGCCCTTGTTTTTTTATCCAGCCCTTCATTAATTAATTAATTAATTCATTCAATCATTGGTTCATTCATTCATTCATTCGTTCATTCATTCGTTCATTCATTCATTCATTCGTTCATTCATTCATTCATTCATTCGTTCATTCATTCATTCTCTCTTTATTTAAATAATCCGCCAGTAGTGTAAGTGTCCGTGGGTAAATATACTTTTACTTAGCTGTACTCTGTTAGTCACAGAACACAACTGAGACCATCTTCTGTACTCAGGTGGACTTCTTCTGGATCAACCGAGACCAGCGTTCATTTGAGTGGTTTGTAAATCTGCTATCACAGCTTGAGATTGAGCAGGCAGAACTTGGTGTGGCCATGGAGAGATTTTTGGAGATGCATATGTATATCACAAGTGCCCTACAAAAGACAGACATGAAGGCAGTGGGACTGCAGCTTGCACTGGACCTTTTGCATGAGAAAGTGAGTTTCTGTGTTCATTACCAAGATAGAAATGCTGCAAATGACACAAATTTGAAAGATATTGGTAAAAAATCTGTTTTCATATTGAGGAACCAGGCCTTATTCAGGTGTTGCACTGTGTGATTGGGTGGTTGCTTCGTGATGTTAAGGAGGAACATACTACTTTCTTCTTTGGGGTTATGGGTCTGTGATTTGACTTATAACCCTGACCCTGATGATGAGCACGTTTATATTGTCATTTATCATCATCATCATCTACTAGATGTGTTTCAGCTGCTAACCATGTGTGCGAAGACAGCGTTATCTGTAGGAAACCCATTACTTCTTTAAGACAAATTCTGTGCTAATTTGTGACATTTTATAACAACTTATTATTGTGTTTTCAGGATTTAGGGCTTTTTCCATAGTACTTTCTATTGCTTTTTCCTACCACACTGTTTTTGTTTTGTTTGTTTATTTTTTTGCTTTTGTATAATTATACTGTTTTTGTGTTTTACTTGTGTCTTTGTGCTGGCTTTTTAATAGGAACTAGTGCTGTTGAGCCTGTGCGTTAATAAACTCCCACTGAATTTAAATGAATTATTATATTGGCTGCAATTTCTACCTTATAAAATGAATTATTTCTTGCAGGGAGGAGGGATAATTTAAAGGCATTCTGTAGCATTCTGCACACCCTGACCTCCACATCAGGATTTGCCATTGATAAGCAGCGTACCTGTATGACTTGCATAAAAATTTCATTGTCATCATCTCCCAATGGTGGTCTCTCTCACAGTTACAAAGCTACTTTCTTTAAATTTATTCCCTCCATTATACCTTATACTTTATCATGATTTCAACAATTTTTTAGTTGTCATCTCCCCAGACTCTTTCAGGAGACATTAAACAAACTTAGGTTCCACCTTCCAAAGTCTTTTGTTTTATTGTATCTGGAATAAAGTGTATGTTTTATTTCCAAACATATTTCATACACGTGCAGCAAATCTGTGATACCCAGTCCATTGCTAAAACTGAATTTAATATGAAATTGACACAATCACACATATCTTTCATTAACACATCTTTCACCAACTGAACTGCTTCAGACAGAAAGTGGTAGCTACCACTATAGAACACAGATTAATAAGCACCTCATTTGATTTGTACATTCTGGTAGTTAATCTTTAGAGCTCTGCTACATTTTTTGTGGTGAGTTAACTCTGTGATGCAAGAGGTAAATGAGTCATGTTTTGGAGCAGTAGAAAACGCATTAGATATTACTGATGTTTCCATAATTAAAGTCAACATGGAACCTTATACTGTTATTCTTTTCAAGTTGGGTATAGTGATGCAAGAAGGAAAGAAAAAGGACATGGTTGTGAATAGGGAAATGCACAGAGAAATAACAGTGAACATATGTCAGTCATTATTGGTTTCCTGATTATCAGTTTTACAGTGAAACAACACTTTGTGAGCATATGACAGCAGGGCACTTGTGGACAGGTTATGCTACTAGCTTATGGCAATGAGTGCTGAGTCCAGTTGTAATGTGTTGCTGATGCCAGGAAATAAGGTGCAATCTGTAATGGACAAAAGCAAGGAAGGATAAGAGATTTGCTTAAAAAAGACACTAGGTTGTCACAAGGCAGACGTAAAAATTTCTTTTTGTCATGCCTGAACATTCTGGATAAAACTCCCAGGAGATGGAACAAGTTCAACATATGTTATGAGCATGCAATGTAATGTAATTAATTTGCATTCTACAAATCCAAATTAGGATCACAATCCTGTGGATATAGACATAGTCACATAATACTATCTAACATAATATACAGTTTTGGAAGAATCTTAGCAATAAATAATAAAATACAAATAGTAAAACACCTAAAACCAATTTTAAATTCAGCTTTCAATGGAATATCTCTGATAATTAAAATATTCTTCACTATTATAAAAGGATTTTATGAGTAAAAACCTCTTTAAAGCATTCCAAAACACTACAATCCCATTAGCTAAGTCTTTGATATTGTGAGGAAGGTTGTTAAAAATTTTAGTTGCTGAGTAGTACACTCCCTTTTGGAACTTTGTTAGATTAGCTGTGGGTGGATGTAAGTTGGTTTTGAATCTTGTGTGAATACTGTGGATTTGATGCAGTTAATCAAATTATGTTAGTTTAAGTATGTTGAAACAGGATTTGAGATGTGATAAATGTGAGGAGAATGTCATGTTACACAATACTGTTTTAATGCACTTATAACTCTGTTGTTAACTTTAGAAATATCCTTATTGATGTATGTGCAGCATGAGCACAACACAACAACTTTCCATTCATTGCCTTCTACCCTTCAGCTCTCCCGTTTGGTTCACACCAGAATGGACTCTTGTACTCTTTCTTACTCTGACTCCTAATGCTGTTGTGGATCAACTTCCTCATCACTCAGTTCTGATAATAGCACTATAAAAAAAATATGCATGTTTGCCAAGCTTGCTTAAACTCATGCAAAAGCATACAACGGTTTTTAAATAAAAAATTGGTGGTTGGGGAAAGGGCTTTGATTTCAAACATGTTAATCTCTGAGCAAGATTCACAACACAGGTCCCTTGTTTCACCTTTGTTTCTGACGTTCCAACTTTTGGCAACCTGCTCCACTCTCTCAACCCAAAGGCCAGCCCTGCATTTTCCCATATGAAGTTACATCCAATTAACTGCTAAATAGATGATTTAGTGTTCGGCCTCTGCATCTTATGGTTTGCATATTACCCTTTGTGAACGAATTTTACTGAATGAAGTTTCTCTCACTAATACTGAATTCTTCAGTACATACTCAGGAGGTATCACAGTCATGCTTGTAATTTGGTGTAACTGTGATATGTTAATGGAGAAAGGCCCATAATTCTATCAAAAAAGTAGGCTGTCCAGTGTTGTAGCTCTCTACTGATATCATGTAAAATTATGATCATAATTTGTGTTGTTGATATGTAGGAGAAACGTGATTTAATCACTGGTTTGAAGACGCGAACCAACGCTGGACGTCCAAACTGGGACAAAGTGTTCAAACAGCTCCTTGACCAGAAGAAAGGGAAAGTGACCGTCTTTTACTGTGGACCACCACAACTTGGCAGAATACTGCGTATCAAGTGTGATCAGTTTGGTTTCAGCTTCCGTAAGGAGGTCTTCTAGGTTCAAAACTTGATGACATTGTTGGCACCTCTCTGCAGGGATGTGTATTACAGATGAAGAGAAAAAATTAATCGGAGGTATTTATGTTGAAATGTAGTTATACATGAAAGTCAAATGGTGATATTTATTCATATGCTCATGTTAAGATAAATTCTGATTTTGCCACTCATGGCTGATTTCATGGAGGATTATATAGTGAGATCCTGTACACATAAAATATTCATAAAATTCTTGTTATAAAATCATCAAAAATTTTTCGTAGAGTGAAAAATTTCGTCGTCATATTGGAGTTTGACATGAAATTTTCACCACAAGTACGAACTGTTCACTGTTAAACTAATGACACAAGAGAGCTGTAAGTTTGAGGGAATACATTTTAATTTGTTATCTCTTACCTGTTTGTGTTCTGTGTTTCAGGTCGTCAGTGACTGGAAATGTTGTCTTACCTTTGAAGTTCTAGCAGTTAAAATTCACATAATGCAAATTATGATATAAGGGTTAACAATCTGTGTGCATTGAAAGAGTCAGACTTAATTAAATTCAAGCTAAGCAATGAGGAATACTAAATACATTTTGCCTTGTGATAGGTGATCAATGCCATGTACTGCCTCTTGTTATCCATTCTTGTTGACACAAGCAATTGTTACTTTTGGTTAAGTATTCAGATTTAAGAAGTGATACAATTTGTAGGATTATAAGATGTTATTTTGCAAGAAACTTCTTTTGGTTAGAAGGAAGTAACTGTTTCACCTTCACTTTAATAATTCAGTTACATTAATTGCCATTTTCATTGCTCTTATTTTAATATGTTTTATAATATGTTTGAAGTAATTAAATTAATTTGGAATGAAAGAAAATACTGATGAATCTAAGGAAAGTTTTGTGATAGTAAAACACGCTGAAGTCTTAAAGACACAACATTTACATTCAGAGTATGGACACAGTGAATGTCTTTGAAGAATCAGAAGTGTCTGCCACACAGTGCTGGTCACCTAACCAGAAGATTTTATCGTTGATCAGTATTGCTGTGCAAATGTGGAAACATAATCAGGGTGTCTGTTAAAAAAAGTAGCTGTGCTGAAATAACTTATGCAGCTGCTTCATATGCTCTCCTATTTGAGCTGGAAATTAAAATGTGGAACACTGAAGTCTGATTTCTCAGTTAATGTAACTGCAAAATGTGATATGTACTTGCCGTTTCTACTGGACTGTAAATAACTGAACTGATACATAAGTCTGAGTGTTACTAACTTTGAAGCATAAGTTGTGATGTTCACTTGTAAGTTTATATATATGAGGCTAACCTATGTTGGAGGTGTGGAAGGTAAATCATGAAAATTTGTTACAGAGCTTTAAATGGACTTGTACTATGAATAGCAAAGAGTGAGTCTTTTTGAATGTGTGGTGTGAAACGTTTTTAAAAAGTGATACTAAAACATAAAAGTTGGTGCTGAATTTTTTTAATGAATGTTGATGTATAATTTAGCAAATGCATAAGGGACTTAAGTCTGAAGAAGAACTATAAAAAATAAACAGGGGTAACCATCTGTAGTATTAGAAAATCAGTAACATTAAAAAGAATAACTGAATTGAGACAAATTATGTCTGTAAGCAATTACAGGTTTTTGAGGACGATAAAATAATTGTGGTTATGCAAGCATGAACAGAATTAATAATTTTACTTGTAAATAAAGCATTTATTTTAATGTGAATACATTTAATTTCTGTTGTTAGAAATTCATTTCTTTGAATTAATATGAGCACAACAAATCTTACATTTGAAATAAAATTGTAAAATTATATTGAAGTTACATGTGAGCACTAAGAGCAATACAGACACACTTGATAAGAGGACTCATCTCAACTACATTAAACTTATACCATCTTCTTCTTTCCCATCCTTCTGGCTCTAAAGCTGGACTGGAGAAGAGTTATGGGTATTTCATACAAAATTAATAGACCAGAATAAATGTCTGTATTTTAATGACAATGATTCTGACACTGTTAAATGTTGTTATTTTAAAAGCAGTGAAATTGTTCAAGCTTTACTGGATGCTGATTGTGACGTGGAATTAAAGAGTCAGCAATTGATAGTAAGTATTGTCCATAAATATTACCATCATTATTAATAAAACTGACTGGATTTAACAAGGGATGCAAGAATGTTTTACTTCAAAAGTGACTGTTGTAGAATAGTTTTATTGTGTTGGCTGCCATTCAGAGTACACAGTTACGTCATTGTTAAGTGAAGGAACTAGGTTTGCTGTAACCATGAAGAGATACAAATTATTCTTTCAAGAGAAATGATTTGAGTGAAAAGTGATATCATAATTGAAATCAACCATTGATGAGTCAAAGAATTCACAAACATTTTTTGATTCTTTAAGAAATTTTATGCTTTCTAGGAGTACACACAAGTTTAATTCAGCTGCTGAAATATGATTAAAGAGTAAGTTATATTTCTTAATACTGTAGCCGAAGTTCAGAAAAGTTGTTGAATGTCACCAGTCTGATTATGGGAATAAATGTCTTATATTGGAATTGGTAATGAAATTTTGATCATACAATTGTTTCTTTAAATGTATGTGTAAAGAACAGAGAAAATATTACAATACTGCATACCTTCCAGGTATTTAGTTATTGTAATGTAATATCTGTAGTAGAATGTGATATTTTCACTAATGTAAATAAAAATGTGAATAGTATTGTGTGTATTTATCTGCACTGAGCAGTCATGTGTAATATTTATTATGTCGTGCGTTGTGAAAAATATCATAGAGTGTGTAATATATTTTGTGAATGTTACAGTGTACATTTTACAGTGTCAATATAACATACAGAAACAAAATATTTTTAAGAACATGCACTTCAAAATAACTCCAGGCTGTTAGCTGAACCTTAATTAAAACAGTAAACTGCTGCCATCTCAATGTCTGTACGCTGGGGGAGCATCAGTATAGTTTTGGAAATAACGTCTATTGTGGGTAACTGCAGGAGAGGTTATTGATTAACAACTACAGTAAATACATATACTGGATATTTATTAAAGTCTTAGTTATACAGAAGTCTGTTTATGTGCTGCAGGAGGAAGCCATGATTTAATTGCACCAGCTACTGATCTCACTCCAGCACTGTGGTCTGGTTGAATGCAGGCAAGTGAATGCCTGTGAAGTCGGTTGGCCGGAGATGAGCAGTAGGATGCATGGCAGAGAGCTGGACAGAGGGTAGGTCTGTCGGGAATACGTCATGGCGCTAGCTCAGTCAGGGCCAGATGCTGCTAGCTGCTAGTCCTACAGATGAGCTGTGATTGCCCAGTACAGCACTGCATCATTAATCCTTAGGTTATGTGGCCAAATGTCAATTCTCCTTTTGAGAACAGAGGATGCTTACTCCTTCCGATGAGCAGAGGATGCTCTGACTCCTTTGAGTGAGCAGTAAATGCTGCCAGAAACCTGGAGATGTTGGCTTTTATCCAGTGCTACTGTTGGACTGCCTGCTCTAAGAATGGTTAGCAGGCAGAGCTTATAGGAGTGGTTGGGAAAATGATTACTGGTTGGTTTGTTGGTTGGTTGGTGACGTGTGGAAAGGGCCGTTTCTGACGTGGGGTATTTCCACCCTATTTATAAGATATGTCAGGGTAATGTGTCGTATATTGATTTAGAATTATAATGTGGGAAGATTGTGTAACACTGTTTATTTAAAGTTGATCTTGTATTGGACTCACACAAACAACAATTAAATTCACATCACAGCTCTTAGGGCAATCTGCCTTTTTATTAAATTTACTGAACCCTGTCCACTTGCTTGTCTTTTAGATGAAGTATGTAGAAGTATGAATACCACATTACTTTTGTGCATTCACTATGTACAAAAATCATATAAAATGTATCCCAGACAGCCAGCAATTTCAAACATACTATTTATATAACCTTGTGTGCATCAAATATACTTGAGACGCAGGATGATTTTCAACACAGTTCAGGTATTCCTACAATAGACCTATTGCCATTTAGTATGGAATTAGTAATATTACTTCTTAGTTATGAATCATCCTGGTGTGAGAGTCTGTTAGAATTACAGTGTGATATACCTGAATAATGAAATTCAGTCCTAGATATATTCTGTTTATGGTTTGGAGGATTTATGTTGCCTATTGCCTTAAGCCCTTACCATGAGGTCATACAGGGAACACGGCAAAAAACTGCATGTCTTTTAATCCCTGCCACTAAATGAAGAGAACAGTGGCACATACAAATTAAAATATTTGAATTTCTTTCTGTGAAATGTAACCTACAAAGGAAATTTACTGGTGATTCCTGGTTTCTAATTGTGCAATTTATTATTTCTGCATAAATCGATGAGGATGGCATATAAATGTTATACACTGTATATCAAGTCATTTAACCAGCATCTAGGGTCTCTTTTTCATGGATGAGGTTGGAGGAAGTGGTTGAAGAACCAATTTATGGAGAGTGCATTGCACCATTTCAAGTCATAAATCAATTCTATCACTGATTTCTTTCCTTTATGGAATTTTTTGTTTTCATACCACAGTTTTTGAGAAAAAATCTTGCATAATCCATGGATGAACACTGACATTTATCTAAATGATGTATGAAGAGCTAGTACCGAGTTAACAGGGAATGCAGTCTGTGACCATTACACATCATAAAATCCAGGTGTTTAATACTGTTTGGCATGTTTCCAAAGCAATTTGCAAAAAAGAACTAGCACCAGACAGACATGTTGGGAATATATATGAAAAACTGTTGACATGTTCCACATTTGTTGAAAATTGGACAAATGTAACAGGCAATTTGTGTGGAGATCCATGTAGATTTACTGGCAGTTAACAACATACGCGCAAGAAACCTGTTGTTGGATACAGGAGACTGGCTGTAAATATGTTGCTAAGATAGTATAGTGTTTGCTTTGTTAGCACACAAACAAACACTACTTGAGAATAGTGCCGTAGAGGAAATGGTGGATCTTTCGACGCGACAGAAGGAATTGCTTGTGAAGCGTGCTTATGTCCGTTCGAGATGGACAAAGGTTAGGGGTGTTGGATATTAATGGCAAAGTAAAGCGTCTCGCGTCTCATATACACAGTGGAGTGCGCCGACTGGGCAACCGACTCGCCGGCCGCCATGTTAAAAGATCGGTGACGTCACTATTCTCAAGTTGATCCCACAAACTATTCATTCTGAGTCCCAAAATGTCGCATTTCTTTTGGCTTTGATAATTATAGTAAACACTTCTATTTCCACTTCATAGTCACACAAGAGGCAATATACATAGACGAAAGAAGTAATGTGTAACAAATAATAACTTTCTCCCCCCCTCCCCATGGCGCAACAGGCTCAAGTGGGTCAGGGTCTCCTCATTATCCAAGCTTCGAGATAAACTCGGGCACACCACACTCCCTACGACTGCTTTGCACGAGTGATCAGTCTGACACAGAGACCTCTGCTCACATCGCATAATACTTACGAGAGACCAGACATCCATGCCCCCGGCGGGATTCGAACCCACCACCGAGCAAGCAAGCTGGCGCAGACCACGCCTTACACTGCACGGCCACAAACCAATCTATTTGCTACCAATTCGAATGCGAACGGTACCTGCTGTAGTAACGGAATGTCGCCGTTTATACGAACATCGGCAGGTATTCCTGTCTGCCTGAAGATAGCATAGGCAGCAAGTTGCATCTAGTGACATCTGGCGTCATTCGAAGGACCACTGCCTAGTAAACTCCGTGGCCTTAGTCCGCACGCGAACTATACCGACAGAGCGGCCGCCGCCGGTCGGCGAAGTTAGTGCCAACTTTTGCGGATAGAGGGGTGTCACGTGGTCAGCGCAACGGTTCC
>Ga0131853_10018338_pt1 | contig 12732 bp, 13 predicted proteins | sample TergutLab28metaG_FD_92764 | JGI IMG/M metagenome (GOLD analysis project Ga0131853, IMG submission 92764) | Labiotermes labralis P1 segment gut microbial communities from Petit-Saut dam, French Guiana - Lab288 P1 (version 2) (version 2) | ecosystem: Host-associated > Arthropoda: Insects >...
CGAAACATGTAGAGAATGAATGACGACTACCCCTGAAAATAAAGGATAGTCCACAAGTGTCATCGTGTTGGTTATTTTTTGAAACAATTATAATGATGCACGGAACAATGAATGTAAAATTCAGTTTCTCACATTCACAGTTCTAGCGCCAGTTTTAACCAAATCAATAACGCAATTAAGCGCTGTATTTCACGAAAGAAACAAAAGTGAAAACGTGTAACATTTATTTCAGGCATGACGGCCATATCCGTGTACACAGTACCACTGGACATCGCTGGGACGGGCACGTCGTTATACAGCTCATGCGTCTTGGAACTCAACAACCCGGCTTCTGGACTCTCGCAGACAAAGCAGGTTGAAGTAACTCTATCCCGATCCGAACGTGTAGCCTGTCGTACTTGTCATACGGACTTTCATAACGATTACTAACAAAATTCCGACAACATGGTTCATGCTTCCACATCCGTCCCTTTCCCGACACACACACACACACACACACACAATTTCATTACCATCATATGGTCCGTCTATGTCAGTCTCTGGTCGCGCCACATTTATCGGGATCTACAGCTACATCGTTTCACCCGAAACTATCGCTTGTCACTTCCCGTCGACTCGTTTAACCTCGTGTGTGTTAAATGTGGCGCGTCTGCATGTCGAAGAAATTTTTCAGCGCCCTCTTTGCGTTTTGCGGAATATATATATATATTTATATACATCACATGCCATGCAGTGAACCAACAAGCATGTACCTCGACTCGCGGCAAAATGGAAAATCGGCCAGTAAGCTGCCGACCGTCACGCGAATAGGTGTGAATGAAGAGTGGGGCGATTTGTGAGACACAATAATGTCACTACAGTATTATAACCCACCAAACAGCACGATGCTCTATAATAATGTGGGTACGGTTAACTATTGTGGATGGTGGGTAAGTAGTAACTAGGCTGTGGCAATACTGTCATCAACGTATCAATTTTCGTCTCCTGCGTCTCGCTCAGTTTTTTTGGCGAGCACTCATGTGATCTGGAGAAATACGCCACCCCCCCATTTAGCGAGAGCCACCAAGCAGCTATCTGTATCAACAGTTATTTACAGCATCCAGTGAACCAGTCAATGATTGGGCTAGGGAATCGCGCAAAAGGAGCAAAGAGTGATGGTCAAATAGACAAGGGCTGGGTATTCGTGACGCACAGTTTTGTAACACGTTACTGTGGCTTTTAAAAATGAGGATATGGCGTCAATGAAACAACATTTACACGTAAAAAAGGTTATTTAACGATGCTGTACGAATCACAGATGAGACGAGACGTATGAAATATACAAGAGTTTTGAAGAAAAAAAGAGAAGGACACGTTACAATGTTACGTACTGTGATTTCACGTCCACACTTTATATGGCAAGCCGTTCAAAGTGGTCATATCGACGTTGTGCCTAGTAGCGCTAAACGGAATCACGATCAAAAACTTGCGGCTCCATCGGCCGACAATTCACCAAACTCAGTTGCATGAATAAGACGCGTAAGCAAGCTTTCTTTAAGGCGCCGATTAAAAGTCCACACCTGTTTCACTTACGTCAGATGTTAAAATTAAAAATTTGTCTCCATCGTTCTTTCGGCTTGAATGAACCCGATAACAATGACAGATCTGAACCGATAATTATGACGACAAAATACGAAACCAGGCAGTTCAAGTGGTGCTACAGGCCTAACAAATAACCTAAGACCCGGTAAGCCAGAAGTAAGGGTACAAATTAAAATTCAAAACTCTTAAAATTGTGTAAATACCAGTACATATTCAAAATGGGCATGACGTTGCTTAACACACTTTTGTAATCACAAAGAACTTCCAGTTCCTCGTGCGTTAAATTTAAAATGGCCCTACTTAAACTCGCAAACCAATGGACTGTACCCAGGAACTCCATTACGTTACGAGGTATCCAGTAGTCTTTAACTCCCTACCGCGTGTGAAGAAGACAAAGGATATAACTCACAAGTCTCAGTCCTATCGTAATCCTGTGAACAATGTCGGTGTTCCCCCTCAAGTTTCCCTCCGTTTCAGAATGAGCTACACCTCGGGTCAAAAAGATCTGAGTGACTCGGACACAAGGTCCTCACGTCGAGCGAGCGCTGCTGTGCAGTGGTCGACAATCGTGCTTCAAATTCGATTGCTTCCTGGTCCGAATTTCGTTGACACAGGCTTCCTTACCCCTCACTGTCACAACACAATTTACAACCGAATATAGTACAGCGGATTACACGCCTTATCTGCACACCATCATCCCACCCCACTTGTAATTTTTCCACCCACATGCACACACAAAGATAGGTGCAAAATACTCAGCTACATCAACCGTAGAGATAAAACAGGTTAAATTAAAATGAATAAAACGGCTGAAGCGTCTGAAAAAAAAAAGATTACATGTTCATCTACATTACATTTCTCAGATTCGCAGTAAAATAGTCCCAAGTCTTAAGCATACTTCTTCTCCACCACGTTCAAACCGGCTGTTGATGTCCACTCCGCGTCCCATTCTAGCTATTCCATAACCTTCTTGCTCGCGATCCTGCACGTTACAACTCTTCCACATAACGACCCACGGTTTGCTAACTGGGAGAAAACTGGAAACAAATTTTAGCCACCACACTAATCCCACACGCTATAATTGCTGTGTGAGTGGCAGCATTTTTCTGAGTACACAAAATGATTGCTTTTTGTTTCGATTTTCGTAACACGCTCTCGTGGTTTGGAGCCAAGTCCTTTTCAGTGAGTACCGATGGCTGTTTCTCATGGGGTAAAAAGTACGCAGTGTGACGACGACCACCCCATCTCGTGCCGAGGTTTAGAATGAGTAAAGCTACACACCTCCCGCGCATGCCTCCATTCAAATCTTACAGTCGCATTTGTTGCTTCGGCCGTATCAGTTAATACCCGTTAGAGCTGGTGTGCGGATCGTGACCAAAATCTAAAACTCGCCAGAACGTTTCCTTAACTGGTGTTGTTACATATAATCAACATTCAGGACCCACGGGACATTTCCTGACTCGCCAAGCAGTTATTAACCACTGAGGAAGAACTCAGCCCCATGAAAATGCTTTCTAAATCTTCTACACACACACACACACACACACACACACAAAATAAGGTATATTAAAGTTAAAAGAAAAGTCAGCATGGAAATAATTACTGATTTAACGACCCATCTCAACCGCGTTACATGTCCAGTGTAGAACTGCATGTCTGGTAGAAACGATAGATGTTTTACGGTATTTAATTGAAAAACCTCGCTCAGCCGGTCTCCAGGCGGTTTTCCAAACCCTTGGTCTCACGAATACGACAGACTACACACTGAACCTCAACGTGCAGTAATTACCCGAAGAATCAACGACATCAGCGTGGATAATTATCATGCCACGAACGGATTTCAAACACCGGATTGCAATGTTTGGTCGCTGGCACAGATTACTGCTTACTTCGTCGCATTCGGCACAGACAAGCGCATTCAGATTACGGTCATATCAGAGTGGATTTCACTTTCACATGCCACGTACTTCCGGTCTCAAACTGGCTTCCACATAATCAGAACAACCGTGCCGTTCCTTATAGAGGCGCCTTTCACTGCATGGTTGAATTGGTAACTAGCAGCACTATCGAAATAACAACAGCGGGGAGCATGGCATTATCACAAACTCTTCAGATTATTCAACAGGTCAAGAAATTTTCGCACCTCTTATACAACAAGAGATTCACTGCTGTTTTCACAAGACGCCGCCAATGGTATCTCAAATGAGCCCCATGAATCAGTACACTCTCTCCTCAGATTGACTATACTATTATTCACCCATTAATGTCGTTTCCTAGAGTGTTTTACTTCCATTTGGGTTTCCCACTGAAATTTCATATGCATTTCTCACTTCTCATTCAGGGCAAATCCCTTTCAAAACCGAAACACCAACATGAAATGATAACTCGGAGCACAGAAGAATGTTGTGAACAGATACAACTGCGTCTTTACTAAGAGCGGCTTTCAAAATTAAGGATGCCTTCAAAACTCGCACAAAGAAATCACTTATATAAAAGAAAAAGTCCTCGGAAACTCAACTACGTAACAGACAGCCCAAGAAAGCATCAGCCGGGATGGTGGTGACAAGCTTTTCACTGAGTGTAATTAAAAGTAACGAGTTAAGCCGGAGGACTAGATTACCTGCCAGAAGTGCAAGCTAGGCGCTCACGAAGACCCAGGGCATTCCAACTGTTACGAATGCACAAAACTGTGCACTTTCTGATGTGGCTGCAATTGAGTGAGATGGTAGTACACACACGTCACAACGTCGGTCATACACGATCATGAGCTGCATGCACAGGCTGCAATATTTATATATAGGCTAGGTCGAATTCTGTGGTCCAGTGGAGGATATTTTAAACGACCGAATATAGAAGTGCTTTAACAAAGCAATATTGCAATGTCCATGTTATCGACGCAAACTGAAGATGGAAACAAGCATTTTTCTTCATTTTTACCTTAATCTTCCCCGGGCAACGGACAACTTACACACTACGGTCGTCTTCAGAAGAACGCATTTCACAGAATTATTTCTAAATAAATTATGTAAACCTACACTAAATGACGGAACAGCAGTTGTAATTAACAAAAACAAAAAATTAACAGCAGAAACTCCCTATATCCTGGCAGATCTGTGTTTTCCTTAACGTACCACACTCGTCTTCTTCCCTACGAACGCAGTTCATCTTTTTATAATTCTTTTCAACCTTCTCCTACTTGGTCCATCTTAGGTGCAAACAGTCTCCCAATCACCCTGACAGCTACGCTCCTCTGGGTTGTTACGCAGCAAGTAGTGGTAATCCTTTAGCGACGCTTCAGGACAACCTAACCTATCGGTCCCATCTCCAACGGTCAAGAATCCAAAATCACTCTGTTCTCAAACTACACCTATATCCCTCCTACAATGAGGACGAGTTTCACTCCAATAAAAAAAATACGCAATGACGTCTTCTTATTCTTATAATAAAGCAAACACTAATTTCTCAAATTTATTTTTGGAATAGAACTCCACATGTTTCAGAGAGTTTCTCTGTCCATCATCAGGAGCCTAGCACTGTACACACAGGTTATGTTGACTGCTTGCTAGCAAGCAGTCAACATAACCTATTGCTGTGTGTACAGTGCTCGACTCCTGATGATGAACAGAGAAACTGTCTGAAACATGTAGAATTCTATTTCAAAAATAAATCTGAGAAATTAGTGCATCTCCTTGGTTTTATTATAAGAATATATCACCATATACGGTACTATGTCAAATAAGGTAATTAAGTCTCTTTTCCGTTCATACTACTCCAGAGGCATGCGAAATGTTGCACTGTACATAGGCTTACTCATGGCCTTGTACCGTGTTCACAAAAACATACAAACAGGCACTACCCTACGCCACTTGGATCCAGTCAAATCTCACTATACTTATCGACGACACATTTTGATACCAGCTTCCTATCTACGCCTAGGTCACCGAAGTGGCAGCTGCTCTATGAGGTTCACCGACCCAAAAATTTCGTTATCACTTTCAATCCCACACACTTAGCCTACCCTACATACCCTTCCAACCAATCCTGATAATACTATGTAACTACAAATTACGGAGTATCTCCCTACCTAACTTTCTTTACTACGAATATTCGTATTGGATTCGGTTCACTTTACAAACGTCCGAATGCCGCAACGAACACATTACACAGTCATCACAATAGTCATGACATGGCGGCAGTTTAGTGTTGTCAAATCCACCACTTGACTGTGGCCCTCGTATCACTGTCATGACTGACAGCAACTCCCCACTGGCTAGAACAGTCCTCATCCAGAAGGCCTATTAAACATCAAACACACACCGAGGTCTCTATGCACTCCATTTAGTGTTCGTGTACAGAATGAGCAGATTCGTGTTGTAGCTTACTATTGTATTTTTCATGTGCATATTTCCGATGCGATTATTAAACTGGTATATGATTTAACCTTATAGTTTCGTTATACGACGTTAGTACCTTGTACAACAATACTGCAACAGCCACAAGGGACAATCTATACTAAGAAGCCAACATTCACTAAACTAGTGAACAAATTCTGGCACATCGTGGGACCCAAAAAAATTTCCCTGCAGGGGCCAAAAGAAATCCCGCAATTAAAGTCCATCCTCAGTCCGGTACAGTCCACATTCTCACATTATATAAGACCTATTTAATAATATCCTCCATATTTCTCTCAAGCGGTATATTGTCAGTGGATTTTCCAACAAAAAATTTGCAATCTAAGCTCACCTATCTATGCTATATGTTCTGCCAATCTCATCCCCGTAACTTGATCATCACCCTAATAATATAGTGCATGGAGTAACAATGTTTCTCATTCCGCAAATTGCTCCTGCCTTCTGTCACTTCCTCTCCTTTACGTTCAAACCTTCTTCACGGCACTTTGTTCTCAAACATCCTCCACGCCCTAGAAAACAACATGCAGAGCAAGCTATGAACTGATACGAATGTAGGGGAGAGATGCTAACACGAATCAAACACCGAACATTCAACCGAAATTTCCTGGCACTAAATAAGGCGTGTCTGGTTGTGGTATGGGAGTATTAAATAGTAATAACCTAAAAACTGGATTTGTTACGCAGTTTGGTTCGTGATTAATAGCCGGCCCTTCTGTTTACATGTGGATGCGAAGTTCATCCATTAAACGTAATTTAGTACAAATAACATGACGCATCGAACACACGGTCAGGGACAGCCTCTGCCTTTTATAGCTACTCTAGGGCTCAAAACCGTGCTAGCAGAAAACCGCCACTGGTCTCCAACTTGAACCAGGTTAATTTAGTCCACACAATACCCAACCTGTTTCTTGAAGATTCAGTTTAATATTATCCTTCCACTTACGACTTAGTATACTCCCTTCACATGTTCCAGACGCAACTATACGTGTTAGTCAAACATCGAGGTAACTGTCTTAAAGGCAGCTGCGTTTAAACCAAACATTCATACATGCATTCGCTGTTCGCTTGACTAACGAAACTGGTGCAAAAACGAAAAACTAACTAAATCACAAAAAAGAGCAATAGAAATTTTGTGAACATCGTATACACAGACTATAGGCTTATAATATGCATGTTATATATATATATATATATACACACACACACACACACACACACAGGCCGGGGACGTGACGCTTAACGTTCACCACAATGTAGTACCAACGTTAAGACCGAGTGGAGGTATCTCGGGGGAGAGTCCCCATATGCCTTCATGAAGCGCACTGACAAAACTTCCTTTTACTACGTGTATAGTAGAGTAATATGTTACTCACAGGGCACAATCAGACACATATGTGACTTTACTAGACCCGAAATATCGTTACTGAACGTAATATGAAACACGGTCACTGGCCAGATGTTTTCCTTCAAAGCCGGCATTCTCAACGCTCTTCTACTGTAGGCAACTTCTCCATTCCTGTCAGGTCAGTATCGAAGTTACGCAGCTTTAACACAATTCTAGCAGGTGACGTACGCAGCAATAATTACTTTCCGCAAATTCTGATACATCCGAAGTGTTGTTGGTTTACTTCGAGAGTTTCTTTCCAAGCAACATGTCCCACATTCCTTATTTTACATGTAAAAAAGGTCAGCCTTCTTACGCCTATTACTTCCACGAAAATAAGCCAAGTTTATTGAAAACTGGTATAAATAACATGGCAATATAAGCTGATTTATTTTTCACAAAGTAAGAGAATGTTCCTGAAAAGCGCAGAAGCAGTTTCACTACATGCACTGTCTACCAATATTATAGTGCAAACATCTCAGCACCAACCGCTACCCCATTTTGCAGAAGAAAAGGTACATAAGGAGATTCACAAAACGAACCCTTCACCAAACGTTACAGGTGAAGAGGAATGCTATGGGCAAATAATGAAGGAAATAAATTCATACATAATCATGGCCGAAAAATTGGATGGGACGAGACAACTTGGGGACCTAGGCATAGGCCTACAGGGCAGCCAGACTTTTACAATGGACCCACACAAATAAGATGATTGGGTGTGACCTGCATCAGTCGGATTTCATTACAGGAACAAATGGTGAGGTTCGGGTTCCACAAAAGGCAGGAAAATTCCAAACCAAAGGGGCAACTATCAGATTCTCACGGAGGACTCGGCTAGGCGGAGTTGGTTCGTTAACCCAAACTGTAACTATGTATTATGAAGATTACACACCGGCTGATCACGTGTAGACACAGTAAATGGAAACAAGAGTATCAGAGGTCCACGAAGTTTGATTTCCATTAAATGAAATCTGCCCATTACATTATTATATTATTTATCACCTTTGGTATTTACAATTATATATGAAACACACATTGCTTCTGCGATATATAACGTTGCGGTTATTCTGTAACTACAATTTATGGTACATGTAATTTTTCATTCTGAATGTTTCGCACTTTTACATTAGTTCTTCTCGAAATACGTGTACAGTGCCCAATATGGCTGTTTGCTGCAGTTCCTTGATTTTGTGCTTTCCCGGTATGTTGCTCAGGAATTTTCTGAATGGTTCCGGTTGCCCCTGTTGTTACTGGTATCACTTTTGTTCTTAGAGTCCACTTATTATTATTATTATTATTAATATTATTTGTATTATCGTCTCTTGTCACAGCCTTTTCTGCCTGGTACTTCTCTTGAAACAGCAGTGATCCCCACCGCTCAGGCTTCAAGTTTCACAATGCATTACTTTCCGTACTATGTGTGATGTTCCAAGTATCGCTGTCTTTTGTAGTGAATCTATCGAATGTTTTCCTGGTATATCTTCCAATTTTTCCTTAAGCTTCTCGTTACTATTCCGGTGGTTCTCATTATTACTGGTATAATCGTACATTTCAGGTTCCACATTCATTGGTATCGCTATATTTAAACTCCTGTATTTTAAGTTCTTTTCCGCTTCCTTTTGCACGACATTTCTGTCAGCGTGTACTGCCAGATCTATCAATGCGCATGTTTTCTCTTTTTGTTTTTAATTATTATATCTGGTCTATTTGCTGTAACGTCTTTGTCTATATTGTTATTATTATACAATATGTATGTCTCTTGTCACAGGCATTTCTTCCTGGTACTTCTCTTCAACCAGCGGTGATCCCCACCGCTCAGGCTTCAAGCTTCACATTGCAGTACTTTCCGTATTATGTGTGATGTTCCAAGTATAGCTGTCTTTTGTAGTGAATCTGTCGAGTTTTTTCCTAGTATAGTTTCCAAATTTTCCTTTAAACTTCTCGTTACTATTCCAGTGGCTCTAATTATTACTGGTACAATCGTACTTTTCAGGTTCCACATTCGTTGTATCTCTGGTACTTCTAACATCTACACTCCGTATGACAAAGTGAAACGCCACAAATACCGAACCAACACCATGCGAATATTACTGCTAACCTATCCCAATTTATCCGCAGTCGATGTGCTGCTTCCTCTGCACTATTATGTGCACTAAGAAGGTCCAAGAGACTTAGAAGGGGTACACCTGACATAAGAAATAAAATCATTTGGAACGACCGCTGTGTGAGGGTGAAGTTCATGTCTTAACGAGTAACATGTACTAAATGGCATAACTGGGCAGAAAAAAATACACATGAACAAGTGTATTTTTACGTCTCCCGACCCCTATGAATATGAACATAATGGTATATATACACCCTTACCACCATAACGAGCAAACAATTCACACTTCGAGGGGTGTAACATGCACAACGTGCATCATGTTCGAAAACAATGCTCCCACAAACCTGACTGACGAACGAAAAACGATGCTACAGTCGATACATGTGGTAGACCAGAGATGACGTTGGGCAGCATAACAAACACGTTTAGTACGGAGATGGCATCATCAAATCCTAAGATTAGATTTCTTTGTAATATCTGGTTTAATTTGTTCTAGGTCCAAACTCATAATGAACCCGCCGGCTTGTCAGGCCTTCTGCACATGTCCGGGGTGGTGAGAAATGAGCAAGCGGAATTTGCATGTTGATTGTCAAAAGAAAACTTAAGTAGGTGCACTCGAACAACAACCAGTATTATTCTGTCCACAACAAATCCCACACGGACTGTGCTTCAATGAGACGCCGGTTTCCCACATTCCTTTCACATTTAAGTACATATGTCCTAAAAGTCACTTCACGTGGTAAATGTACAGTAATGCATATTACAAAACAACGTACGGCCAGGGCCGGATTAAGTGGCCGTCCAACCGGGCAGCTGTCCGGAACGCTAACCTATACGGGGCACTAAGACGTCACTGTAATCCAGAAATATGGTGCTAGTAAACTCAGGTTTCCACACGCGAAATAATTTATCCGAAAATAATTTCCAATTGGGCACCCGCTGTCAAAACGATTCACCAGCCCTGTCCTAGGACGAAAAATGGATAATAATGGTTATAAGAGGAGCCAAATTATCAGCTTTCCCGGGGCTACCACGTCTCGGGCCGGCGCACTCCGTACAACCCATGGGCCATGACTTCCTCCACAAAGCGGTTCTACATGTTTGCTGTACAGTGATCCAATAACCGCCACGGTCAATAGGAATACAGCGTCTCGAGGCAAGTGTCAAAGTTGACACGAGGCACGAGGTCACAGGACTGCCTGTTTTGGACACACAATTTGCCGAGGTGTCAGGTGCCTTCACATATCTCACTCCAAGATACATGCGTACTGTCGGACTCACTTAAAATTTTAAAAGTAACGTGATCTTGGGAACCCACGACTCTCCGTATTATTTCCGTGATTTTAACTTGGTACCGGTGGCATGTAGGGGATACAACAACATTCATTCCATCTCCGTATGACATCATCCGGTTCAGCAGGTACATGGTCACAAGATATGGGTCTTATGACACCCCCAACCCTTCTTAACCCTCACCGCCATTACCTCACACAACTGACTTGCAGCCTCGTATGGAAAACCCTGAACACTGAGGCCTCAGAATCCTGCCAAACGTTGGTAACACAGCTGCGAAAACTCTAAATATCATTACAGTTGTCCCGTTCACTCTTACGAACTGTAACATACAAGAATATCCCACATGTCACAACTGTCACCCGTTTCCCCACAGATCCTAGTCTTCGCCAACTACAATTCTGACGGCCACTAGGTAACGCAGGAATGTAACGGCAATGTTTGACGAATGGCGGCCGAATCTCGGAGAAGCAACTTTCCTCCTCCTTTTTCACCTTCTTCATGTTACGTATCCGATTCGAACGGCGGTTTGTTTCGTCCAGTAAGTATAGCTAGTTCACTGCATGCAAGTAACTATACTAAATGAAACAACGTCCTTTTTTTTAGATAAGCTAGCAGCCGGTCAGCTGGTCAGTACAGTTTCCCCACTTACTACGATATTCAAATTAGCCTGCCGCTGGCCCCTATTGTCTGAACCGACTGCAAACCTTCACACTCATTTCTTTAAGAATCCGTTTAATATTATCCCACCATTTACGCCCGTGTAGCCTGAGTAGCCTTTTCCCCATTTTTGCAGACACTATAACTCAAAAAAGCAATTCTAGATCTAAGACACAAGACAACACTGAAAAACGCACGAAGTTTCAAACCCGGGCGAAGGCTGAAGCTGTAATTCTACTGCTCAGACGATCTACTACCGCAATGGCGCTGAAACTGGCTTTCCCTTTTCTTAGCAATTCAAAACGCTGATTGCAATTTATTGTTACTTCGCGCAGGGGTGGATGGCAGGATGCTCTTCACACATATCATGATCATCATTTCTTCGTCTCGGTTTGGACAAGAAATTTAATACCAAACCTAGCATGCCTCTTTTCTCCATGGGGGCCTATGGCTGGGAACAGACCAGACTTGAGTCTGAAGGAGTTGAACTGCTGCCAACCGTTGACTTGTGGGCTGTTATACATGCAGGAGACGTGCGCGATTTCGTTTTGACGTCAGCAGCGCAGCAAAGCCAGGATGGGTAGTTGTTTCATTATCACAGCCTTCATCTCTCAAATTCTGAATCCATCTCGCGAATTGGGAACTTGAACTTCATAACCCTCTTCCGGAAGTCTCTATTAGCATACAGATTACGAACTAAGCTAATTACGAAATAAAATCCTGAACTCTTGACACGAATGACGTGTTAATCCACAGCTTTGGCCGGTTCTGTATTGCAAATGACCAACAATTTACCGATTACGTGTTTTCAATTGTCGTTTCCGTTTGCAGAACTGGCCCACGCAAGAAGCTCCTCACATTTTACTTCAGTCCATCCTTCTTTTCTTGGGCCTGCCTACCGAGGCTGTCAATGTGGCATCTCCCTCTCCATTAAAGACATGCACTATTTGCACTCCTTTATCTTATTAAACCACTTACATTCAACTTCGTCTAAATACCTACAGGGATCTACAATCACAGCTTTACTAGCGCATTTTAGTAGGTTCTTTGAAGTTACCTCCTACCTCACACTCAACCACTTTTTATTTATTAATTCCGTTCTCCATTTTCTAGTTCCTGAACTGCTTAACAATATGTGTTTAACATCCTCTTTACAGCGACATAACGGGCGTCTTCCTTTCTGCCAACAACCTCGCCATGCCGCTTCTATCACCCCCCCCCCCCCCCCCCCCCCCACCTCTTCTTTCAATAACAAATACTCCCCCCGCAGCCGCCCAAAAATTTTTTTTCTTTTTTTC
>Ga0131853_10018339_pt1 | contig 12732 bp, 9 predicted proteins | sample TergutLab28metaG_FD_92764 | JGI IMG/M metagenome (GOLD analysis project Ga0131853, IMG submission 92764) | Labiotermes labralis P1 segment gut microbial communities from Petit-Saut dam, French Guiana - Lab288 P1 (version 2) (version 2) | ecosystem: Host-associated > Arthropoda: Insects >...
ACATTCGTACTTTAAATGTATCATGTATTATGCTGGTTTATTATTTTGTTCCGTTTATTGTCAGTAATCGTTACCTTCTATTCCGAGATTCAAACGGTCATAACTCCGTAACCGTCGAAAATCAGACACATGTTTATATGAACTTTTTTGATCACAAAGACCTAGGAAATCACCTCCTGCAGTTATGCCCTAAAGTCGTGAAACACCCTGTATATATATATATATACACACACACACACACATGTACTAAGATTAATGTTGAACTGACCAAACTGTATCTGGTGATGCTATGTTTTTTACATGGTGAAATGCATCAGTTGTGCTCTTTATTGTGCTTGTACGGTCCCTTACATTTTTCTCTCCCTGATGATGACCCATTCTAAGCTGCAACATGGCAGAGAAAATATAAAATGATATGTTTTAGTATCTAATAATTATATTTAGTTGGTTTCTAATAAATAATATAATTCTGAATTTTGCTATGAATTTGTGCGAGCCGATGTTAGTGGGGTGGGGGACAGAGTTGGTATGGTAGGAGGCTGCATTACCAAAGGTCATGCTACATGGTTCCCTCTGCAATCACCATGTAACTGCCGCATGTGGTGGTGTAGTTGGTGTATGTTTCTGTGGTGTTGCCTGTCTGTAAGAGGTAGTAGTCTGTGCTTATGAATGTGACTGCAGTGCTGCACGAATCTATAGCACACATGAAGTATACACTGAAGAGTTAATAATGAACTGTCCACTTATCTGAGAGCTGAGTCTCTTCACTGTTTATACATAATTGCAGCTACAATTCAGTCTGAAGTGGGTGAGGTAACATTGTAGGAAATTAGCAGTTTTGCAGTCAAAATTATCTTGTGTATATGCATACTTACTAAGTATTTATAAGAATAAATATTAAAATTCACTTAATAATTTTACAAACAGTATTTTGACTTACATAGAACTATGTCAGGTGTAAATGCTGCATGCTCAGTATACAATATCAGCGGTGTTCAGTGACCACAAAAGCTGCTTCAGTCGTTTTCAACTGGTCTTTCACAACAGATGCCCAGTGTTCCTTCACATGTTTTGGAACTTTAAGCCTTTTCCTCTTTTTTTTATTTGTTGTTACTGATTCCTTCCATACAGTAGATTTTATTTCCTTCTTCTTCTTCTTGCAAGAGAGTGGATTGGGACCACCCTTTTTTCTCTTCTTCGTCTTTTCTTCCTCTGGCTCAGTTACACCAAATTTTTTCTCTTTTAGAACATTAAGCGTATCCTTATCAATTTTACTCACCACAAACCTGAAATGTTTTTAAATATGGTAAATTAAACTACAAATAGCTGCTTAGTAAAGGTGTTATACAGTTACATTTTAACATCATAACAGTTAAGCCTTAACCATCTGGATTAGATTTTTGTGGCATATTAAAAAATCGTGTTTCACCTGGCCAGATAAAATGAAAAATCTATATGCACATGCACTGTGATATAGGGTGAGTTCCTCGCTAGAGGCCCCAAACTACTGTCTATGCATACACTCGAACAGCGCAGGTTTCTCGTTCGTAAATAATGGCAGACAGGTTCATTTAAAGCATGCCAGATGGCATTTCAAACGGAATTTGGTGAAAGATGTGCACCATCGAAGTGTTGCATCCAGAAATTGGTTAAAAAGTTAGAGACAAGGAGAAGCCAATCTATGCCTGCCGACTTCTTTCTTTGGGGCCTATTGAAGGGCAAAGTGTACAAAAATACACCCCGCACAATCGAACAACTCAAAGACGCTATACGCCAAGAGATTCATGCCATCAACGTCGACACTTTGGGAAAAGTATTCCAGGATTTGGAGAAACGCATTCAAGTGTGCTTGGATGTGAAATGAGACCAGTTTCAGCATCAATTATGAGCAGGTCCTGTTTTGTATCGTTCCCAGTATGTGTATATAAATTTTCAAGTCATTATCTCAATAACATAATTTTTTGTAGACAATAGTTTGGGGCCTCTAGTGAGAGACTCGCCCTGTACAATAACTGTATTTACTCCTGTAATTGATGCACAGCCTTACCTAACAAAATTGTCTGAAAACTGTGGTGCCAAAAATAGGTTGATACTATTTTGGATATAATTTGACATGTTAGATTGCAAATGGGGAAAATTATTGTTGCAGAGGAGTAAGAAAGAGCACAGCCTACAATAATCTTGGCAAAGTTTAGAACAATCATTTTGAAACATACTGTGTGTAGTTAAGTGGAGGTATGTAAAATATGCATGGCTGTATATATATATGGTAAACAATTTCTTGGGAGGCAGGGAAAGGGGATATCAGCAGTCCCTGTTGATAAAGACTTTTTAAACTTAAAAATGTAGCTACAAGATGTCACAACATATTGCTGTTGTAGGAGAGGTGAAGGTAATTTTCTAATCCATCCCACAGCCAACTGTTCTGTAATAACTCAAAGGTACAGGTCCATGAAATGACTATTTGGAAGTTAAATGTATGTTCAGATGCTACGGAAAACTTCCTGAGGATGGTCAATGCCTGTTCTCAAGGTTCTATTGTGTCATATCTTAAAACAATCCATCTACTCGTATATTTGCTCTCTTCGCTACTAAAATTAATAACATAAGCATTATACTTACAGAGTATCTTATAAATAGTTCAATACGATGCCTAAAACTAATGACAACAAATTAAACAAATTACAGGACAGCCCAAAGCTGGGTTGGTATGTAATATTGTCAAAATAAACGAAACTGTTAAAAGACAATGAAACAGACTGTATGTCCACCATTATAGGTTACTGTTACACAAATCAAATTAGTAACCATCAACCATTTCTTTTCTCCACGTGTATCCTGGACTTATGATTCTTTTACATATGGGTGATGCCATCTGTTATTTGTCTTGTAGTATAAAATAAGTCACTGATTATTACACCCAGCAGGACGAAATTAACCCTTTCGCTAGCAGCGGGTGTATTTAAATTTCACCTGTACTCTGGCAGGCCTCTTAAAGTATGTAAGTCTACAATGATGCAATATAAATTCATTTTTTTACATCAATGCAACCAATAATTCAAGACAGCTCTTTACAATAAATATTAGGGTCTATGTCTGCAATCATATGAATTTTTGTGTACCTGTTCAGTAATTTTTATTCGTGTGATATTTGTCAAAACTACAGTTGTGCAAGGTGCCACACTGTAAGTTGAGCACATAAAACTGGTTTATTTTCTTTGTTTGTGTGCTGAACAAACTCTACACTTTCCTGATGCCACTCCTTTCTTGTTTTCACTTGGTAGAACATGAAACATTTTACATTTTTTGAATCCACCCTGTAGATTGTCAGCTTCATCCTTCACCAGCTGTTATCTGCATGCTGCTCATATCCGTGCTGTTGATGTCAAGGCTAGTAATTTTCCATCTTTTCTCTTGTCATGCTCTGTCATTTCCTGAACGCAGTAAAGTATGAAGTCTTTGAAAGCGTAGCCTTTGCCCTTTTGCTTTTGGTTTGTGGTGTGTTTTTTGAACACGAAACTGTTTAGGGCAGCCATTTGTAGAAAAAAGGACACAAATTTTTTAGTTCATTCCACAGTTTCCCTGCAGCATGGGTAATATTGGAAAATTTGGTCTGCCCTGTCCATGCTTACATAAATCTTTTATTGTCTTTAATTATTTCCAGCTTCTTCTTGTTTCATCCTTCTGGTTCTTCTTTTGTGTCTCCACACACTTTGCTGTTGAAATAAGCTTTATGTTCCAGTTTTCTCACCATACATGTACCAGAACTTGGCCTTTACAACATTAAGTGAACTCTGCTTTCTTCAGATGTTTTACTTTTTTCTTCATTTCCTTAGGAACTCCTCTGTCTAGATATATTGCACCACAGATGTATGTGTTTTTTTCCAATAGCATTTCACTCAGTTCGACAATGTTACAGTAACTGTTCTGGTACAAGTGGTATACTTTATTCAGCAGCTGTGCACCCAGAAGTTATAAAACCAGATTTTTAACGGGTTGTAACTTGCCAGTATACACATCCATATTATAGAGGGTTATTCAAAATGATTGTCGGGGTCATACACAATACACTCCAGATGCAACCCCATGTGATTTCTTTCTATGAGGTTACGTCAAGGATCAGGTTTATGTTCCTCCTCTTCCCGCTAGTATCCTGGAACTGACGGTACGAATCAGAAACGCCATTGAAACCATCACCACTGACATGCTACAAACAGTTTGGAACGAACTCGATTATCGTGTTGTTTGTAGAATCACAAAGAGTGCATATATAGAGCACCTGTACGGTATGTAAAAAAACTTCGGGTGTTGTTCTATTAAATAAAAAAATACATATACTCCTATCTCAAGTGTATTGTGTATGACAAGTTGTTAAAAGCCAGACAATCATTTTGAGTAATCCTGTATATATATAGCCACTATTGCACTCAGAAACCAGGTAGGCTTTGATACTATACCTGTCTGGTTTATTGGGCACATATACTTTGAAAATGAGCTGGCCCTTCAACACATTCATGCCCTCATCTACTGAAACTTGTTTTTCTGAAACATAATCTGCTGGAATTTGCTTACAAGGGAATTTAGGACTGGTCGCACCTTATATAATCTGTCCTCACAAACAGTTAGCCTCACTTCACTGTCAGTAAAATGTAGGAATTTAGAAATCTGTTAAAAATGGTGGACAGCCACTTTTGACCATAGAATGGGGTACAGAAAAAGAGCTTGGTGGACCAGTAGTCTACTATTTCTGGTCACCTGTCTATTCCTGTCATGAATAATGCTCAAAGACATGTCCACATTTCATTTTTTGTGACACCTAATTGCGGTCTTGAGTGTGTGCAGACAGTCCAACTGTACTGAGGTACTGATGTGCATACCAGTTTTTTTCTACTGCAACTAAATTTATTAGGCCATCATCCAAAAAACTTTTAGCCAAAAAAATGGAATGTCCTTAACTGGCAAAGGAATTCTGACTTTGCAATCACCTCTACATGGAACAATTTGTAGAGAAATATCACAAGACCATGAAATGGTTGTGTCTGATGTGCCAGACATGGTTGGAATTTCATCACTTCCAGACTGATCACTCTGTTTACTTACATTATCTGAGTTCTCTACTTTGTTATGTTTTGTCAGCTTCAGGAATCATCACTTCATCTTCACCACACTCATCTGCACAAATTTCATGTACAACACTTTCATGTTCATCAGCTTGATATGTCCCCATTTCTTACAAGAAGTCATGTTAAGCACTTCCTACTCAGATGGTGAATAATGCAACACTGTGTTTTACTTCTTATGATAACTTTAGCCAACTAATACTGAAAGAAGTGTAGTAGGGTAATGAATGGCCTCTTTCATATACAGCTATGAATTACATATGTTGCATCAGCAAGTTGCAGGAGCAGTACAACAAAAATACAGTTACTGAGACAGCTGATACAAAGAATTCATTATATCATTTGTTATTCTAAATATGTATATCAAGGCACCTGATTAAACAAAAATTTTATGTTGAAGAATAGACCCTGGTCGATGCATAGTCATCATATGTTCCATCACTGCAGGTCAGGAGATAGTACACTAAGCACATGAACAAAAGTGGAACAACATGTCAATGCCAGCAAAAGAGTTAAATAAGCATAGCTGGCACGAGTGAGTGATTTCAAATAACTGAGAAGAATATGTGAACATAAGAAAAAGGAAGTAATAATGGAGTAATTTATATGGGGATCATTATAATTATACTGCACCTGCTACTAGGGTGAATAATGCCAAGGATGTGATGGGCTGGACAATCGTAGCATAAGATGCATACAAAATTTTGCTGCCAAACCTCAAGGACAGGCAACATTTTGTGAACTTAGGAATAGATTTTAGGATTTAAATGAATGTTGCAAAAATGGAATGTGAAATAGCTCTGGAAAGGGCCTAATGGTGAGCCTTCTTGCAGGTAATAATGCAACTATCAGCTTTTCAATTTACTTACTGTTTACTTATTGATGATGTAAGTACCCCTGCCTACACAGTGTCAAAGACTTGGATAATGAATTGGAAGGGTGTGTGAGGAAGCAGTTGAGACATAATTTAAGGCATTATCATGGCACTTGTCTGCAGGGACTATGGAAAACCACAGAGATGTCAATCAGAATAGTTAGTTTACCACCCAAGGTTCAGAGTAGGTGTGTTTTGAACACAATTCGTTAAGTCCTACCATCTCAGCCAGCCTGCTCAGCATCTACTATGCAGTAAAACCCCTGACCCCTGAAGTTCTTCCATTAGTGAAATAATAATATGAGCTCTTACAAGAATAAATGCAGAAGTATCTTAGTGGACATGCTTGAATATTTTTACTAACTTTTCATTACTATTAATCCTAGCCATACGTGAACTTGCTGCTGAGGGTTGTTCCAGTGTTGGTGCTTTCTGGTGCAGATATAGGAGTGGAGTTCCTGGAATTCTTCGTGCAACGGCCTGGAGTTCTTTGTCCTGTGTTGCAATAATATACCTGAAATAATGGAGAGTCCTTAAAATCTTGCTTCATTTCCAGCAATTTTTGCACATTAAAACCATCTTGTAAGCGTACCTGTTTGGATTATTAACTCCCAACATAGATTCCAAGCAGACAGACCCAGGTACAGGCTTATCATTGTGGCCACATCTGTGGGTAGCAAACTGCTTGATAATCACCAGTGCTCCATAAACATTATGACCTGTATAAATGACAAAAATGTTTAAGTCAAATGTAGATCTTCATAATGAAAAATGTCATAACAAACACACAAATCTACCTAAGATTGCAGTTTTCTGGATATATCAACATGTAGTTTGGGAGATAGGTATCAATGTTTCAGAGCAACCTGCTGTCTCCATGTTCATGTAAAAAAACAATGTCACAATCCAGAAGACACTAATCTTCATAGTTACTATCACAAGAATGTCAAATCATACCTAAATTTGCAGTTTCTTGTATCGCACATTGTGTTGTCAATAGTTTTACATCTCCATCCAGGTATTTGGGTGTCTGTTCTCTAATATTAAATTTATTCTGCAAGGGAAAAAATCCAAAGCTTAAATTTAATTTGTTCTGTTTTTCACCTCACTGTTCAGGGTTGGTTTGTGAGATTAAAACTTAGCTGTACTAGTTATTTGTGACTCACTGTATAAAGTATATAAAATATGAACTGAAATAGCAGACTTAAACTAGAGTTTATAATTTTAAGGCTAGGCATCCTGTTGTGCTTTTCTCTATTAATTAAATAATGTAATAAAACATAGCCTAACAAAACTTTTATTAAATATTTTAGAATTTACAGCATTCATCTACATGTTTCGGCTTTTTAGAGCCATCTTCAGGCTGAATCTAGGAGGGTGTGTGTGCATATATATATATATATATATATATATATATATACACACATACACACACACACAGTAGGGTTTCGTTTTACAATGGGGTTAAGTTCTCGAATATTTGGTCGTAAATCAAATCGTCATAAAATGATTACTACTTAAATGGTTTAACTTGAGATGGGTTCATGGGCCAAACAAATAAGTCAAATAATTTTAAAATTTACAATACTTCTTTACATTGAAACAATTCAATTATTTGGGATGCGAACTGAGTTTAGACGGTGCACCAGATTTTGACAAAATATAAACAGATTTCAAGGAATATGCGGCACTATCAGAAAACACTTAAAGAAAACCCACACAGATACCCAAATGAAACTTCATAAAGTTGTAGCTAGGCCATCACTACTATATGGCAGCGAAACATGGGTAACCAAGAAGGGAGACATGACTCGCCTAGAAGCTGAAGAGATGCACTTTCTAAGAAGTGTTACGGGATACACAAGACTGGATAAAATAAGAAGCGAAGTCATAAGAAAAGAACTAGAGATCTCTGGAATACAAGACGTGAAACTCAAATACAAACAAAACTGGATCAACCACCTTGAAAGAATGGACAACACCAGTCTCCCGAAACACGCCCTCAACTACAAACCTCGAGGAAGAAGAGACTGTGGATGCCCCAGGAAATGATGGCAATGTGTCGATGCCAGAACAGGTCAAACTACGTAATCCATGTAGGAAGATGATGATGATGATTTCTTTACATTATGTCATACAGTTTTAGTTTAATGAATTAGATATATAGAAAACTAGACAGGTAATTGAAAAAAATATCAATCAATCACTTTTTATTTTGCTGAAGAAGGCCCAGGCCGTGGTTCAGAAGATGTTAAGAAAGAATGTAATGTCAACTGTTTTGATTTTTACTTCTTTTCTTGCAGAATTTCATAATAAGGGTGTAGCATGGCTCTTATGCCCCTTTTTATTGTAGAGCTGCATTCCCAGTTAAGGCCAATATCTCATAACTTTCAGCTGCCATATCTATAGTGGAAAGATTATCAGTTAGGCCCTTCATCTGCATTACTTTGGTTCTACGATCCTCCATCTTCATCTTCCTTCTGCTGCTCAGACAATTGTTGGGTCAAGTCATAAAGTCACTACCAGTGACTGGGAGTGACTTTCTAAAACGTCAGTGATGCCCACAGGATCAACATTAACAAGACCAATGTCCTCTGCTGTTTCACCTATCTCTTTGATCAGCATATCTGGATTTTACAATTTGTACCATAATTCTCATTGCTAGGCCACATTAGCATCTTTCTCACCAGCTTCCATTTTTCTGATCACTAACATTTTTTTCTCTAAAATAACAGTCTTCCTTGTTCTTTTCACTCCTTTTTGCAAAAGAGTACAATCTGTCTTTTGATGGACATCATGGGTGGAAAAATCACAGTCAACTTAAAAGAACTGCACTGAAATAGAAAAAAAAACATGCACACTGGAAAAGAGCTAGAAGTGCACTAAGTAGTGAAAGGATGCTTGATCCGACTCGACAAGGGTCGTACAAGTGAATCATCGTAAAACGAACCATTGTAAAATGAGACCCTGTTGAATGCATATGTATATATTTTGCAATGCCAAAAAAGACTAGATCTTGTTTACAATAAGTTGTTAAAATACGAAATATAATAAAACATAAGGACAGAAATGCATAAAATCTTTAATATCTATACAATATGATATACATATATTATTCCTCTTTACACTGTTATTTTTCTTAAGTTCTGTTAATTATTGTTTCATGATGCCTTGGTGTGGAAGGTACCATTGGCAGGGTAATTAGCCCAGGCTTTAATCAAGGTGGCCACAGCTGTACTGGTAAAATACATGACCATTTCTACAGCTTACTCTGTGAAAACTGATGATATGATGATGATGACGATGGCATTAAAAAAGTAAAGGCTTTATATATCTATTACACATGTCCACCATTTTACTATTTAAACCTTAATATGCATGAATGAAATCACAACATTTGAGAAAGGTATATAGTATCTGTAAATTTTCGGATATCATACGCCATTTATCCGCACTAAAAATGCCTATATTGGCACAATACATCTTACATCAATGAGTTTGAAGAAGCCCGTTTACTGTGTTTTAATGTTCTAGTTTCATTACGATCATGCTGTTATCATATTGGTAGTCTGTTTGTTCTGTAATTTGCAATTTCTTACAAATTACTTACACATTTTTATGTGTCTGGGAACATAATAGTACCTAAAAGGATACCAAGCTTCAACCTAAGCCACCAAGTTACCTGTAATGCAGCGTAACAGAATGTTCCATCCAGTAATACTTGATAAGGTTGTCGGAACCCATAGTTGTTGCAGAAAAAACTTAGGTATCTGTGCACTTTCCTTCGCCTTGATATTTTCATTTTGATGAAGACCAAGGATCATACATAAACTAAGGGTGCATACCAAATTCCCTTACCGTCTCCACGGCACTGACATTTTTCTTCAATTTTGTGAGGCACTGCACTGAAGAATGCTTCTCCTAAAGTACGTGTAAGCTATAGGTTATTTTATTACATCTTCATACCGGTATACATAATAAACACGCTCGTAAATTAACTAGCGATCCTAACCAGAAACTGAACAGCTTACTACTTCACCGTCCGGGTATCCTAACACCGTATCGCAACCATCGAAACTGTACCAACCACGTGCATTGTATAGATAATCTGTGCCCCCATGCAATGGTTAGAGCAATCCGTGGGCATGGATACTTTCATATTATGATCTGTGTTTCATATGTTGCCTGCATCGTCGAATGGCGTGTTGCGTGTGTGTAGGTGTTTGTTTTACCCTCAAACGAATTGTAATCACGAACCTAATTTAATTCTTCGCATAATGTGTCTTCTGACAACGTGAATATGTTCGCGGTGTAGAATGTCATGATGATGATTTCTTAGGTGTAGCAAAGTAACCATGTGAAAATATGTAACATAACCTCGACGTCATCTTGCAGTACTTGTGTATACATGGAAGAAATGAAGTCAGGAGCATGTGGCATACTGAGTTATGCCAACAAACGTATCTTAGCTCCAATGGTAAGAGTGGGGACGTTACCCATGCGACTGTTGGCGCTTGATTATGGAGCGGATATTGTGTACTGTGAAGAACTAATAGACTGGAAGTTGCTGAGATCAGTAAGAAGAGAAAATGGCAAGTACAATATGCATTATACTTTTATAATGTTATGTGACTTATGTAAGTTGATGTGTGAATGTTTTGGAATCATATGTTACTTGTAATCCCGTTAAGTGAGTGGTTTGCTGTAAAAACGTAAAGTGAATGGACTTTTTAATTACTATTCTTCGTGTTTAAAGTTGTATGACCCATTGTCTCTGTATGCAATTTGTATAGCTCTTTATCTGTACTACCTGGTATTTAGTAGATTATTGCTTTAGGTGGATCATAATTAGTATTCTAAATCACTCGTTTTTTAACTGATATTAAGGTGTCCAAAATAATGTATATTGCCTGTTAAAATGTATGTGAGGAGTTTCTGTGATTTTATTTCTCAGTCCCTTACTGTAAAACATTATGGGATCAATCAAGTGTCTTGCATTAGCTTATGTGATGCTGTAAGTATAATTTATTTGTGAGAAATCACATACTTCACACTTTCACATATCTACTTCCCTGTGTGTTACACAATTTGTTTTTGCATGCCTTCTGTTACCTTGACAGGAATAAGCTGGCTGGTGCCTGTTGTGTTGTTCATTCATGTACTTATACTTCAAGAAAGCCTGTTTTTTTATTATGAGGGAGTTTGTGATAATGTTGCATTGAGTTGGATATACCCATGTGGTTAGTTAGTAGCAGTCCAACACAGTGATGTTTTATTGCCATTGCTTTTCAACTTTGCTCTAGAATTTGGCATTAGGAAGACTCAAGAAAGCCAGGAGGGATTAAAATTGAATGAGACACATCAGCTTGATGCCTGTACTGATGTTAGTTTATTGGGAAAAAATGTAAATACAGACTATAAAGAAAGACACAGAATGTTTGTCAGTCACCAGTAAGATGATTGGTGTGGAAGTAAATAGAGACAAAACTAAGCATACGTTCATGTCTTAAATTAAATGCAGAATAAAGCTGGCTTTTAATTGCTGTGAAATAGTAATAAAGCTCACATATTTTGGCCTGACACTCACAAATGTAAGCAGCATGCAAGAAGAAATTAAGTGCAGATTAAATTCAAGGAATGACTGCTACCATTTAGTCCAGAATTTTTTGGGTTCCATCTTACCATCCAAGATTAAAATGCACAGAACTATAAAGTTGCGTCTTGTGTATGTGTATGAATGGTTGTCTCTCACTTTGAGAGAAGGGCATATATTTGTTCAATTGTGAGGTGCTGATGGAAGTTCTTGGGTCTACGAGGGCAGAAGTGACAGGATGCTGGAGAAAATTGCATGATGAGGAGCTTCTAATCAAATATCATTTGTGTTATCAGATCAAGGCGGTTGAGATGGTCAGGGCTTGGGGTGAAGAGAAATATGTACAGGATTTTAGATGGAAAACCTGTAGGAAGGACACCACTTGATAGACCTAGGCATAGAAGGTAGGATAATATTAAAATTAATCTTAGAGAAATAGGATGGGCATTTTGGACTGGATTTTCTCAGGATAGAGATCAGTGATGGGCTGTTGTGGACACGGTGCAGGTTCCATAAAATGCAGGCAGTATCTTCACTGTGTGAGGAGCTATAGGGTCATTTTTTTTATCTGACCCATATTGTTGGCCACATAGACTGATATGCCAGTTTGCTGTGACTGAGTGTCCATGCATTTCAGTTAAATGTATTGTGGTTAATATAAGGTATTTACTGACCATATTTAAAGAAGGTGCCAGGAAGTTGTAGGTCACTGCATTGCAGATGATATTTGGTTCTTACTGTTTTTAGAGGAGGTGCTGTAAATGGCTTTCTTTGGCTCACAGACTCACATCAAATTTAAGAAACTTGTTGTTTATTGCCCATCAAAGTTTTACTGGTGGAAGTGAATCATGAATTCTTTTTCATATCACCTTCTTCGCAAGGGTTGTTACTAATATACACTTTATAATTATAACATGTCCCATAGTTGATGATGACACGCATTCGGGTATGGCAAATGGGGAGGCCACAATACTCTGTTTGTAATTCCAACACCAAACACACTTGTAAAGAATGCATAGAAGTGTTTTCGTGTGAGTTGTAGCAGTGTTCTTGGGGGGGGGGGGGGGCAAAACCTTTCCTCTTTTTACAAGAGGGGGGCCCAAAAAGTGGAATAAAATGGTTTAAAAATTTTTTATAATATTTGG
>Ga0131853_10018340_pt1 | contig 12732 bp, 5 predicted proteins | sample TergutLab28metaG_FD_92764 | JGI IMG/M metagenome (GOLD analysis project Ga0131853, IMG submission 92764) | Labiotermes labralis P1 segment gut microbial communities from Petit-Saut dam, French Guiana - Lab288 P1 (version 2) (version 2) | ecosystem: Host-associated > Arthropoda: Insects >...
ACGGTGCAGAGTCCTTCTTGAGAAGCTAACTGGTTTGCAGCTAGTCAAGAAATTCCCCGCATTTCACGGAACCCGAAGGTTCATTACCGCACTCACAAGCGTTCGCCACCTGTCTCTATCCTGAGCCAGCTCAATCCAGTCCAGTTCTTCTCGATTTTATCACCCCCACAATATTGGGTGAGAAGTACATATCATTTAGCTCCTCGTTATGCAATCTCCTCCATTCCCCCGTTACCTCTTCCATCCTAGGTCCAAATATTCTCCTCAACACCATATTCTCAAACACCCTCAGCTTCCTTTCCTCCCGCAATGTCAGCGACCAAGTTTCACACCCATACAAAACAACAACGAAATTAAGTTTTCCATTGATTGAGAACAGTTAGATAGATGCTAGTGTATATCTTCACTTGAGGACAGGAAAAAATTCAGTTTCCTAAATGTTATGTTTTTGAGTACGAGACTATTGATCAAACCCACAAACTTAAAAATCCTAAATACTTTTCGGTGCTTTGTTGTGAATGATGTTTCGAAATATTAGTATCAGCTAATCGGAAGGTAATATTCACGATCTGAAAATCTGGAGGAAATAATAAACTGGAGTAAAAAAAACTATAATGTCTTGCTACATTTCAAACCCCTTTTTGGTTATATTTTATTAAGAGTTAAATGCATTTCAGACAGTATTATTTGATTTGGTTATATTTCGATATTAATGCGTTTCATCGGTTGGAAAGTACATACATGAACGACCTGGATTACCCTCGCACTTTTCATATTACAGTGATAAATTTTACTCGAATACCAGTGTATCGATATTTTGGGTAAGAGGAAAATTCCTCAGAGATAATATTGTTTGATATGAGAGAAGAATTCGTCACAGTACTTAAAGTTGTACATGTTCAAGCATTTCAAAATAATACCAACCTTCCCAGAAACCACAGCTAAGAAGAAGACTGATGAAGCTAAACAGGGAGCATTCAACCAGATTATAAGAAATCCACTATTTTGGAGTATTTTTCGCAATATTTATTTACATTTGCGGTTCTTGAATATTTTTAGGACAGCTATCCCTCTCCTACTCTGCTTGGTTCTTAACACCGTCCATACCAAAATAAACGACTAATACTACACAGATATTTACTAACTGGCTTGTAATTTATCACACACTTATCCTTAAATGACACGCGTTGATTCGTTATGTTGTGTGGAAAAATGTTTTAACAGCCAATGACATTGTTTTTAACACCCACAATTGCTAACCACTTTCTACTGGGGGGGGGGGGGCTAATGTTATACACCAAGCCGGGTAGTTCTCACACTGCTAATTGGACACATTGCGAGGGCTCTATTTGTCTCCACTTTCTAATATGTTGGTTCTACGGCAGCATCAATTGTTTTGTATGATAAATACACTAAATACGGTTTGTTCAAAAATTGCTGTCATGGATTCGGAAGAAAGTTTCTTGATGAGAATTTTGCAAACAGAAGAGCAATTTACAGTTAGGTGAAAAGAGCCTGACCTGACCAACAGACTGGATTTTGTGCAGCAACAGAACACCCACAAGACTTGTAGTACCTGAGGAAGAACTTAACGAAATTGATGCTACATTGGAGACATCTAAAAAAAAAATAATCGTTTCGATTTGCACAAATAACGGCAGTGTTTGTGACGTCAGTACGACATGCAACAAAACTGGTGCAATCGTATCCATAAGAAATAACTGTGCTGTTGTACAGATCGTAAAGCAAGACGGAATTTTATGAATTGGTATCTTTATGGGGTGCTTGCTGTAGAAATATATTCTCATTCCTTTCTTTAGCTACAAAGCCTTGTGTCACCTCATTGGACACGTATTTTCAGATATCAGGTTTCCCACCTTAACTCACGAAGAGCCGGTACGTAATGTTGAGTTTATTATGTGTGTGTGTGTGTGTGCGTGCGTGCAATGACGCGTACTATGGGTGCAGCTAGGTTTATTGCTTTTTTCATTCCGACACCGTAAAATTACAACAATATTTTACGCACTTTCTCTCACAATTTTCCATAATCTGTCATTTCTCCAGCAAGATACTACAACGGGTCAAACCGCAATCAATTTTTTACGTTATTCAAGCAGTGTTTTGGTGACAACAATGAACAGGGGTTGTTGTCTTTTTGTTTGTAAGATATAACCACGTGTTTTTTTACTTACAGACATGTTAAAGTGTAATGTTTACAGTTACAGTCCTGGCGTTGAAGACCATCTAAATGAAATTATCCAGAATACAGTATTTTCTGTTGTTGTTGTAGTACAGCGGCATGCAAAGGATATTTTTTGTTGACACATTTCTGCAGATGTATGAAAACCATTTCCAAAAACTTCTTTAAAGATGTTGAACACAAACTCTAATATAAACGGCAAAACATAAAACTAAAACGCGTGGACCCCGATTCACAGAAAGCTGGAACAGCAGCGATTGAATGGGTGTTCCTACCGTCAAACCTAATATTCCACGTATAGGTTGAAATGTGGTGTCATATAAAATAATTTCCCTATAAAATCTGCTACAGACTCTATTAACAGTCACATAAAGTCATATGTAACTGAAGTAGGTTCTTCCTTTAGATAGATAAATAAATAAACATTAATGACCAAGAATTTAACGATGCGGGTAAGAATTGAGTTAGTGAAAGATACCAGTTAATGTCCATAGCTTGCGGTGGTTTAGATACGAGATATCAAGGTAAAATTTACTTGCCTTTTGAATACGGGAACATAGAGAAACCGCTATATTTAATAGAATATTTGGTGTGTTGTGTAACAACACTGTATCAAATTCGTGTTAAATTGTTAAGACTATAAGCATAAGGTTGCAGTGACGGTGAGATTCAAGAGTGGGCAATATTGCCGAGTATCCGGACAATAAAATTGAATTATATGTATTACATTTTCAGTCACCGTCCTGAAATGAGAGAAAGTTTCCGTATGGAAAGAATGGAATCTGTTTTACAGAATTAGATGGAACGCTTCAGCTTTACTACTCTCCTGTTGTACTTGGACAACTAAAAAAATAAATGAATAAATAAAGTAAAATCCTTCCTTCAGGATGTACCACATCGAAGAATGTTTAGTAAGGAAATTAAGTTGTTCAGTCGATACGATGAAAATTTCATAATTACGTAACTTCCAAGTTTGTAGCGGATTTGCCGTTATTTATGCTGCGTTCAAGTGAAGTTACAGCCTAATTTTTTATGCAGCTTCTTATATGAGAATTATATTTTCTCAGACTGTTCAGAGAATTGCAAGTTATTTACTTATCATTGTCCCTTTCTGTAAGCTGATGTACAGTTCAAAGCAGAAATGCACCGTAAGTGAAATTCCAATATGTATGTTAGAATTACACTGTAATTTAAATATGTTTTCAGAAGGGTTTGTTGATTGATTTCCAGAAAATATGTTTATGCACTTAAATCTTTTTTGCTTTAACATTGCTCCAGTCTTGAAGAGAATGAGACTTCTGGACATCAGTTACCTTTCGCCGAGGTACACAAATTTCATCTATTTCCAGAATGATTTGCACACCTAAACTATTTATGTGACCCACATCTTCTCAATTACGACTTATTTACTGAAAAGTTTAAATTGATTCCATGGTCCTCTTGAATATGGAAATCAAAAATTACTACAAGATTTGCCATACGAGAATCCGATAAAAACTTTTGCCTTTGGGCGTTGCTTTCTCTTTCTGTCTCTCTCTTGTATGGAATTCCATCTGTGAGTGATCATTACTTTGATGTGTAAAGTAGCGGTCAGTTCCGTTTCGCCTCGCAACTACTTCCGGGCTATTTTATGCGTAAGTTTGTATATCTCTCTGTTGGAGTGTGGGCTGGTGACATGAATTCCAGCTGAGAATTATGTCCTACTCTACCATAACCGTGAGATAATGTAATCATCAAATGAAAGCAGGATACATGTAAAAAATATGCACAGCTTTTTTTTACAATATATTGTGTACGCCACATTCTTAATCCTCTCATAACATTTTATAAATATCCACTGCTTACATTTTTTTGACTTACATAGTTTAAGCTTTGTAATCTTGGAGAAAACGTCGGAGTTTGGATTGTGATAAAGAAGTTTATTCCTGGGAGTTCACTTGAAATAAGAAAAGGTGTCTTGGAATGTTTGCCTCGTATTGCTTCTGGAACTTGAAGCACACGTTAAATTTTCTTCCTATGGAGTTAGGTATTTTTAGTATTAAAAAATACCAACACTCATTATGTGTTTTGGATACACCGTTTTAAAAACTGTAGTTTTGCGTGGTCACGGATGAGAGGCGGCTGTGTGCACGGACTGTACCGCTCTCCAGGGAACACCTCACTCGCTCGCTGCAGGCTACTGTCTCTCTGTGTCTACCCCTTCCTTCCCTTTACTGCACTGAATAAGCTAATGGATCCTGAAAGATAGGGTTTCCATGTACCCAGAGATTTTAATTGGTGGAATGGATGGGCATGGCCGATGCTTACACTAGCAATCACAATTATATCCAGACCCCACCCCCATTATCGCGTCCGGTTTAAATTTTAGCCGCGATTAATGGATTTTCAACAGTTTCTGTTTTACATTAAATAAGTTAACAAACTGAATGTCGGGAAATGTTATTAGACAGGTCACGGTGGTGAATTTTTAGTTAGAAAAACTTATTTGTGGAGATAAAAAGCAGTGTTTGTTAGCTCACGGAGGACTTACAAGGAAAGTCAGATAAATTCAATTATTTTCCTCCGCTCGGTAATAAGCTGAAGCGGTTCTATTTGAATTGTACTATTAAAAACTTGGCTCATGTCCGATTTGTATGGGAACCAACAGTTTCACAATTCAATATAAAGAACTTTGAGTGAATAAGTGAACATGGGCAATCCTGTAAGCAGGACAAAGTGGCTGCCACACACTCACTTTCTCAAACTTTGAACAAATATCGACACTCCATGTTACGAGCAACTGCCAGGTTGCATTAATTTGACTGTCGTCAGCTGTGCACTCTGAGTGCTGTCACACTGCATTTTAATGCTAGAAGTACAATGCAAATGGCATTCATCTAACTTTTAGAACGTAAGTAACCTGTAGTGATTGTCCACAGGCAGTAACATTATTTATTTGGTTACAGGTGAACAGAAATGGAAATTTCTCTGCTTCTTGTAGTATAAATGGATTTGTGTCACCTTTGTTGGACCTCCTTTGGGCAGAGACAAAAATGAAATTATGAAGCGCACTATGTTTAACGAAATCTTCGCGGTTTGTGTGGGATTGACAGCTGAAGAAGCCTTCATCCTTTGTCCTTTGTGGGAAATGTCGCGTATGGCCCCTTACATTCTCAATAATTCAGAATGTTTGTCATTTGTGTACGTATGTTCTTCGTTTTGTAGCAAAGATTTGACACTTTAATTTCAAGTCGAAATAAGAATATTAACTTTTTAAAGCCTACTGGTTACGTGATGCACCAACAAGTTTAACATTCAACAACTGTACGCTCTGCCCACACTGTATTTATGTGTTTTGTATTTATCTGAGAACGAACAGCGACTTGTGCCACTTACAGCGTAAACTGACTGGTTTGTATAACCGAATGCAAAGTGTTTACTGCGCGGTACCAACTGGGTCTTTAAATAAAGCAGTCTGCCTTTCGTCTTGAAAGTGTTAAAAAATTACAGTGTGATAAATTCCACTACGTGTTGGTGTGTAGTGGGAAAGAATATGAAGTGTCACTTATTTTTCAAACGTTGAATTGGATGGATGTGGGTGGTCAGCTGTGCGCACCAGCCATCTTTCCTCTTCGTTCATACCGTTATTCAGAGAAATTGATGAAGCTTATGGCCACCTTACACAACGAGATTTAAAAACCTCCATTATCGTAACCTTCTCTAAATCGAACCACGGCCATTCCATCACAACCATTTTCTTTACTGCGTGAGATATTATTATTATTATTATTATTATTATTATTATTATTATTTGGTATCACATTTTGTACAGGATATTCACAGTTATATACATCAAACAAACCATTATTATAATTATAATAATAATAATTATTAATGTAAGATCCTGTCTTCTCATGTCATTATTTATTTAATGACCACGTGAGGAGCAGGACAGTGAAGACTTCGGAAAATTTTGTACGTAACTAGGGCAGTTTCCCCATTTACATTTACAGTATTCCAAAGTTTGTTTTCGTGATATTTTCAGTATTTCAAAATTTGTTTTCGTGACATAGGGATTGAAAGTATCACGTGACTGAGCAACATCTTCGCCATTTAGACTCTTGGCCAGATCCGTAGAAAAAAATAAAAAATTTTTATTTCAGCACGTCTTGGACGTCCCTGTTTTTTTGTATTGATATTAATCAATTATATTAATGCTTCTTACGTAATTACAGACGCCTTTTTAAATGCGTCGGTTGTACAGCATCTTATTAGACGGGATTTGATCAAGAATGATGAATACATAAATATTTACAACGATGACCCTCGGTTGTTTACACATAAGAATTGTTCATATCAACCCTGTTATTGTTCCGAAGAAATTAAATACTTTTGTGAAGTCCGGTAGAAAAGGTTGTAATTATTTGCCCTTATTTTAACTTAAGATGATTTTAACTGTTTCTTATGATATTTCCTTCATATCATTTGGCTTGGTCAATATTAACAATGACTTACCTGCACGCTACATGTAAAGTATAGTTTCACCTGCGTCAAATCCAGCAGAAGACAGGAACACACGGATGGTAAGAATGCTATTTCTTGCTCTAACCGAATGCTGTTAACTTCCGTTTCCCTACATCCATGCAGTCATTAGGCCGTCCCGAGACGACAGACGAATAGTCAGTCGCCTTTTGGAGCGAGGCGATATCTATGTCTCTCGGGAGCTCATTGCACACCCACTCGGGTTACCTTGCATGTCGATTTGTCACCCTCTCTACCCTCTGTGCCCCCTGTCGTTCTGCAATGGTGCTGATGTCATGAATGATACGTGTGACAAGGTTCCTAGCGTTTGCACTCGTCATGAAATTTTAAGCAATGCTTTCCGCCTGCTATATATAGGATATGTATGTATATCGATGGACAGCATTGTGTTGTTTGCGAAACTTTGTGCCGTGTTGCTGCTCTCTAATGTGTCACCACCCGCCTATGTTAGTTTGATTTTGGTCAGACACGCTGACTTCAAACCCCAACCCCTATTTCCACCATCACTCAACCACTCCTCCATCAACTTCATCCCCACACCCATTTCTGACGGTCCAGTATCTCTCCTGTTAGTGCAGTTTACTTGGCCACACCGAACTTCTGTTCTGGATCATGGAGCTTTCATATGCTCTTACACCAGACAAAGACTGCAATAAAAACCAGAAAAATCGTACATTTCATTTTCAAGTTATGAAAGCGTACACATTAGAAATATTCTCCATCTTCTTTTACTCGTCCCGTTTCTTCCATTCCTATCTATTCTGCGTTTTCCCCATCTTCATATTTATAATCCACGTCCAGTACCATCATCGTGAACTGTTTCTTGTTTATCATTAAACCGTGAACAGGTACGAGTGTATGTGTTGTCCCCCTGTGTTAGGACCCACGCATTTTTCGGAACTTTACAGTTGGTCTGATGCTCATGCATTGAAAGAATAGCCTCATCCAAGATCATTCTCGTTAACATTTGTTACATTCGAAAGGGCTTTGATATTTCAGAATAAACAACCTTAGAATTTTTGTTTATCCACACCACAGCTATTCTGTTAGTCATTAGAAAACATTTGACTGTTTCGGCCCGACATGCGAAATGGTTTGCCGATATTTAACACTGCTTGAAAAGATATAACGTTAATCTCATGTTCAAATTTTGAGGTTTTTTTTTATGAAGTAGGAAAGGGAACGCCTTACGTGGGGACCACATTCTTTCGTTCATTCATTCATTCGTCTGTGACCTAGGATAAGCGACTAAATTGTTTGTCGGATTTTCATGAAATTTGGTATAGATTTTCTTCATAAAATGCCAAACAAGCACGAGTTTCGTGAAAATCGGCTCGCGGAAAGTCATACTCGACTTTCAGGACTAAAGTTATACTTTTTCTTTTTTACCGATTTGGAAGACACTCGGTATGGAAGGTTTATACGAACTGCCGTCAACTAACTCTGTATCTCATAAGAAATGGTGCAGTGAAAGTCATATTTTACGGATGGACGTAAATTCAAAATGTATACTTTTCACCGTGTTTTAGCACGGGGAATGATACAGGCTGGACATAAGGCACACGTGGGGAAGTGAGAACTGTATATAGAACTGCGGTTTACAACTTTAGGAGAAAATGTTCCTTGGAAGTCCCTGCCATGGATAGGAAGACGATAATGAAAGTGTCTTGAAGAAACTGGGTGTTAATACCGGACTAGATTTATCGTTCTCTGGATATAATTCCTTAGCTTAAAGTTACACACTTCGCTCTACGGGATGATATGCTGTAGGTTGGTGAATCAAAGGCTTTTGGTATATTTCTCGGATCGTGATGTCAATTTTCAAGTACCAGTGGAATTAATACACTGAAGGAGGTATAAATTCTTATGACAAAATACTATTACTGTATGTAGTAACACTACTGGAGACACAGTATCTATCTGTCTTATTTTTATATGACAATTACTATCCTCATTCTTCAGGTAAATCATTTATAGGATTCAAATCCGCATACTGGAGCCTGATATCTTTCAAGGGACAGTGAGAAGGTGATGCGTGTTGCGTGTTGCAGCAGTGCTAGCGGGTTGCCTATCAGCAGGGGTACAGTGCTGTCGCTGACATGTCCTGAATCTGAAAGCCTGCGGGGGGTGGAAGGGCGTCAGGGAGCCTCACCAGTACAATGTCCACGATAACGGAAGTTGAAATAGGAAGGGAAGGAGTGGGATGCAATATATAAGCAACTTGATCTCGATGGTGATTTGTTAGAACGTACAGCATTAATTGTTGTCTGCTGCAACTGGACTATGTAGGTATTATATGGAATCTGCGAGGCGGCTGAAAAGAAAGCTATTGTGCATTTCTTTTGGATCAAGGCTAAGGATTCTTTACACAATCTTTTCAAATAATTTCGGAACTTATTTTTTACCGCCATGTTGATCTTGTAAACATTCCTTATCTCTTCGCTGATAGAATATCAGTTGTATGGCGTGCCGTGCTTTGCTGTGAATTTTATTTTTTGACTTCTCTTATCACAAGTGGAACATTAAGCCTCATTACTTGCGAAGGTCACGTCCGAAAGTGTGGTGTTGTTAAAAAAAAGTGTTCCCGTATCGGTTACTTCCTACCGTGACTGTGAGTGATTGATGGTGATGAACGGTGCTACATCGTATGCTGCATGTGTTTATTTAACTAATGTAACAAAATGCAGTAATCAATTAAATTAGTCGAACACTGGAGGAATACTGAAGAACTTAATACAGAACGAATTTTTACGTGATTAAATGGATTCCGAACGGGATTTTGAGAATGGGATATCTGAGCACTAGGATTATACGCTAATCCGTCAGTCTTGCCAGCCGGTGGCTTGAGAAACAGAGGAACGTTTATCTGTGGGAAGAACATGTCTACGTCTGCGGTCATCGGTGGTGTGACTGAGGTACATACGTACGTACACACTCACATACACTTGCACATATAAAGAGCGCAGAAAAATTAATGATTATGATTTTTGAACCACCTTATGCCTCTCGATTTTTAACATTTGCGTCCGAGATTCTCTTACTTGTCACATGGGTCAAAACGTGTGCAGAAAATAACAATTTTCATTACCGACCGGCTCCCCTTCCTCTCGGAGGTTTTTGAGTTTTTTTTTACTCGGTTCCTACACTGTAATAACTGGTTAAGATCTTGCAGGAGACATACATTGTCTCAAAAGTCACTGTCCATAATCATCCTCTATTCGTTTTATTATACATAAGAAGCGTGGTTGATAAGATGCCATTAAATAACTACGGTGTTATATATTTTGATATTTTATATTTTTTTATGTAAAGTACAAATACACTGAGCTATCCGACGCTTGTGAAAGAGTGCTGTAGGCTAAAGAATCTGAATATTACCAACGGTTTGAAGTAATGCCTTGATTAGTATATTCTGTTCACCAGTGAGGCGTTTCTGGTAAAGCCGAAGTCCAAGTAAGCTACTCATATGATCTGTGGTTAGGATATGTTGCAATAGAAAAGTGCTGGAAGATGCCACGACATGTTGTATTCTTGACTTTTCAGTACTTATAATCAACTAAGGGGATAAAATCGAGGGAAATACACAAAGAAGTGTTCTGAGTTGAGATAAGGCAGTGCATGCACAATAGTTAACTTGCTTTATCGGGGAGATACTTCATCGTATGACATTTCAGCTTCCATCAAGAGATCCTTTAACTTATGCCTGTAGCCCAGTGTTCTTAGTTAGGAACGTTGTTACTGGCTTTGAAACAACTGCTATTTCATTGAATGTGAAAACGTTGTTCTTTTTATGAAGCGGGAAGAGTTTAGTACAGGAAAATCGCCGTCTGTTTCCAGATATTTTTCTTATTCCAGTTACTAGGTCTTCCAGGAAGCAACCCCAGAAATATGTAAGAGTAAAATCGATAAAATATTCTCGGGCGAATACACTTCTCAAAACTTCTTTAAATACCAGTGGTTCGGAGGTTTACCAACAGATATCAGATCGAAGGTGTGAGTGATGACCGCTCAAAGTGACCCCACTTCTAGTTGGCAGCGCTGCTTACGTACTTCCCCGGAAAGCTGGTTTTTCACCACAATGTGATGCGGAAAACTGACAGTGAGGATTCTGTGATGCCAGCAATATTGCTTTACTATTTCACAATTCTCTAAACACTGTGTTTGACTCGTATAAATAGTCTGTACAGTTGAATACTCTCCATGAAATATCTCGTTAAGGAGAGATGTTCCTTCCCGCCTGAACTACTTTTGGTGTCAACGACTACCAAAAAGAAAAGGTCAGCCACCATCTCTGATCTTAAAATATAACAGTCATTCGAAACACACTATTCTCAGTAATTTAGAAAATTCCCTACCTTCTATGAAACGCGTTAAGTTTATTCCTGTAGTTATAAGAATCTGTGCTGACGACAGACAAATCCTGTCCACGCTATCATATTACGCGTATTTTACTTTAGCGTGGATTTGCCACTAAAAGTTCTGTGTCACATTTTTACATTTCGAGACTGTAAGAAGTTGTACGATCGATTAATTAACTCTGTCGGTGATCATCTGTAACTGTGACTGAAGTAGACAGGAACAAAAACATGAAGAACCCACATACACGCACATTCAGCATGAAGTGATAACGCAATGTCGATTATATTTTGTCTTCCTTTTAACTTATCCCGTTAACTCTGCTGTCACCATGAAATATTTCATTTGTTCGTTTTTGTACACACAACGAACTTATTAGTAAGCCCAGCTGTGGTGGTGGTGGTGGTGGTGGTGGTGGTGGTGGTGGTGGTGGTAGTAGTATCAGTAGTAGTAGTAGTAGTAGTAGTAGTAGTAGTAGTAGTAGTAGTAGTAGTAGTAGTAACAGCAGCAGCTTCGATAAATCTACATCGTCTTGAAAACATTAAAAGCACAATCTTTGACCATTGCGAAATAAATTATCTGACATGCAAAGACCACAGACAAAATGTGAAAAGTTGCTGGACAAGGAAGCTGACTGGTCTAAATAGTCAGCGCCTGGAAAATTGACCTCGGTCGCTGTTTTCATTTGGTCCTCGAATACAAAAACTGAGTGGCTAATTAATCAATTCGGCAAGTTTCTTTTGGTGTAACCTATGTTCAGAGTAGGGATATCATTTCCCCTTATTAATCCGATTCTGATCCCCTTCCTTCCAGTCCACATTCTCACTAACTCTTTCGCAAAATCTGTTTTATTTATATTTTAACCTCCGTCTTATCCAAGTTTCCATCTTCTAAGAGGCTTCTGTTGTAAATTCCTTTCGCACGTCCAACGGTCTTCATGTCTAGCCCATCTTAACTATTGGCCCGCGTCAATTAGAAGAAAAGACTTCTTCAGTCCACATGTATTAACTGCCAGTAGCCGAACGGACGGCATTTCAGCATAGCCGTACTCAGTGTGTCTGCTTGTTCTGCGTGTTACTGCTCCTTTACGATCGAGAGAGACTGACCACGTGGACCCAGTCGCATACATCTGTCCCTATTGCGCAGTTTCATTAGGACCATTCCTTCGTCTCAATCAGTTTAAAACATCTAGCGTATGGATAACGCCATATTGTTTTATGTTCCTCGCTAGCCTGCCAGTGCCCCCTGGAGAGTCGGACAGACATCGATTGGGTCAGGGGTACAGCGGAGAAGGAGGAGGAGCCTGATACTCAGGGGAATCCCCTGTGTATATCGTATGTTCCAAATACAGTTAACTTGATACTTTGCTAAATGACGTATTGATTGGTTGGTGAATCCCTATACACATCCAATGTTTGTGCCTCTGAGACTTTACCGGAGGATCCCAGAAACAAACTGCAAGTCTGACTGGGTGGGTTGCTACCTTTTGCGCCAGTATGTTCAAACAGATGCTTTCCGAACTAAAGTTTTGATCCTGTTTGATTTGGTTTGAGAAACGTTGTAATATGAAAACTTGTGTGTGTGTGTGTGTGTGTGTGTGTGTGTGTGGGTGTGGGAAGGGGTGATGTGTGTGTGGGGTGTGTGTGTGTGTGGGG